>Ga0180433_10006122_pt1 | contig 15915 bp, 17 predicted proteins | sample SS_ome_8_FD_132980 | JGI IMG/M metagenome (GOLD analysis project Ga0180433, IMG submission 132980) | Hypersaline lake sediment archaeal communities from the Salton Sea, California, USA - SS_1_D_1 metaG | ecosystem: Environmental > Aquatic > Non-marine Saline and Alkaline > Hypersaline >... | reverse complement strand
AACAATATTATTTCAATTAGCGAAAAAATTAATAAAAAACTTGACAATGTGCTCAGGGTTATGTATTATAATGAAGACCCTTTAAACAGGTCCGGTGAGATCGGTAAGGGGAACAATAACAATGATAATTGATTATATTTATACCTCCTTTACCGTTTTCGGTGGGAGGTTTTTTATTTTTAAAAGGAATTAAAAATGAAATTAAAATCTAATTTAATGGATTCTAAAAGTATATCCCGGACTCTCAAGAGATTAACACATGAAATTTTAGAAAAACATTATGGTGTGGATAATCTGGTTATTATCGGTATACGCAATCGAGGAGATATTTTAGCAAAAAGAATTATTGAAAGTATAAGAAATATTGAATCCCATGAAGTTCCATTAGGTATGCTGGATATTACTTTATACAGAGATGATTTTCGTCAATCTAATGAAACTCCAGTATTGCAGGAAACAGATATCAGTTTTGATATTTCGAATAAGAAAATTATACTCATTGATGATGTGTTATATACCGGCCGTACAATACGAGCCGCCCTTGATGCTATCATTGATCTGGGAAGACCGGCTTTAATACAGTTAGCTGTTTTAGTTGACAGAGGACATCGGGAACTGCCTATAAAAGCAGATTATGTAGGAAGGAATATACCTACTTCCAAAACAGAAGAGATTCAGGTTAAACTAAAAGAAATCGATGGGGAAGATTCTGTGTGGTTAATTGAACCATAATTTTTAAGTATTCTTTAAATTATTTTTATCTGATAAAATAAGGAATGTACTATGGAATTTAAGAGTAAACATTTACTCGGTTTGGAAAACATATCCAAGTCGGATATAAATATATTACTCAAAACAGCATTCTCATTTAAAAAAGTACTGGAACGATCTATTCCTAAAGTTCCTACTTTAAGGGGTAAGACTGTAGTAAATTTATTTTTCGAACCTTCTACCAGAACACGTTTTTCCTTTGAATTGGCTGAGAAAAGACTTTCTGCTGATACTGTAAATTTTTCTGCATCATCATCAAGTGTTTTAAAGGGTGAGACTTTAAAAGATACTATCAGAAATATTGAATCTATGAAAATTGATCTGGTTGTTATGCGTCATTCTTCACCCGGTGCATCACTATATTTATCTCAGTGCATTAACGCAGCAGTTATCAATGCTGGAGATGGCGCTCATGAACATCCCACCCAGGCTTTATTGGATATGATGACCATTCAGGAAAAATTAGGTTCAATTGAAGGATTGAATATTATCATACTGGGGGATATAAAACACAGCAGAGTATGCCGTTCTAATATATTTGGTTTGCAGACCATGGGAGCCAAGGTTGGTGTGTGTGGACCAGGCCCTCTTCTGCCCAGGGATATAGAAAAAATGGGAGTGACTGTATATCCAACTGTTGAAGATGCTATTGCAGAAGCAGATGTACTCAATATCCTTAGAATACAGCTTGAGAGACAAAAAGGAGGTTTGTTTCCTTCCCTGAGGGAATACAGAAATCTATATGGTATAACCAAAGAACGTATCACTCAGGCTCCCAAAAAATTGTTAATTATGCATCCAGGGCCAATTAACAGAGGCGTGGAAATTGATAGTGAAGTTGCAGATGGTGAACACTCAGTAATCCTCAAACAAGTTACTAATGGAGTTGCAGTCAGAATGGCAGCACTTTATCTGCTATCCGGCAAAGAAGCAAATAAAATTATCAAGGAGAGTTCATGAATAATAAGAGAATAGATGAAGACTTTGATTCTTTACTCCTTAGAAAAGGACATATTATAGAGCCTTTTTCAGATATTGATGAAACAGCTGATATATTAATAGAAAATAAAAAAATAAAAAAAATTGCTAAAAGTATTACTCATGAATGCAGAACAATTGACTGCCAGGACAAAATTATTGTTCCTGGATTAATGGATATGCATACTCATTTAAGGGAACCGGGACAGGAATATAAAGAGACTATAGAGACCGGAACTGCTGCTGCTATGGCTGGCGGTTTTACAGCGATAGCCTGTATGCCTAATACAAATCCAGTAATTGACACCCGAAGTGATATAGAATTTATAAAAAAGCAATCTAAGGACTTTCTGGTTGATGTACATCCAATCGGAGCAGTAACCAAAGGAAGTGAGGGAGAGGAGTTAACGGAAATGGGGGATATGGTTGATGCAGGAGCTGTAGGTTTTTCAGATGATGGGATTCCGGTCAAGAAGGCATCTATATTGAGGAATTCTCTGGAATATTCTAAATTTCTTAATACTCGAATAATAGATCATTGTGAAGATCTCAATTTATCGGGAGATGGGGTGATGAATGAAGGGTATTATTCTACTTTATTGGGATTGAGTCCTCTCTCTTCTTTAAGTGAGGATATTATGGTAATGCGGGACATTTTAATTGCTGAATATACTAAGACACCTATTCATATTGCTCATGTTTCTACCAAGGGCAGTGTTAAAATAATTGAAGATGCTAAAAGCAGAGGAGTGCCGGTAACGGCAGAAACCTGTCCTCATTTTTTATTACTTACGGATAAGGATGTATCTTCTTTTGATACAAACAAAAAAATGAAACCGCCTCTTAGAACTGAAGAAGATAAAGAAGCAGTTATTGAGGGATTAAAGAGAGGAGTAATTGACGTTATTGCCTCAGATCATGCTCCTCATCATAGTGATGAAAAAGATATTGAATTTGACAAAGCAGCATTTGGCATAATTGGACTTGAGACAGTCGTGGGACTTATATTAACATTTTTTGTAGATAAAAAAGTTTTTTCTTTAAAAGATTTTATAGGGATGATGTCAATTAGGCCCAGAGAGATATTAAATCTGCCTATAATCAAGATTGAAGAAAACCATTCAGCTAATTTAACTATCCTTGATCTTAATAAGAAGTGGAAGGTGGATAAAAGCCTATTTAAATCGAAATCCAGAAATACGCCATTTCATGAATGGGAGTTGAAAGGGAGAAGTATAGGAGTAATTAATAATGGTAAAATTTATCTGGAACAATAAACTGTTATATAATCATTTTATTAAGAAAAGTATAGTATTTGCATTATTTAATATATATTTAGTAAAAAAGGAGTAACGTATGGCTGATGTGCTTCTCGTTGATGATGAAAAGAATGTTTTAGCAACTTTAGCTTTAGGTCTTAGAAAATATAATTATTCAGTAAAAAAAGCTCAGAGTGGTTCAGAAGCGTTAAAAATAATGGAAGAAGAACCATGTAAAGTTGTTGTATCTGATATACGTATGAAACCTATGGACGGTTTTACTTTAGCTGGAAAACTTTTTGAAAAATATGATAATATAAATGTAATATTTATGTCAGCATACAGTGAAGATAATGAAAAATTCAGAAGTAATTTTTCCTGTCCCCGTTTAACCAAACCTTTTGATATTTCTGAACTGGTAAAGGAAATACAGAAAATTCTGGGTAAATGATATTGCAATGAGTTCCATTCGGAATATGAAGTAGTAAAAATTAGTTACTTTTTTTAAGCAGAAATATGTATGATACGAAATGCAACAATCAATGATGGCAAAAAAATTTGTGATATCTATAATCATTATGTACAAAATACTGCAATCTCATTTGAAAAACAGCCTGTCTCTATACAGTTGAAAGTACAATTTATCTGGATCCCGGATGTAAAGGAAAAAGCATTGGAAGTGAATTGTATAGATCTCTGATTACTGAACTGCATCAGCACACAGTACATAGTATTATCGGTATTATAACGTTACCAAATCCTGCCAGTATTGCTCTGCATGAGAAGATGGGTTTTAAGAAAGTTGCTCATTACAAAGAAGTAGGACGCAAGTTTAATAAATGGATCGATGTGGGGCACTGGGAACTTATTCTCAGAAGCTGAATTTAGCAGTATGTGAATATACAAGCGTCCGGTATACTGAGAAATTGAAATGACTGCTTACAGTTTAAAGTCACTGATCAACACAGTTATAATATTAATGATAATATATGTACATGATGATTTGTTTGAATGTATGTTTGAAAAAAAATTAAATTCATATTTCAGGAACGTTTCAGGTAACATCTTATTTATTGTTTTTATTCCAGGGAGGATCTATTTTCAGTTTTTTAAGTTTTTTCTCAAATTCAGAGCATTCAAGGTCCTTTTTAACTTTCTTTTTACTTCCGGGAAGCCATCCCAGCCTATCAGCAATTTTTATAGCCTCATTCTGATTGCCGTGGATTAAAGCTTGTAATATTTTTAGTTCATTTTCTGAGAATAACAGAGAATTCATTCTGTAGTCCAGAAAAGCCTCCCAGGTCAGAGGACACCATCGTTTAACAATTTCTTCCCCTATTATGGTAGCATATTTTCTGATCTCAAGCTGGGCGGTGGGATGCATTCGGAGTTTCAGAAAATGCAAAAGATTGTGGAGATCTATCTTCCAGTAAGCTTCTGTATAAGTACAAAGGGGGAGATCTTTACGAGCTTGTTCTCTGGCAATACCTGCCTGGATTCTATGGTTATACGTTACACGAGTCAGTTCATGCAGTTTTTGCTCTTCCTGGGTAAATACCTCACCTGATAGTGAATTCAGTTTTCCACTACTTCCCTGACGATTTTTTTTTGCCTGCTGTCTCCAGTCTTCAGGTTTTGTATTCAGAGCTGCATCTATGGCAACAGAATATCGGGTGGAATATTCATTCACATTTGCAGTTCTGTGACGGATCCATTGTCTCCAGGTATCCATGGGTACCCGGACATGGAGCTTTATTTCACACATTTCAAAAGGGGAAGTATGTTGATGACGTAACAGATATCTTATTAAACTTCTGTCTTGGCGTATTTTCTTTGTCCCTTTGCCATAGGAAACCCGGGCAGCCTGAACTATAGAGGAATCAGTTCCCAGATAATCGATAACACGGATAAATCCGTCATCAAGTACTTTAAAGGGTTTTCCTAAAATTTCATTCAGCTCCTTGCTTCGTTGCCTGGAGAGCTCTTTTGCTTTTTTATTCATACTTACCTCTTTATTATCTTATTTAACAATATTTAAATATTCAAGTATTTACAGAATGTTTTAAACTGCGAATCCGTTTAAGAATCGGTGGATGAGAATAATTTAAAAAAACATAAACCTTATGTGGGAGAAGATTTACCAGATTATCTACTGAAAGTTTCTTAAGTGCTTTAATCATTGACATGGGATCATTAGTCGTTTCAGCAGCAAACCGATCAGCAGTATATTCATTTTTCCGGGAAAGTATGTTCATTAATATAGATAAAATTAATTCCACTGGTGTATAAAGCATTCCGAAGAAAATTAGACCGCAATATATTGACATATGATCCATATAAAATGCATCAAAAAGACCTTTATGACTGATAAATATTGAAAGCAGGTAAAAGAGTACACCGGTATGCACTATACTGATAAGCATACTTTGAAGAATATGTTTCTTTTTATAGTGACCAATTTCATGGGCCAGGATAGTGATCATTTCCGGTATGGTATGTTTTTCAATTAATGTATCAAACAAAACAACCCTGCGGTTTTTACCGAATCCTGTAAAGAATGCATTTGATTTTGTGGATCTTTTGGAACCGTTCATAACAAATATTCCTGATAATTTATATTCCACAGAATTGGCATATTTAAAGATACGTTCCTTTAATTCTCCGTCTTCAAGCGGTTCAAATTTATTAAAAAGAGGTAATATCCATCTGGGAGCTATATATTGAAGAAGAATAGTGAAGAATACTGTAATTATCCAGCAATATACCCAAGCCATATTACCAGCATATCTGAAAAAAGCAAGAACACCTGCAAGCAGAGGTGCACCAATTATAAGCGCTAAAGCAAATCCTTTCATCAGATCAGCAATAAACACTTTTGGGGTTGTTTTATTGAAATCAAATTTCTCTTCAATTACAAACGTAGAGTAGACAGAAAAAGGGATGGATAGAATTGTTTTTATGAGAATCAATATTCCAATGTAGAGTAAACCGGTGAGTATGGGATGTAAATTCCAGCTTCTCAATATATTATCCAGAAAATTAAATCCGCCTGAAAACCAGAATATCAGTATTAAAACAAGATTAAATGTTGATGTAAATATGCCGAATTTTGTTTTTACTTTTGTATAGTGCTGTGATTTTGCATATTCCTGTTTGTCAAATACATCTCTAAATTCTTCAGGAAGTTCAGGTTTCAAATTTTTCAGATTAAGTATATCTGCATACAAATTCAGTAAATAATCAGATAATAATGCAGAAAGAATTATAATTCCATAAATGTTCATACTATCCTCTTAAATTCTTGCATTCTGTTTTGATTAATATACTTTAAATGAAAGATAAATTCAAGTAGTAAGATGTATTGGTTATGGAGAGATATTAATTTAAAATTTCTTGGTAAAAATCAGGGATTAAAAGGTTCAGTTCTTTTTCTGAGAACATAAACTTTATCATTCCGGCGGATTGTTTCCGGGTATGGTATAGTAACTGTAGATCCTTTATCAGCGATTTTAACTGGTTTATCATCTTTAAAAATACTTTTAACTAAAGTATCAGAATAACCTGTGGTTAAACCAGTGACTATAATTTTATCTCCAAGCTTAATGGTATTATCTTCAATGACCAACTCTACAATTTTAGATTTCTTAAAATAGTTAGTCACTTTTCCCGCATAGAGTTTTTTTAGAGAAGACTGAGAACCATAAGAATCAGCCCATTTGCCAAGTTTATGTCCCAGATAGTAACCATTCTGCCAGAAATTACGGTTATATACACTTTTTAATGATTTTATCCAGTTTTTGATTCTTTCTTCTGAATAGGTTCCATCTATAACACTGTCAATTGCTTCCCTGTATGCTTTGGTTACCTTATAAACATATTCAGAAGATCTGCCTCTGCCTTCAATTTTGAACACTGATACACCGGCCAGAATTAATTTATCTATCATACCTATAGTACAGAGATCAGCAGGAGACATAACGTATTTATTATCAATTTTCAGCTGATCTCCGGTCTGATCGTCAGTTACTGTATAACTTCTTCTGCAGGGTTGTATACAAGCGCCACGATTAGCGGATTGATTAAACAGAGCCAGGCTCATATAACATTTACCTGCAATAGATACGCATAAGGCTCCATGCACAAAGACTTCTATCTTAATAAGTTGTCCTTCGGGATCACAGATATGCTGTTTTGTTATCTCGGAACATATGTGAGCAATTTGCTTTAAAGACAATTCCCGGGCTAAAATAATTACATCACAATATTTAGCATAAAATTTTACAGTCTCCAGATTAGAAATATTGGCCTGAGTGGAAATATGTACTTTTAAATCATGGTCCCGGGCAATGTTAACTGCAGCCCAGTCACTGACAATCACTGCATCCATATCAGCTTTTTTTGCCAGTTTACAAATTTCTTTCAGATTATTTATTTCAGCATCATACACAAGAGTATTCAGTACAAGATAGCACTCAACTTTTTTTTCTTTACATAATGCAACAATCTTATCCAGGTCATTTATATTAAACGATTTGGAAGTATTGGCTCTCATGTTAAACTGATTTATACCAAGGTAAACTGAATCAGCTCCCGATTTTATAGCAGCCTGCAGACTTTCCCAGGAACCTGCAGGTGCCATAAGATTAATTGACTGCATAAGGCCCTTTATTTTTAAATTTCTTATCATTCAGGGATAATAAAAAAAATGACCCATTTTGAATGCATGGGTCATTGTAGCTAAACTGAATTTCTGACATAGAAATGATTTATAATGTATTATTATCTAATACAAAACCTGCAATAATATTATTGCATGGTATCAACTGCAGTAGTGTCTTGCATTGTAGTATCCTGCATTGTTTCTACCTGCGTTTCTTTTTCCATTTCCTCTTCAGCTTTCTTTTCCTCAGCGCATCCTGTGAACATTAATCCGATGCTGCTTATAAGGCCAATCATTCCTAAGACTGTAAGCATTTTTTTAATTTTTTTCATGATATTCTCATACCCTCCTTCCTCTTTTTTCGATAATACTTCTCTGTAATTACTTTCTTCACTTCATATATAATATAAGAAAAAAAATATCATAATGCAACCCATTTATTATAATTTAATCTTGCTTTTCATCCGACAAAATGTTAACTTTAAAGTCGTTATTAAATGTGCTAAAAAATATAATGGATATATATAAAAATCTTTTTTTTATTATAAAAACAGTTTTTTAAGGAGTATTTATAAATGAACAGAATAAAGATTGCTGTTGTGGGAGTAGGTAATTGTCTCAGCTCTTTAATTCAGGGAATCTATTACTATCGTAGTCAAAAACCTGAGGAAGCTATTGGTCTGATGCATTGGGAAATAGGTGGTTATCTGCCCGGTGATATTGATGTTGTTGCTGCTTTTGATATTGATAAACGTAAAGTCGGTATTGATGTAAACAGAGCAATTTTTTCTCTTCCCAATTGTACAAAAATTTTTCATAAAGACATTCCTTATAATGGTACAAAAGTCAGCATGGGAAAAATTCTTGATGGTTATTCTGAACATATGAGAGAATATGATGATAAGTATGCGTTTGTACTTTCCCGCCAGAAGGAACCTGATTCAGAAGAGGTTGTAAAAATCATTAAGGAATCAGGTGCTGAAATACTGGTGAATTATCTTCCTGTAGGTTCTGTAAAAGCGACGGAGTTTTATGCTGAATGTGCGCTTAAAGCAAATGTAGGTTTTGTTAATAATATGCCGGTATTTATTGCCAGTAATCCGGACTGGTCTGAGAAATTTAAACAGAAAGGATTGCCAGTTGTTGGTGATGATATTAAGGCACAATTAGGCGCTACTATAACACATCGAACCCTTACGGATTTATTCCATAAAAGGGGAGTTAAACTTGAACGGACATATCAGTTAAATACAGGCGGGAATACAGATTTTCTTAATATGCTTAACAGATCCCGGCTGAGTTTGAAAAAAGAATCAAAAACCGAAGCAGTTCAGTCTGTATCTGCTGAAAGAATATCGGATGAAAATATCCATATTGGTCCAAGTGATTACATTCCCTGGCAGAAAGATAATAAAGTATGTTTTCTTCGTATGGAGGGAAAATTATTTGGTGATATACCTATGGATATTGAACTGCGTCTTTCTGTAGAAGATTCCCCAAATTCTGCCGGAGTTGCTATAGATGTAATACGTTGTACAAAGTTAGCTTTTAACAGAGGAATAAGCGGAGTTTTACATGCTCCTGCGGCATATTTCTATAAACATCCCCCCAAACAATATACCGATAATGAAGCATACACAATGATAGAGGAATTTATTAAAGAAAAATAAATTTTTATTATAGTTCTTTAATATTAGTAATTGATTATGTCAGAGATTTTAAAACTGGGTATACTTTTTATAACTGGAGCAGTAGCAGGATTTATAAATGTAAATGCAGGCGGTGGATCTTCTTTAACACTTCCGGTAATGATATTTCTGGGTCTTGACAGTTCAGTTGCTAATGGAACTAACAGAATCGGTATATTAACACAGACATTCTCTTCAGTATCTTCTTTTCATAAACATCAATATCATGATTTTAAAATCAGTTTTAAACTTGCCTGTTTTGCCTTACCTGGAGCAATAGCAGGAGCTCTGGTTTCAGTAAAACTCAGTGATGATGCATTCCAGAAAATTCTCGGAGTATTGATGATCGGGATAGTCTTTTCCATAATCTTTTCTTCAAAGAAAAAAGATATACAATCCCAGAACTCAGAGCCCAGCTGGTGGCTGTATCCGGCTATGATCGGAGTTGGATTTTATGGAGGATTTATTCAGGTCGGTGTAGGCTTTCTTTTAATGGCATCCCTCTATTATTTATTGAAAGTAAACCTGATCCGGGTAAATATGCATAAAGTTTTTATTGTATTTATCTACACTATACCGGCTTTAATGGTTTTTGTTATAACAGATAATGTACATTGGTTATTTGGGATCGTACTGGCACTGGGTATGGCTGTGGGAGGCTGGTGGGGAGCTAAGATGGCTGTAAAAGGGGGCGAAAAGATTATCCGGATAGTGCTCATAGTTGCGATTGTAATTATGGCAGTGAAGCTGCTTGGGATATTCTAGAATTAAAGATATATTTATTACATTTACATATTTCATATAAAAAATTATGAAATCAGATAAAATACTTCAGCTGATACTTCCGCTTTCACCTTATTTAAAACCTGGCGAGGAAAGTATTCCCAGAACAAAAAGAATTCGACCGGCAGACTCCCTTGATTTAAGATATATGCTGAATATTCTAAAAAAAAATGAAGTGGCTCAGGTGACTATTCAGGGAAAGCCCTGGTCAGTAGTTTCGGTATACAGTCCCTACAGTCCGGATATCCATGTTATGGTTATGGAGTCCAGTACTGACCGTTATCTGCCTTCTCCTGAGTATTGTTTTGATTCTGAAGGTGAGCCCTTAATGAGGTTGTGGGATACCATTCTTGAATTTATAGGAAAAAGAAAAATCAATAAAACTATCCATGCCGGATTCAATTGGTCACCACGATCCTGGGGTAAAGAAGAAGAGAAAGGGGGGTTTCAGAGTATTCCCACAAAATGGCACACTATGATCTGGGGATGGCCCGATTTTCCGGAACAGTCTGAGAAAACAAAATATGCACAATGGGTTTCAGCTGATACTTTGACTTTATCTCAGCGGCGTATATTCGGATACAATAATTATGCTTTATTAATCGGAAAAGCCCTCAGAGACAGATGTTTTAATTACTTTGATTCTAAAAAACGGTTTAAAGAGATATTTGGTACTCAGGATTGGAATGTTGATAATCGGGGTTTATTTCTGGATTTTGATGTTTCTATCAGAAAATTATTTACCAGTAAAGGGTTCTTCCTGGAAGTGTTAAAACCCCTGGGTTTCATACTTGATCAGTTTATGAGAGAGTTAACACATACATTTACCACTTTAAATTGTGTGTACATTGACAGAATATTAAAGAATGTTGAAAAAGGAGTATTAAACTCTGAGTCAATAAAACAGCTGAGATCTCTGCCTGAGGTCAGAACAGTTAATGAGATCAAAAAAATATTTGCAGTTCACAAACTACCTCAATCTTTGCTGTCTCTTCTCTTATTTGCTGTTAATAACCGCTGTAAAACTCACGGCACTCCGGAAAGATGGTGGCGTAAAGGATTTGCCTATGCTATGGTTTTCAGCAGTCCCTGTAACCAAGAAAAAGGAAGGTTGCGGATTATGCCCGGTGTTTATATCGGACCGGGAGGTGTGGTGGAAGCAAAAGGAATAGATTTGAAAAGACCGGAAGACAGAACTGTTCCTCTGGATGAGATACAAAATAAGAGCAGAATTTTATGGGACCTGGGAGCTGATATTAAGAATCGGTTTTAAATGTTCCTCTATACATATTTCTTATAAATTTGTCATAACAATATTTTACTTTGGATAATTGGCTCAGTAAAAAATAGTTATCAATGCCATAGGTAAATGAGGGATCAAAATAGCAGCTGATACTGCACCCCTCACAGAAAGGAAAACGTCCTTGCATTTTTTTCATATAACGGACAGACTTGCTGTTATAAAGTTTGAATAATTCATTATTAACAGGCATTTTTTTTACATATTTATGATAGCAGGGGAGGAGCATGTGATTATCAGGAGAAATAACTATGGTGGTTGAAACTGCCCTGCATCTTGGATTTTGAATACTGTTTCCTCCTGCTTTCATGAGGCGAATCATTCCGCGATTTACATAAACATACGGCTCTTGGGAATATGAAAGTATTCTGTTCAGGGAATTATTCTTTAAGCCGGGATTATTAAAATAACTGAATACAGGATTACACAGAAGAATACAGTGATTTTTTTGTGCAAACCGGGTCATTTGATCCAGATATATAATATTCTCCTCAGTTATGGTGAACAGAATATCAGGTCTCTCTCCAATAGATTGTGCAACTTTTATACTGTCCATTACTTTATTAAAACATTTTACACCACGAATCTTATCATGAACGTGCGGAACAGGTGCATCCAGTGAAAAATGGAGCAGATTCACAAGTCCTTTAAGGTTGAGGGCCATAGCAGGATAGCAAATACAGTTTGTGGTGACAGTGGTGGTAAATCCTAACTTTTTTGCATATATCAGAATATCTTTTATCTGGGGATGCATCAGCGGTTCTCTGCCGGTAAAATCAATAAATCTGACGCCGAGGTCTTTGAGATCCTCAAGATTGGTCGTTATTTCCTGAAAATCAGCATTAATCCCTTTCTTTTTATAAATATCACAAAAACTACAGCGGGCATTACATTTTGTTGTGATGTAATAGTTGCACAAAAGAGGATAAGGATTTAATTTTTGTAAAAAAGAAAACATTAGTTTACCGTATAATTATCTGATTTCCAGAGAATTTTTTTTGCAAATAGGGCTATAGGAGTAAAAAATAATTGATATAAAGTAAAATACATCTCAAAGAAAAATATATATTTTAATAAATAGAGTCGTTTTAATTTTTTTAATGGAGTAATGAGAATTGCTACATCCATTAAGGTAAGTAATAAGAATGCTGTTAAACCTATAACAAATGAACTTGATAATAAAGAAATGATTATTAGTATCCGTATTAAAATTGATATTAAGGGGAATATAATTGATAATAAACCTCGTTTTGTGTTGCTTACAGCCCATCTTTTACGCTGGGTAAAAAATGATTTAATAGTATTTGCAGGATTGGTATACACAGTATTTTCCGGATCAAGAATAAAGTCTAACTTAGCCCTGGTCCTGGACAGAACATTTCTCATTAAAGCATAATCTTCGGTTATATGATTGTTTATTGATTCGAATCCATTACATTCTTTGTAAATACTTTTTTTAATGGCCAAATTATTTCCAAATACACTCAGGGGTTTACCTAGATTAATCCAGCCATAAGCAAGGGAGCAGAGAAGAATCCAGTCAATTGATTGCAGATAATGGAAAAGAGGAGTTTTTTTATTTTTATTGTCCAGAACAAGAAAACCACCTGCCATTCCGGTTTCAGAATCAAAATTTTTAACAAATGAATGAACCCAGTTTTCCGGTACTTCACAGTCTGCATCAGTAAAAAGGAGCAATTCCCCTCTTGCGGTCTGAATCCCATGTATGAGGGCATTTATTTTGCCAGTTCTGTCTGATGGCAAATTTTTAATAGTCATGATTCTGGAATTCTTAACTTGATTCTTAAACTGGTTCATCAGGTATCCTGTTTTATCGTCTGAGCGGTCATTAATGAGTATATATTCAATTTTTTCAGAAGGATAATTTATTTTTTTCAAAGAACTCAAAAGGTTTCTAATATATTGCTCTTCGTTTCTGGCAGCAACAATAATGGATACAAATGGTATATGCTTATTTTTTGTCAATGATTTTTTCTGCATTCCGTGCAGGGTAAGAAGGGAAGCAGTCATATATAAGAGTAAAAATATGATTATAATGTAGGTAATGACAGTCATACAGGAATTCCAGTCATTATCCATTTCTTCTCGGTTATCCAGGTTAGAACATCAGGTAAGATCTGCAGCATAACCGGAGCATTTTCATGCCCATCATGAAATACAATAATATCCCCGGGGCTGATATGCTGAATTATTCTTTGATAAAGAACCTGTGAATTTGTTTCTCTGAAATCATAGGATAAAAGGGACCATAATACCATTATCATTTTTTTTTGTTTCATGATTTTCTTGAAACGGAAATCAAACCAGCCGTAGGGAGGTCTGAAGAGTTTTGGATCTTCACCAATTATATTATGTATAGCTTGAGAGGTTTTATCAATCTCTTCATGGATATGATTTTTATTTTTAAAGATTAAGGATTTATGAGTAAATCCATGATTGCCTACAGTATGCCTATCTTTAATTATTTTCTCAACTACACCGGGAAATTCAATAATTTTTTCCCCTGTTAAGAAAAAGGTTGCTTTGGTATTATAGTCTTTTAATATCTTTAATGCGGATATAGTATATTGATGATGAGGACCGTCATCAAAAGTAATAAAAATATGATTATCTTTGTGTATATTCCAAAGAGGCCATGGGCAAATATATTTTAAAACAGAAGCATTAATAATTTTCATAAAATAAAATATTAAAATGATCTTTTTTACAGTGCAGGTGCTATTTTATAGATTATGTGGAAAATTAAGCCAATTTATTTATAAAATCAAGTAAAAATTATTGATAAAAGTATAAAAGTTTTGTACATTATAGACAGAAAATTACATTCATTATAAGAACCAGGAGGATGATGTAATGTTTACAATAAATAAAGCTCATAGATTAAAAATTGGGCTTGCTGAAATGCTTAAAGGCGGAGTAATAATGGATGTTACTACTGCTGAACAGGCTAAAATTGCAGAAGATTCAGGAGCAGTAGCAGTAATGGCATTAGAGCGTATTCCCGCTGATATTCGTGCACATGGCGGAGTTGCAAGAATGTCAAGTCCGACAGTTATCAAAAAGATTATGGAAACTGTTTCTATACCAGTTATGGCAAAGTGCAGAATTGGACATTTTGCTGAAGCTCAGGTTCTGGAATCTCTGGGAGTTGATTTTATTGATGAAAGTGAGGTATTAACCCCAGCTGATAATAAAAACCATGTCGATAAATGGAAATTCAAGATCCCTTTTGTATGCGGATGCAGAGAATTGGGTGAAGCGCTCCGAAGAATTTCTGAGGGAGCCGCTCTCATAAGAACCAAAGGTGAGGCCGGAAGCGGCAATATTATTGAAGCTGTACGGCATATGCGTATGGTCCAGGCTGAAATTAAAAGAATAATTACCTTAAGTGATGAGGAAGTGGTGACAACAGCTAAAGATATGGGAGTATCTGTTGAAGTTGTCAAGCATGTCAAGAAAAACAAAAAGCTTCCGGTTCCGAATTTTGCTGCAGGAGGTATAGCAACACCAGCTGATGCTTCTTTGATGATGCAGCTAGGAGCAGAATCGGTTTTCGTCGGTTCCGGAATTTTTAAATCTGAAGATCCTGAAAAAAGAGCAAAAGCCATTGTGATGGCAACCACTCATTATGATGATCCTGATATGGTAGCAAAAGCTTCAGAAGGACTTCTGGAAGCAATGCCGGGTTTGGAAATTTCTCAGATCCCGGAACAAGAGAGGATGCAGGAACGGGGTTGGTAAATGAGCACTACAGTTGGGGTACTCGGTATTCAGGGAGATTTTGATCTTCACCGAAAGAGTCTGAAGAAAATCGGGATTGAATCGGTAATTGTACGATATCCAAAGGAACTGGAAAACTGTGATGGATTGGTCATGCCCGGGGGAGAATCAACCACCTTTTTAAACATTCTTCGAAAAACAGGATTAGTTAAGTCAATTCTTAATTTTGCCAAAAATAAGCCTATTATGGGAACCTGTGCGGGTTTAATCACTCTTTCCCGAGAAGTAGAGAATGATAATAAGATGGGAACCTTAAAGTTAATTGATATAGTTGTGCAGCGGAACGGTTACGGACGTCAAAAAGAATCTTTTATCGATACAGTTGAAATACCCATTTTTGAAAAAAAACCCGCTTTTGAAGGTATATTTATACGAGCTCCCCGTATTGTTTCCTGTGGAAAGGATACGGAAGTACTTGGCTTTTATAAAGATGAACCTGTTATGGTCAGAAATAAGAACATTCTGGCCCTGACTTTCCATCCTGAATTAACCAAAGACATGCGTATACATCGTTATTTTGTGGAGACGTTTGTGGGTTGATTTGGCTACTTGACCCTGACGAGACTGTCGAAAAACGCTTGAGTATAAGAAATTAAGCCCCTAAATCTTAATTTTTAAAAAATTTCTTAGGATATGTTTATCTTAAAGTAACCCTATGTCTTCAAATTCTCTTTT
>Ga0180433_10006120_pt1 | contig 15919 bp, 10 predicted proteins | sample SS_ome_8_FD_132980 | JGI IMG/M metagenome (GOLD analysis project Ga0180433, IMG submission 132980) | Hypersaline lake sediment archaeal communities from the Salton Sea, California, USA - SS_1_D_1 metaG | ecosystem: Environmental > Aquatic > Non-marine Saline and Alkaline > Hypersaline >... | reverse complement strand
TGTTACAGTATAGTCCGCATTAACGGCACAACCCATAATCTGGCCTGTGTTGCCATTCACACCCGATGGTATGTCAATACTGATTACAGGTTTATTTTCTTTATTAATCAATTCAATGACCTTCTTATAAGAGCCGGCTATATCCCTGGCAAGACCAGTCCCAAATATGGCGTCTACTAATGCATCGCTATCTGAAACAGCCTTTTTTATCTTTTGAATGGAGGGAATGCATTCTACGTTAACAGGAATAGAAGCAAGTATATCAAAATTATCTTTTGCGCATCCTTTTAACTTTTCGCTATCACTTAAAAGAAATACTGTAACAATGCCCCCACTTGAATGAAGTTTTCTAGCCACAACAAATCCATCGCCACCATTATTGCCAATCCCGCAAAAAACAACAAATCGTTTCCCTTCTATTCCAAATTCATCATGTATTACAAAATATGCAGCATTTCCTGCGTTTTCCATCAGAATTATGTCCGGGATATGATATTTCTCCATAGCGCCCTTGTCAAGGCTCCTCATCATTTCAACTGTTGATACCTTCACACCTTCTCCTTTAAATACGGTTATTATAAAAAGGCAGTTTGCTTCAGGACCTAAAAAAGCCCGGCTTCATTACATGATTCAATTTAGTTAACGGCCTAAGCCTCTTTATCCACATAAAGATCTTTAAAAAATTGGGAGGCTCATTAAATGGCCTGCCCTTACAAAGACCTTTCAAAAACGGGCATTAACAATGAACAGGCACTAACTGTCCTTTTATTCTTCAAATTGCCTTAGGTCTAAGATTGTGTACCCTTTTTGATTCAAAAGGAAACAGGCCTCCTCCGGAAGACTTTTATCTGTTACAAAAATATCCTTTCCTTTATGATCCTTAAAGCTCATACCCTGGATAGTAAATTTAATATTTTTTGACTCATCTCTATCTGAGCCAAAAAAATTATGAAGATTTGACTGGAATGGTATATCAAGAAAACTAAGTATTCTCTCCACCGTATTGAATAATTCATCTTCCCCTTTAATTGAGAGAACGAGAAATTGATGTTTTTCCAACAATGACTTAATGGGAGACGATAGACCTAAGATATCTATCACGCAATCTCTCTTGTTCCTGTTAAAAAATAAATCTGCCTCTACGGTTATATTTAAACCGGAACCCTCCCCTTGATGGATAGGTATCTTTGTCTTCGTAAGAAAGGGCTGCCCTACTATTTTTAAAAGAAGAAATGGTAGAGGAAAGTCTATATTTTCCTGAGCTACAATTTTTTCGTCAGCACATGAGCTTGCTTTTATCCCCTCTTTATCAGAGAAATAGGGATAATCGAGTATCTTGACGCCGAATTTTTGCAGGTATGTTCGCACTACGTCTAATGTTCGCTCAGACTCACTATTTAAAATTGCAAGAACTCTTATTTCTTCCGATACATCTTTTCCTTCTTCTCCTGGCACAATAACCCAGTCACCAGATAGGGAAATAAGAATATCATCATCTCGTATCTCAAGCTCCTCTCCAGGGCGAAGAATTTTATGAAATTCACATGCCTCAAGAATTCTATCAATGGATGTAAAAATAGTATCCTTGTCGGTTAAATGTATAATTTTATATCCCTCCCATTCCGACTCGACTAATGTAGCCACCTCTTTCGATAGCTCATTTTTTATATCAATAATCAGTCTCATGCCTCTACTCATATTGAGAATAGGGAAAGAATCCGCCTTTAAATTTATTTGACCACCAGATTTTAATGGAATAAAATATTCACCTACATCTATCCAATCTTCTCCCATTAACTGAAATATATCTTTTAGCTTTTCTCTTAATGAATCTGATTCTAAAAAATAACTTTTTTCTTGATCGATGCCGCTTAACGAGGCAGGTCCTTTTTCATCAGGCCTAATCGGCATCCTGATCATTTGCGGAGTATAGACTGGAAGCCTTATCACCTGATCTGGATAAATAAGATTTGGGTTTGTCAGTGAAGGATTAAATTTTTGGACCAGATTAAGATATCCTGAATAAAAAAACTTAACCGGTACATTGTACCTATCTTTAGCTATAATTGTCAGGTTATCACCTTGTTTTACCCTGTATACCTCAAAATGTATGTCTTTTAACAAAGAAGGGTCCGCCATCAATTTATTCAAATGGTCTTTTTTATCTTTCGATTTCTTTGTTGGTATTATGTTAATAGGGATCAGGATAGTTTGACCTGGGTGAATTAGGTCAAGATTCGTTAAGGATTTATTCATGCTTTTGATTGAAGATAATAATTCATGGAAATCCGGCCTCTGTAACAACCCCCTCTGGCGCAATAATTTCCAAATATGATCCCCTTTTTTTATATTATACCTTTCATATACCACTTCCCTGTCTTCCAATTTTTTTATATTGGCCTTTTGAACCAAAGAGATGGAAAGGGTGTCTTTTTCTTTAGACCTTGCAACCGTTGAAAATAAAAAAGAAAAAGACAGGATAAAAAAAATAAAGAAAAAAGGCTTTCTCATTTCGCTTCCTTTCAGTAGCATTATTGCTTTATTCATAATAAAGAGAAGGCTGTTAAGAGATAAAAACCATATAATTAATATATTTATTTTAAATAGTTAACTAAAATTATGTCAAGACTTTTTACATTTATAATTCTATACACAATATATTCTAAAAAAAATTGTTATATATACTCTATATAGTATTTTTTTCTTTACAAATTCTGTGAAGTCTGTTATCAGGGGAAGAGGAGTAATATGAGGTAAAAAGAGTATGAGAATAAAAAATATATATATCCAGGGTTTCAAATCTTTTATGGAGAAAATGAGCATCAATATACACCCAGGGGTAAGTGCGTTCGTAGGGCCTAACGGTTGCGGTAAAAGCAACATTATAGACGCAATTCGTTGGGCGATGGGAGAACAAAGCCCCAAACAGCTGAGAGGCAGACATATGGAAGATCTTATTTTCTCCGGTACAGACAATTTAAAGCCTTTAGGCTTGGCAGAGGTAACATTAACTCTTGAGAATGTTGGAAAGGTGGAAGACGGTAATGAAATTTCTGTAACGAGGAGACTTTACAGGTCTAATGAAAGCGAATATCTAATCAATAAATCAGCCTGTAGGTTAAAAGACATCCAGGATATGTTTATGGGTACAGGGTTAGGAAATAGGACATACTCAATCATAGCACAGGGAGAGATAAGCTCAATAATAGAATATAAGCCAGAGGACATAAGACTCCTTTTGGAAGAAGCGGCCGGCATCTCTGCATACAAAGCGAGAAGGGAGGAATCTTTAAGAAAAATCATACTTACAAAGGAAAATTTAAGCAGGGTAGAGGATATTCTCTACGAGATCAAAAGGGATATGAACTCCCTTAAAAAACAGGCGAGAAAGGCTATAAGGTTCAAGGAAATAAGTGCTGAGATTCATAGGCTTGAGCTGGTCTTCTATTCGAATAGTTATAACCATTTGCAGTTGGAAAAAATTAACACCTCAGAGATACTTGAAAAGATTACAAAGGAAGAAAAGGGACTCCAGGAAACATATTCTACATCTGAAAACTCTATCGGGGAAATTAATTTAGAATTAAATGAGAAAGAAAAGGCCTTGTCTTCTGTAAAAGAGAAGGTTTTTTCACTTAGAGAGGAGCATAGAAAAAATGAGGATATTTTAGAACACCTGTTGCTTGACCAAAAAAGGTGTAGCGAGAATCTTTCTAAATTAAATGAGGAAAAAAGTGAAATAGGACAAAAAATAGGTGAATTTAAATCTGAAATTCAAAAAATTAGTTCACGCATCTCAGAGCTGCAAAAATCCATAGGAAAAATTTCAGAACTTCGACTAAGCCATGAGTCTTCTTTTAACAGGGAGAAAATATCCTTTGAAAAAATACGAGATGAATTAAAAAATGAAAAAATTCGTTTAACAGAGCTGTCTAATAATGAAGCAGTACTTAGAGGCGAAATTGCCAATTATTCTGAAATAATCACTCAAATAGATTCACGAAAAACTAGGCTGGAAAAGGAGTCCATAGAAATTTCACAGAAAATTGAAGAACTTACTTATGGAATAAGTGAAAAAAGAAGCCAGAGAGATGAACTGACTGCCTCATTAAACTCAGCAGAGAATGCTTTAAGGGAGGAAAACACAAGGCTCAATACATTAGAAGATGAGAGAAAAAGGAGAGAGTCCGAAAGGTCTTCAGCAGAGGGAAACCTCAATTTAACCCTCTCTCAAATGTCCACCCTGAATGACCTTATTAAAAATTACGAGGGATATAACTCAGGCGTTCAGACAATAATGAATACCTACAAAAAAGGTCAGTCCCAAAAAGATAAAGTTCTGGGTGTAGTAGCAGATTTTATCCAGGCTGAGTCGGAATTTGAGACAGCTGTAGAGGCTGTATTAGCGGATAAACTTCAATATGTAGTTGTTAATAAACAGGAAGACGCCAAGGAGGCTATTGAGTATTTAAGATCAAAGAATGTGGGAAGAAGCTACTTTCTCCCGGTAAAGGAGTTTGAAAAGGAGATGGTAGCTGAAAGAGAGAAGATAAAGCTAAACGGGTTTAAACTTTTAAGAAAACATATACATTCAAAGGAAAAATTCAGGCCCATGATAGAGTCGCTTCTTGGTGATGCAGCATTAGTAGATAACCTTGGACAAGCATTATCTTCCTGGAATAATGGCGGGGGCAGACAAACCCTGGTTACACCGGAGGGTGATTTAGTAAATGAAAAAGGAATCATCATTGGAGGCAGATTAGGCGAGGACTCTGCGGGTTTACTAAAAAGGAGGAGGATGCTCGATGAATTAAGCAAGGAAATTGGACGGTATGAAACAATAATTGCAAAACTTCAAACAGCCCTCGGAGAATTAGACCTAAAATCAGGAAAAATAAACAGTCATATTGCCACATTGGAAGAAGACAAACAAGCTTATACCCAGGAAACTGAGGGCATTGATAATGATATTTTTCTTCTTGAACGAGAAACAGACCAGCTAATAAAACACTCCGGTTATATAGGAGAGCAGCTATCATCTTTAGCTGATGAAAGGGAGGAAAGACGGCTTTATCTTAATACAATCGAGCAAAGGCTTTCAGCATGTATAGATCAAAAAAATGAGGCACAACAAAGGGTTTCTGCAAAAGAGAGTGACCTCCAGGACATAGAAGGTTCCCTTGGCAAGGCAAAGGAAGATTTCTCCAAAATGATACTAACATATAATCAGCAGACAGAAGAGCAAAAGGGGCTTTTTAGAGAAAAAGAGAGGATCAATCAATTTATAAATGAGATGGGATTAAGGATTAATAAGGTAGAAGGAGATATTCATTCAAATAGACAGCAATACGAAGGTTATTTAAAAGCCGAGAGAGAAAAAAAAGAAGAAATAAAAAATATTTTTCAGAAACAAGAAACCCTTGAGAACGAAATTAGTGGCCTTGAGCGGGAATGCACTATCTTGAAAAATAAGTTAACAGAGGAAGAAAAGGCATCAGCCTCCCTAAGAGGTCGAATAGGAGGCCTGAGAGAAGAAATCAATGAGGCACGGTTAAAGAAGGCGAAAATAGATTTTCAGCTAGATAGCATCATATCGCAGGCGATTAGGGAAATAGATATAGATTTACAAAGAGATTTTACGGCATATATTGAGGAAGATTTTTCAAAGACTGAATGTGAGCAACGACTTAAACAACAAAAAGCTATTAAGGAAAAAATTGGAGATGTTAACCTTCTTGCAATTAATGATTATCAGAAACTGGAGGAAAGGTATAACTATATAACAGGACAACAACAAGATCTTATATCCTCTATAGATTCTCTTCATAGTTCCATAAGAAGGATTAACAGTATTTCAAGGCAAAAATTTATCTCAACATTAGGCATGGTTAATGAAAAATTACAAGAGGTCTTCCCAATTCTTTTCAGTGGTGGTAAAGCTTATTTGAGCCTGATGGATGAAAATCTTCCTTTAGAAAGCGGCGTTTTGGTAAAAGTACAACCACCCGGTAAAAAAGTGATGCACATGGCCCTCTTATCAGGCGGTGAAAAGGCCCTTTCAGCCATGGCATTACTATTTGCCGTATACCTTATTAAACCAAGTCCATTTATTATAATGGATGAAGCAGATGCACCATTAGATGAAGCCAACACAGGCAGATTTAACCACTTGCTAAGAGATATTTCGAAATCATCTCAGGTAATAATGATAACTCACAACCGAAAGACCATGGAATTGGCTGACAAATTATACGGGGTAACTATGGATAGGCATAATATTTCTAAGATAGTCTCTGTCGACCTCAGCAAATACCATTAATTTTGCTTTTTTCTTGCTTTCCATTTTATCAATGCTTTATAAGAAAAATATAAATACAGTTGTTTAACAAAAACTCCCTCAAAAAAAATTTCCTTTTGTTTTAAAATTTACAGCTAATAATTACAAGTATTCTTAAACGGTTAGATTTTTTGCACCAAGGTGGAATACTATATCCATTATTCTTAATTTACATAAAATAAACGGCAACGTTTAGACATCAGGTAGGCTTTTGGCAATTTTAAAAAAACAGGATCTTGGAGAAAACAAAGATGTGACAGAGGGCCTCTGGAAAAAGCTCCGCAAGACCAGAAAAAACATAACGGATAGAATCTATTCAGCTATTTCCGGGAAAAAAGTAATAGATGAAGAGCTATTAGAAAAGATTGAAGAGATTCTCTTTACTTCTGATATGGGTATAGAAACAGCGGAAGAATTAATTGATGAATTACGGCAAGATATTAGCCAACATCATATGATAGACCCAGAGGGATTAAAGGAGCAATTAAAAGAGAGAATTATCGTATTTTTAAATAGTGGTTTTGAAACCTCACGCTCTATGAAGAAGCATGATGCCGATAGAAAGCCTAAAGTTATAATGTTTATAGGAGTTAATGGGGTAGGAAAAACGACTACAATTGCCAAGATGGCCTATCATTTTCAAAGACAGGGGCAAAAAATACTATTAGTTGCGGCAGATACATTTAGGGCTGCTGCCACTGAACAACTGGAAGTCTGGGGAAATAGAATAGGTTTAGAGGTGTTTAGTCAAAAAAGGGGGTCGGATCCCGCATCTGTTGTTTTTGATGCCCTGTCTTCGAAAAGGGCAAAGGATATGGATAAAATTTTGATTGATACCGCAGGAAGACTGCACACAAAATCAAATTTGATGGCGGAGTTAAAAAAGATCAAAAATGTATCAGAGCAGATAGTTTCCGGAGCGCCACATCAAGTTGTACTTGTAATTGATGCCACTACCGGACAGAATGCTATCGCCCAAGCACATTCATTTGCCGAACAACTCGGTGTAACAGACATTATACTTACGAAACTGGATGGAACTGCAAAAGGTGGCATAGTAATAGGAATTTCCCATAAGCTACACATCCCCATATCCTACATAGGAACCGGGGAAAGCATCGAAGACTTTCAGCCATTTAGCCCAAGAGAATTTGCAGAGGCAATCTTTACCTAAATTATAGAGTATCAATGGTATTCAACCCATGAAAAAAAACCGTGTTAGAAGACAGATAATGTGGGGAGACCTCGATTCTCTTGGCATAGTTTTTTACCCCCGTTACTATGAATGGATAGATGCAAGTGGCCACCTATTTTTTCAATCCATTAACTTAAACTTAGGTAATTTATTAAAAGAAAATTCGATTATCTTCGCACTCCTTGAGACAGGGTGTAAATACTATTCACCCGGCAGGTACCAAGATCAGATTGAAATCACTACTTATATTGAAGACCTTTCTGACAAAATAATTTTATTGAGACATAATATAATAAACGTAAAGGACAGTGAACTTATGGTAGAGGGGTTTGAAAAACGAATCTGCCTAAACGTGTCCAGCGCCTTAAAATTTAAAGCAATTACTATACCGAAGGGCATAAGGGACATTTTGATTAATGCACAATTGGACGTGTAATTTTTAATTATCTCTTTTTCGATATAAATATGACGGAAATATTTGTTGGGACATCAGGATTTTCTTATACCGATTGGCGAAATTCATTCTACCCCCCTCATCTGCGTGCCTCAGAATTTTTATCCTTCTATTCCAAGGAATTCCAAATAGTTGAATTAAATTTTTCATATTATAGAATCCCGGAACCTGCTAATTTTATACAGATGATAGAAAGGTCTGAACACAAATTACAGTTTGTTATAAAGGCCTTTGGAGGACTTACTCACACTATTACAGATCAATCCTTGCCTGTTATATTACCTACATTTAAAAACTCACTCTCACCCCTTTGGGAGCATAATAAATTAGGCGCGGTTCTCTTGCAGTTTCCTCAGAGATTTCATTATACGTCAAAATCAAGGATATATTTAAAATCACTAATCGAGGGCCTCAGGCCTCTACCCTTATGTATAGAATTTCGGCAAAGAGAGTGGTTAAAAGAGTCGGTTTTTAAAAAATTACGGGAAATGAATGCTGCCTTTGCCTGCGTAGACCAGCCAGCTTTAAAAGGACTAATGCCTCCAGTCGCCATGGCAACGTCAGATATTGGTTATGTAAGATTTCATGGTAGAAATCGTGAAAAGTGGTATAGTGGGGATTCAAGAGAAAGATATGACTATCTTTACACTGAAAATGAGCTTAAAGAATGGTTGCCGCGGATTAATGATTTATCAAAAAATACAGAAAAAACGTTTATTTTTTTTAATAACCATTCGCAGGCTCAAGCCATAAAAAATGCAAGGATGATGATACGACTTTTGGAACAAGCATAAAGATAGTATCCTCAAATAACCAACAGTTTTACAAAGGCCATGTAAAACTTATTTTTCATTTTTATACATGGATTCAAGGTATGATCATAACCACAGCAAAGGGAAAATCTTTTGATACAGACAGGGATCTAAGCGCACCTGAACGCCATATAATACAAAAATTATTTGCCTGGGAATCAATTGCCGAAAGCGTAGAATATTTTAGGAATAAAAAAGAGGAGGCCCTTTTAAAAGGCTGGAATAATTCCGGCCCCATACAGGAAAGCTATGCCCTAAAAGAAATCATAAGATATCTGGAAAGAAAGGTGAGTAATCGTTTAAAGAATAGCTAACTTAGCACGTTATGAAATTTCAGCTGAATATTTTAGGATTAATGCCGTATTCTACTGGCCCAAATGACCTAATCTAAGTACTATTAAAGCAATTAAAAGAAAGTACACTGCATCAGATAAAGTATAACATTTACCCTGTAAATAAGTCTCAGCAAAAAAAATATACCATAATTTTCTTTTCTTTGTTTAATCTTAAGAGAATAATAGTTGCGTGGAAAATCACACTTTTATTTGCATGTACCGTATTTTATTGATTTTATATATAGGGCTAACTTTTTCTTGCAAAAAAATATATATATCATTATACTGCAGTTTTTTTGAGATTAATAAAATGGCAAAAAGCACGATAAAAAAGTCGATCGAAGAAATAAATAGAAAGATAAAAGACGGCAAGGTGATCGTAGTTACTGCCGACGAAATGGTCGAAATAGTAAGGAAAAATGGTCCCAGAAATGCTGCGGCGGAGGTTGACGTAGTAACCACTGGAACATTTTCCCCTATGTGCTCATCGGGTGCATTCATCAATTTTGGTCAGGGTAAAAAACCCATCAAGGCAAACCAGGTAACAGTGAATGATGTTCCTGCCTACGCCGGCCTCGCAGCTGTAGATATCTTTATAGGAGCCGCAGAGCCGGTTGAGGATGACCCTTTAAATAAGGTTCACCCAGGTCAGTTTAAATATGGTGGCGGCCATGTTCTGCATGACCTTGTTTCAGGGAAAAAGGTTAAAATCAAGGGCAAGTCGTACACGACCGATTGTTACCCAAGTAAAGAGATCAGTAAACAAATCAGATTAAAGGATTTACCATATGCTGTCCTTGTAAACCCAAGAAATGCTTGCCAAAATTATAATTGTGCCGTAAACATGACGGATAAGACAAAGTACACCTATATGGGGGTACTTAAGCCAAAAGCAGGAAATATCAATTATGCTACCTCTGGACAATTGAGCCCATTACTCAATGATCCATACTACAAGACAATAGGGATGGGTACAAGAATCTTTCTTGGTGGGGCCCAGGGATATATAGCCTGGGATGGCACTCAACATAATCCAGCAGCCAAAAGAAGAAGTAATGGTGTTCCATTAGAGGCTGCGGGAACATTAATGGTGATGGGCAATCTCAAGGAGATGAATCCACGTTGGTTAGTGGGGGTCAGTATCCTCGGTTATGGTTGTTCATTGGCTGTAGGCATAGGGATACCAATACCAATTCTTGATGAAGAGATAGCACTCTATACTGGTGTTTCAGACGAAGAAATATATACGCAAATCATTGATTACGGCGCAGACTATCCAAAAGGAGATACAAAAAGCCTCGGTGAGGTCAATTATGCGGAGCTAAAAAGTGGGTCAATAATCTTCAACGGTCAGGAAACACAAACCGTCCCTATATCATCTTATTCCAGGGCCAGAGAAATTGCAACAACTCTTAAGGAATGGATTCACTCAGGCAAGTTTTTGCTTGGGCAGCCCCAGCGGCCTATTACAAGTATATAACTTTTGGCCTTAAATATTCCTCGCATGAAACGCAATCATTTACAGAGATATATAAAAATAATCTCTCCTGGTACACATCTTCTATCAAATCGGGCAATAGTCAAAAAGACTGTCTCATAGATACTATTGCTGCCTCTAACCCCCACAATTAAAATTCATGAAATGCCTCGCCTATCGTTAAAAACATTCTTCTCCTCAAAAACCTTGACCTTCATGGCTCGGCATTTCATAGATCCTTTTATCACTTGAAATTATAAAATTTAATCACTTAGCCTTTGCCCTTGCCTCAGCAAGCAACTCATCCTCCCTTTTTATATCCTCAAGCGTTTTTGCTTTTACACTTTCAGGTTTTTCCTCCACGCCATATTTCCACTTAAGAAATTGCTCACCTGTCGTTGGGTATAGGGAGAAGGTAAGCAAATCGTCCTCTGTCTTTGCTAAATCCCCTATCTTTTTCCTATTTTCTTCAAGCTCGGGATCAAGAAAATCTGCCGCCCTTCCTGTAACTGGTTTATCTCCTCGTTTATATCCCTTGAGGGCCTTTTTCTGAACCTCAGGATCAACCTGTGTAGGGGTTTTCCCATAGAGGCCATAAACCAAGTCCTTAACCTGATTAGTAATCATCTTGTACTTTCCAAACAATACATTTAATACTGCCTGAACCCCAACAATCTGTGATGTAGGCGTAACTAAAGGAGGTGTACCAAGTTCTTTTCTCGTAATTGGTATCTCTGCATACACCTCGGAAAGCCGGTGTAGGGCATTTGCTTCTTTAAGTTGGCTTATCAGATTAGAAATCATACCGCCAGGCACTTGATGAGCCAGAACACCAGTGTCTATAACCGACATTTTATTCGTAGAAAGATAATCCCGATATTTCGGCGCGATCTCTTCAAGGTAATTATCCAACTCAAGAAGCTTTCCGAGATCAAATCCAGTATCCCATTTGGTGCCCTGCAGCGTAACAACAAGGGGTTCCACAGCCATATGGGATGTTCTCATGGCAAAAGGGGCCAGGCAGGTATCAACAATATCTACGCCAGCCTCTATGGCCTTTAAAATAGACATAGCTGCCATTCCACTTGTATAGTGGCTATGAAAGTGAATTGGGACCTTAATCTCTTTTTTTAATTCGGAAACAAGTTTGTATATATCGTACGGTGAAACAATACCGGCCATATCTTTTATGCATATGGTGTCAGAGCCAATATCTTCGAGTTCCTTACACTTCGAAAGATAGTAATCCAAGCTAAAAACATCACCCCCTAAATGCCGTTCCGTAAGGGAGTAGCAAATAGAACCCTGAAGGTGTTTTCCATTAGCCTTTATACGCTCTACAGCTGTTTCAAAATTCCTAAAGTCATTAAGTGCGTCAAATACTCGAAAGACATCTATTCCCACCTCCGCGGCCTTATCCACAAATGCCTTTACAACATCGTCCGCGTAGTTTCTATACCCAACTAAATTTTGCCCTCTAAGTAACATCGAAAAAGGTGTCTTCTTTATATAATTCTTAAGGGTCCTCGGCCTCTCCCATGGATCTTCACCAAGGAATCTGTGCATGGTATCAAAGGTTGCGCCGCCCCATACCTCCATAGCCCAGAATCCTATTTCATCCATTTTTTCGGCGATGGGAATCATATCTTCAGTTCTCATCCTTGTTGCCAGAAGAGATTGATGACCGTCCCTAAATGTCAAATCTTGAACCTTTACAGGCTTTTTTTCTCCTTTATCTATGCTATCATTCATTAGTCCTCTCCTTTTTAGTTAAAATGTAGATGAAGCTTAAAAAGTAACAAATTATAACTAGTTTATCACCAATTCCTTTTATGGTACTTTTGTATCACATATGTTTTCAATAAAAACAGGCTTTTTATAGTCCATAGGCCTTTTAAAAAACAGGCCCTCACCCGTGGCTAACAAAAAATCACAGTCTTACGTAAAAATCCAAGCCTGACTAATTCAAACAACCATAAAGACTGTTCATAGTAACATATAATCAATCCATACCAGGGCATAATTAAAAGTGTACAAGCTAGTTTTTTAACTCACAATAAAAAACTATTTTGAGGATATCTTCAGCTGCAGAATTCAAATTAACAAACGAAAAATAGTCATTACATTTATCTGAACCAGTGTTTTTACATCACCTTCGAGCAGTCACTGGAATATTCCTAATAAAACCTTTTCTTTAATCGTTATATTTCAACGAAAAAAAATAATATTTTATTGACAATAATAATTTCTTATGTAGTATTATCACCCACAAGGGGCTGTAGCTCAGATGGGAGAGCGCATGACTGGCAGTCATGAGGTCAGGGGTTCGATCCCCCTCAGCTCCACCAATAAAATCACCAAGCAAAGCCTGCAGCGGAAAATTTCTTACCCTAATATTTTCACCCTCACTTCTAAGATTAATCATCATTCTAATCCAGTGCCATAAACCTTAAAAAAGTCCAAGAGCGATACGGTTAAGAAACTGTTTATACCTTTTGAATATCAATACTTATTCTCTTATTTACTTGCTGATTTGCCTCGAGTATAAATCGTATAAAATAGTTAAACAAACGTAACCCACCTCTATATCCAATGCATACTATGAATGCTGCCTTTCTCGAAGAACTCTACTATTCATCAATAATGAATGTATTATGAGATAGTAAGGTTATTCTTTTTTTCTCAATAATACTCTTTTATCATGTTTCAACGTAAATTAAAAGCCACAAATTAATCCCTTAGGCCTGAAAGGTTCATGAAATAAGAAATCTGAATTACAATAAACTGTCATTCTGTGAGACCTATGGATGTTAGCAATTAAAACTTGATATGCATTACCTATTGGGATAGAAAAGTAATTGATAAAAGAAATGTTAGCTATTAATCTGGCAAACAAGTTACAAAAAATCACGTTGAATTATGAAAAAACCACTGATTAAATCAATAATTGCATAGATTACTCTGGCTGAACACCCGTTTTACAAATAGTTATAAACAAGGTGCGCAGAGAATGTACAAAAATCGCTTAAATATTGTACGAAGCACGTTCGAATTGCTGGGAATAGATACCTTATGGGTTATACAGCCTCAAAACCGCCGTTACATCTCTGGTTTTAAGGCCCCGGATGGGCAGCTCGATGAATCTTCCGGGTCTCTATTCATTAACAAAGACAAGGCGCTTCTATTAACGGATTCTAGGTACACTATAGAAGCAGAGGAAGAGGCAGTAAATTTTGAGGTTATAACCCACAAAGAGGGATTAATACATGCCTTGCCTGATATCTTCAATCAGTTACAGGCACGAAAATTAGGGTTTGAAGCCGGTTATCTGATGTGGGATTTATATGAAAAGGCTAAGAAACAGGCATCTCTTCAATCACCAGCCGTTGAACTTGTAGCCACTGCAGGAGTCGTCGAAGATATTAGAAAAATAAAGAGCAAAGAAGAAATTGATTTACTAAGCTTGTCTGCATTACTTATGGGCGATATCCTATCCAAGGTCATTGAGGAGATAAAACCTCATCAAACCGAAAAAAGTATAGCCTGGAAAATAGAATCATTAATACACGAACGAGATGGCGATGGCGTATCTTTTCCACCAATTGTTGCATCTGGTGAAAATGCTGCCGTGCCGCATGCCACCCCAACAAATAAAAAAATAGTGGAGCATGAGCCCATAATCTTAGATGTTGGATCTATCCTTAACGATTACTGTTCGGACATGACAAGAACCATATTTCTTGAAGGCCCATCATCATATTTCAAGCAAATCTATGATATCGTTAGAGAGGCTCAAATTTCAGCAATAAACTCTATAAAGATAGGGATGGATTCTTTCGAGGCGGATTCTATTGCAAGAGATGTAATAAAAAAAGCAGGGTTTGGAGAATTTTTTTGCCATTCCCTGGGTCATGGAATTGGTCTTGTACCACATGAAAAACCTTACCTGGGGCCACGAAATTCTGAAGTACTGCAAGAAGGGATGGTTTTTACCATTGAACCTGGGATATATATACCCGGTAAAGGAGGCGTTAGATTGGAGGAAATGGTTGTGCTTGAGAAAGAAGGCGCAAGGGTCCTCACAACAAATGCTGATTTTCTATAATGCTTTATAGTTTTAAAAAATAGTATAGTTAAGGATAAATAATAAGTGCGCCAAATAAACAAAACTGAGCATGCGGAAGATTTACTTTTAGATCAATTTCTAAACTATATAAAAATTGAAAAGGGCCTGTCAGCTAATACGATATTTGCATACAGCCATGACCTTATATATTTTTTTGAATTCCTTAAAAAACACAACATTTCTGTATTACAAGCAGACAGAAATGCACTTATTTCCTTTATATCTGAGGAAAGTAAGCGATTGTCTTCAAAATCCATGGCCAGATATCTTGTCTCTATCAGGATGTTTTACAGGTTCCTAATCTCAGACGGCACTATTGAACAAAACCCAACCAGCTTAATGAGCATACCAAAGTTACATCAAAGCCTTCCTGATGTACTTACCAAAAACGAGGTAGGCATGCTTCTAAAACAACCTTCCATGCACACGGTGTTTGGCAAAAGGGATATAGCAATACTCGAACTCTTATATGCTACTGGACTAAGGGTCACAGAATTAACAGGCCTTAAAATAAACAATATTAACATGGAGGCCGGTTATATAAGAACCATAGGCAAAGGCTCTAAGGAAAGAATTATACCTACGGGCAGTAAATCCATAGATTCAATAAAAATATATCTACATTCTGCAAGGCCGAGTCTTTTAAAAAATCAAAGATTTTCCAATCTTTTTCTCAATGGCCTCGGAAAACCTTTGACAAGACAGGGGGTATGGAAAATAATAAAAAAATATGCGCTAAAGGCAGGTATCACCAAAACAGTCACCCCACACACGCTACGACATTCATTTGCCACTCATCTTTTAGAGGGAGGAGCTGACTTACGATCGGTTCAAATCATGCTGGGGCATTCTGATATTTCCACCACTCAGATATATACACATGTGGCACGAGAAAGATTAAAAATGATCCATGAAAAATATCACCCCAGACCATGAGGTTTTTAGGAATAAAAAATATTTTATAGAAATCATTTAATTCAAAAAGTTTTTATTTGACTAACGCTAAAATTATAGTATATTATTAAATATTGGCGCGGGGTGGAGCAGTCTGGTAGCTCGTCGGGCTCATAACCCGAAGGTCGATGGTTCGAATCCGTCCCCCGCTACCAAAAATACCTTTCCCCTTTAACTATTACTAGCCTTAGTTTTAGCCATTTTTCCCCAACAAAATATCATTAGGACA
>Ga0180433_10006119_pt1 | contig 15919 bp, 10 predicted proteins | sample SS_ome_8_FD_132980 | JGI IMG/M metagenome (GOLD analysis project Ga0180433, IMG submission 132980) | Hypersaline lake sediment archaeal communities from the Salton Sea, California, USA - SS_1_D_1 metaG | ecosystem: Environmental > Aquatic > Non-marine Saline and Alkaline > Hypersaline >... | reverse complement strand
TGACAGTCGGTAGCGAATCGCCCCTGGTCTTTGTCTTCTTCCAGTCCCCGGCGGAATAGACCACTGTTGGGGTGGGATGGACATCTCGCCCATGACGTGACGGGCACGCCTCGCCACGGCGCATCTTCAACGAAACGCCCGTCCTACCTTACCTTTGTAGAGACTCTTAGAGTGAGGAGCCTTACCGTCTGTTTCACAATGGTCTGGGCGGATGTTGCTCACAGGTCAGGCGAGACCGCGATGCCGGGAAGATATCAGCGAAGTGCCGCCCACAGCGTCAGACCGGTTGGTTCGTCGAACTCCCGCACGAGCGGTTCTCCACCAAGTTCCGCTATGAACGCCTCGCAGGCGAAGACCGGCGTGGGACTCATCAGATGTCCTGCTATCGTCTCGCCGTTCTTGCGGGACAAAACGACGTGAGCGTGCACCATCGGTTTGCCGTCTTTGAGCGAGACGTTCCCGGCCAGGTGGGCGATTTCGAGCGGCTCTTCAAGCGAGATGGTCACGTAACGTTTCGCTTCTTGATCGTAGAACCCTACTGTAGCGTTCGTGACAGCGCCGATGGCCGACACGAACGCTGCATTCAGGCCCTGCTCCGTGCAGAACGCGGTGAGGGCCTCGAGCAGGTCGCTCTTGTGAGCCAGCCTGCACACAAATATACGTCCAAACTCGTACTGTCTCGATTTCGCCAACATCACAATAATCCTCCTTGCCTATTCCGGAAAGCCGTGTCCGGTCGTGTCTTCGGTGCGTTCTGCCTCTCACGGTTTTGTGCCCTCTTTGAACTGCTGGACGGCTGCGGCCGTCAGATCAAGGTAGGTCCGTCCGTCCTCGACGCTCGGTTCGATTTCCGACCCTTCGTGCCACTCGTTCCACGAGGTTATCAGTATCCAATCCGGGTTTGCAGCTCCCGCGCTTGACCACAGCCGCTCATAGAGCTGGCCGTTGTCTCGCGAGACGGCGGTGCCGGGCTGTCTCACGTTGGTGTCGTCGTATCCCGGGATGACGGTGAGGCAGACGATCGTGCCGGGTGCCTTGTACTGCTGCGTGTACTGCTCGTAGAACCCGCCCATATCAACGCCTCGAGTTATCCTGGCGACGGGGTTGTAGAAGTGAAACCCGTCGAAATCCGCCCTGTCCGCTTTTGTGCCGCTGTCGGTGTCGGCGAGGAGCAGCACGGGTTCCTCTTTCTTGACCGCGGCGGCGACCTCGCCCCATTGTCTCGCGTTGAGCTGGCCGATGGCTCGGCCGTATATGAAGAGTACAGGAACACCCCCGACCTTCAGGAAGCTCTCCCTGTCACCGTAGTTGCGTAGAATGTAGAGGAGATCGTCGATAGCACTTTGTGGATCCTTGTCCGGTATCGTCTCATAGTATACGGTGATTTCGGTCTTCGGTCGGAGGCTGTCCGCCACGTCCAGTACCGCTTTGAACGCTTCGTCGGTGAAGTCGCCCTGACCCCACCATGTGGCGATGAACGCGTCGATACCCGCCTTATCGGCTAGTTTCAGATGACCTGCTATTACCAGAGGATCGGTGCTATCGTACAGCCCGATGGCGGGATGGTTTGTGGCGCGGGCGAACGGCAGCCCCTGGCTGTCGAGCAGGCTGAAATCGGAATTGTCGTTACGCCAGTGAACCCATCTACCGCTGACCTGGGGGTTGCCGTACCAGGTGTAGTAGAATGCGAGCACTTTCGGTTCGACGAGCTCCTCGCCTTGCTCAGCACAACAGTCGCCGATAAGGCAAAGAGCGATAGGTGCTCCCAAACACACGAGCAGTCTGAACAGGAAGGTTGCGTTAGTCATTTTCCGCGGTACTCCTTTCTTCATACCTGTGCACTGGCGAGCCAGGTCCTCGTCAACAATCCGCTTCCCCTGCTTACTCTGATCTTTTCAACAAGTTTCTCAGATGATACAGGAAATCCAGCGCTTCTCGGGGCGACATGCGGTCAAGGTCAGCCTTTTTCAGCTCCGACTCGATCCCTGGTTCAGCTTCTTCCGGGAACAGCGATAACTGTTGTACCGGCACCGACCGTCCGAGCGCGGGCGCAAACGTGCCTCGTTCCAGGGATTCCAGGATCGAGCGCGCCTGGTCAAGCACGACATGCGGCAATCCCGCCAGGCGCGCAACCTGCACGCCATAACTATGGTCGGCACCGCCCTCGACGACCCGGTAGAGGAATATTACCTTACCGGCCCACTCCCGCACCGCGACGTTGAGATTCTTAGCGCGTTTCAGCGGTGTGGCCAGTTCCGTGAGTTCGTGGTAATGTGTTGCAAACAGCGTTTTTGCACCAATATGGTCGTGCAGATACTCGGCAACCGCCCACGCGATACTGATCCCGTCAAACGTGCTCGTGCCACGTCCCATTTCGTCAATAACCACAAGGCTGCGGTCGGTGGCGCAGTTGAGTATTTTGGCGGTCTCGTTCATTTCGATCATGAAGGTGCTCTCACCGCGCACCAGGTTGTCGGTTGCGCCGATTCGGGTGAATATCCTGTCGACGACACCGACCCGCGCGTTCGTTGCCGGTACAAAGCTTCCCATCTGCGCCATGAGCACGATAAGCGCCACCTGCCGGAGGTAGGTCGATTTGCCGGCCATGTTGGGCCCGGTGATGATGAGGAGCGAGGCGTTTTCCGCGTCCATGACGGTGTCGTTCGGGACGAACTCGCGTTCGACGCCAAGTTTTTCAACGACGGGGTGACGCCCTTCCTCGATCACGATTCCGTACTCTTCGGTCATCTCAGGTTTGCTGTATCTGTTTGAGGTTGCCACGTCCGCAAGCGATAGGAGCACGTCGATCTGGGCAATTATCTCGGCATTTCGCTGTATTCGCGCGGCGTGTGTGCATATCTCACGGCGGAGATCCTGGAACAGGTCGTACTCGAGCTGCATCATGTTCTCTTCGGCGTTGACTATCTCCTCCTCGCGCTCCTTGAGAGCCGGCGTGACGTACCGCTCGGCGTTGACGAGCGTCTGTTTCCGCTGGTAGTCCTCGGGCACCAGGTGTACGTTCGGTTTTGTCACTTCGATGTAGTACCCAAACACCTTGTTGTACCCAACCTTGAGCGAGGTGATACCTGTCCGGTCGATCTCCTGTTGCTGCAAGGCGGCGATCCAGCTCTTACCGCCGCGCACCAGCGCTTTGAGCTCGTCAAGACGCCCGTTGTACCCGTCGCGGAATATGCCGCCCTCCGTCACCGTCGCCGGCGGATGATCCACTATTGCTCCGGATATGAGATCCGTGACATCGCTAAGCTCATCAAGCGCGCCGCACAGTTCCCGAAGCAAGGGGCTCGTGCACTCTTCCAGAAGCGAGCGCAGCGCGGGTATCTTGCCGAGCGAGTCGCCCAACGCTTTCATATCTCGTGGTGTCGCAGTTCCGCACGAGAGCCGACCGATGAGCCGTTCGAGATCGAAAACGCCCGAGAGAACCGATCGGAGGCTCTGTCGGTTTTGGTGACCGGCAACGAGTTCCTCTACCGCCTCGTGACGCACCGTTATCTCATGGATATGCACGAGCGGGCGGACGATCCACTGTTTCAGTAACCGTCCCCCCATCGCCGTGACGGTGGCGTCAAGCACGCCTAAGAGCGACCCCTCCCGTTTGCCTTCCGCAAGCGAAACGAGCAGTTCAAGGCTGCGTTGTGTGGCACTGTCGACGACGAGGTACTCGTTGGGTTCATACACCCGTATGGGTTTCAGGTGAATGACGTCGTCCTTCTGCGTTTCCAGCAGATACGCGAGCGCGGCGCCTGCAGAGCCGGTCCCGACGGTGAGATGTTCCAGGCCAAAGCCTTTCAGCGAGTGCACCTGATACTGGTCGATCAAGATCTGGCGTCCGTGGTGCGTGTCAAAGAGAGTGTCGTCCACCATCTTAAAGATCGTGTCCGGTAAGACGGTCTGGATATCTCGCAGCAGCGGGTGCCCGTGAAACGAACGTGGATAGAGACATTCAGCCGGCGCCATATTGACAAGCTCTTCCGTAAGGCCCGCTGCCGCCCGAGCGCCGTCCAGTTCCGTGACGAGAAAGTCGCCTGTGCTGAGCTCCACGAACGCGATCGCCGCTTTATCGTCCAGGACGTTCAGTGTGGCGAGGTAGTTGCTTTGTTTTTCGTCGAGGAGCGACGGTTCGATTACCGTTCCGGGCGTGATGGTGCGTACGATCTCGCGTTTGACGAGCCCTTTCGCCTGTCTGGGATCCTCGACCTGATCACAGATCGTCACCGTCTTGCCGGACTTGACCAGTTTTGCTATGTAGTTCTGGGCGGCGTGGTGGGGTACGCCGCACATTGGGACGCGGCCGGCCTTGCCGCCGTCACGGGAGGTCAGCGCGATCTCAAGTATTCGCGACGCAACCTCCGCGTCCTCGAAGAACATCTCGTAGAAATCGCCCATACGGAAAAACAGGATGCTGTCGGGGCAGCTCTCCTTGGCGCGGAGGTACTGGCGCAGCATTGGGGTCAGATCCCGTACCGCTGCCTGAGGGGTCCGAGTACCACCTTCTGAGTCGGCCTTACTCAACGTTCCATTCCTGCGTGCGCTCGGCGCGGTTCATCCGCCCGGCGCGTCGGCACACGCTCGGTCCGGTGCAGATGTCATGGCCCTGGCGGTTACCTCACCGTATAGGGTCCACCCTTTGGCTTCAACAATCTCGACCTGAATCTCGTCGCCCACGTCTATTCCATCGCGCCGTACCCGCGCCACTCTGTAGTTTCTCGTCCTGCCGGTCAGATACTCCGGCTGTTGCCGACAGAGACCCTCGACCAGGACGCTCTGTGTCGTTCCGACCAGTGCGTGCATCTTCTTCCGGCTGATCTCCTTCTCTCTATCGAGCAGGGTTCTGTGCCTTTGGACGATGACGTCAGTCGGTATGTGTTCGGGCAGCGATTCGGCGCTGGTCGCCGGTCGAGCCGAGAATTTGAATACGTATGCGGTATCGAACTGTATCTGCTCCAGAGCGGAGCGGGTCGCTTCAAAATCGGCATCGGTCTCGCCGGGAAATCCCACGATGATGTCCGTTGTGAGTCCGATATCGGGCACGGCGGCACGTGCCAGTTCGACCTTGCTCAGGTACTCCTCTCGCGAATACCCTCTATTCATCAGGCGGAGAATGCGGGTCGACCCCGACTGCAGCGGGAGATGCAGGTGTTCGCATACGTACGGCACGTCGCGTATCGCTTCCACCAACCGAGGGGACATGTCTTTCGGATGCGAGGTGGTGAATCGGATCCGTCTCACTCCGGGGACGTCGTTTACCATCTCGAGCAGCCGGGGGAAATCGGTTGTACCGGGCAGATCCTTTCCATACGAGTTGACGTTCTGCCCGAGCAGGAATATCTCTTTGTACCCGTCATCAACGGCACGGTGTGCCTCATCCAGGACGAGTTCAGGCGGTTTGCTCCGTTCAGGACCACGAACCATCGGCACGACGCAATAGGCGCACCGATTGTTGCATCCCTCGGCTATCGACACCCAGGCGCGGACGTTTCCCTCCCTGAGACAGAATTCCGCCTGCGATCTCACGGGTCGAAGCTGGCCGCCCGCGCTGATCACAGGCCCTCCTTCGGTGTTGATCCGTTCGAGAAGCTGCGGCAGGTCATAAAGGGCGCCCGTGCCGAAGACCAGATCGACGTGCGGAAGCTTGTCGAGAATAGTGTGTTTCCCCTTCTCCGCCATACAGCCGCCGATACCGAGAATCAGTTCCGGTCGCCGGCGCTTAAGAGGTGCAAGCTGTTCCATCCGGCTGTATACACGCTGTTCGGCATGTTCGCGGACGCAACAGGTGTTGAACAGTATGACGTCCGCCTCCTCCTCGCGGTCGGTAGGCACGTATCCCCTGTCAACGAGCATGCTGAGCATAATCTCAGAATCCCGTTTGTTCATCTGACAACCGAAAGTGCGGATGCACAGTTTCATCGGTACGCTACTAACCCTTGATAGACGGTCGCTTAGGCAGCCGAGACGCCCGCCCTCCCTAACGTGTTTTCCCATGTCGAGACAGGGCAAGAATCACACCGGGACGATTCCCCAAACCCGTTGGTTCTCACAAGAAAACCCGATCGCGTTGCTTGTAGTATTCTACTCCAGTAGAGCACAGACGTCAACGCAGGCGCCTCCTTTTTCTTGGCTGACCGGAGCCGAAACATTTCCCTGCCTGTCGTCGTCCACGATGCAAATTCCATGTTTGCGTTGGCGTTCCCGCGTTATGCTGCTTGACAGTGTAGTGGGGGCACGTATACCATTTCACTAACATAATTAAATCAGTCCAGCGGTCTTGTGCGGATTTCACGATTTATTCATGACGCAACGACGGTCAGTAACCACGGATTGGTCGTGAGACAGTGTGCTGCGAGATTCTCCTGACAGGCGTGGAGAAAGGGGGTGAATGTTCTTGAGAAACGGACGAAGGTTGGTTGCAATGGCGGCGTCGGTAGCGCTGATCGGCCTGGTATGCGGGTGCGCAATATTCCAGCGCGGGCCGAGCGACGAACAGTTGCTCACCCAGATGCTTGCCGGCTGGGTAGGTGCCATGGAGGAGGGAAGCGTCGAGACAGTCTTGAGTTTCTATTCCAAGAACTACATGGGAGCGGAAGGGGACGGCTACGACGAGTTGGAGGGACGGCTCGAACAGATTGTACCCGCTCTCGAGCAGTTTGATGCCAAGCTTATGACCGACGAGACCATGATAACCATCGAGGGTGACAAGGCTACGCTGACCCCGATAACGATCGATTCCTCCTTCGGCACGATGGATCTTACGCTCGAAGCTACAAAGGAGGGCGGTACCTGGCTCATAACCAGCACTGAACTCCAGCAATAGGGGGAACGGGGACGAAGGTGGCTTACCGGCCGGGCAGATGAGGTTCTCATCTGCCCGTTCCGTATTTCGGGCCTCGAACGGGTTAAACTCATGGTGGCGTGGCATGGCTGCCTTGGCAAGCTGTGTATCAGCGTTGCCGGAGGCAGGTACTCGAAGCATGTGTGCGGCTAAGGGCCTGCGACATATTTGTGGGTATTCATATCAGAACCCGTCGTAGGGGAGGGTCTTGTACCCTCCCGCGGGAGGCCGCAAGGGCCTCCCCTACAACGCGGCATTGGTATTCACTCGCCGGCGATGCTGACGAGCCGAGGCCATTTCCTGTGAAGAATCTACAAAGCCCACTTTTATGTCGCAGGCCCGGCTGCTAATGCCTTCTTGTTTGATCAGGCCGAGCAGTGGTATAATGTGCACTGGCAGGTAGCCAAGAGCATGGTTTTTCGTCGGAAGACCGACCTCAGGAGGTGAATCGCCGTGCGTGTGTTCAGAAACGCCGGAATAGGTCTTGCGTGCTTATGCGTTCTTGCTGCTGCTGCATGGTGGTCGGCGGATGTGATGGCTGCATCTCGGGTGCGTCCTGCCGGCAGATCCTTCTCGGGTGTTTCGTCGGTAAGCAGGTCTCGCGCGACAGGCAGAGGCTTTAGCCGGACGCACGGTAGTTTCGGAACGGCGCGGACACATCCTATTACCAGCGGCATCCGTCAGCCCCGTTCGGTCGTCCACTCTTCGTCGAGTCGGGTGCGCAGCAGCCCCGTGAGCTCCATAGGTTCTCCAGAACGCGTTCGGATCCGACCAACCGTATCTCATCACCCGATTGTGCGCGACCCGGTGCATAGCGTCGGGCGTGTCACGCATTTGAGGCACTCATATGGGACACCGCGTTACTGGAGTCCGTATTATCATCATTGGAGCCCATACTACTACCACCACTGGCGGCCGTACTATTATAGCGGATGGCGATACTGGTACCCCTCGTATTGGCATTACAGCCCGTGGTGGTGGTACTCGTACTACGACACGTGGTATCCTTATTGGTACGATTCGCGGTGGGCCGGCTGGGGAGTTGGTGGTACGTGGCAGTACAGCTCGCGGTACGATTGTCCGGATCGAACGCGAGTCGCGGTTACCGAGCGCGTTGTTCCGGCGGGGAGACCGCCTGAGTATGCCGCGCCCGACTACGGGACCGCCGATGCGGCACAGGCAAACATGTGGTTCGAACAGGGCCGGTACAGCAGCGCTGCGGAGGTGTACCGCCGTCTGACCCTTGCTGACGACAGCGATCCTCTCATTGGGCTGGCGCACGTGCATTGTCTCGTTGCGGACGGCCGGTACAGGTATGCCGCGTATGTTCTCCGAGAGACGATTGAAGACGATGCGAATTGGAACGAGCTTTTCATGCACGTACGTGGCTACTATCCCGACTGGGGCGTTTTTGTGAACCATGTCGCCACACTGGAACGGTACGTTGAGGACAACCCGGGGAATGTCGCCGCGAGGTTTCTGCTCGGGTATGCTTATCTGTTCTGGGATCGTTGCGACGATGCTGTGTCGCTATTCCATGAGGTTGTTACACAGGAGCCACAGGACCGTGGGGCTCGATATCTGCTTTCTCTTGCAGAGGAACGCGCGAACCGCCCGCGTCAGAGTTCCTGACCCGTTCTTTCGCAATGCTGTGCCACGTGACGTGGGGCGAGAATACAGCTACGGCACAGGACATGATTGCGCAGGCTAAATCCAGATTCGATAGGTTCAGAGAGGGCCAGAACTGTCTTTTGCTATGACTCGGCCAACACAGGTGTGCGGTTGTGGAGAGCTCATACATAGCGTGAGGCGGGACAGGTGCATGCATAGGGGCGCGAAGCCGACGGCATTCTGGATTGCTGTTCTGAGCGTGGCTGCAGCACTCGTCTATCCCGGCACAAGCTTCTGTGCCGTAGTCCAGCCGGAGAATCTATGCAGTAACGGCGGATTTGAGCTGCTCGACGAGCGCGGATTCCCCGAGGGCTGGTCGGCGTTCCACACGGGACGGTTCGGTGAAGATGTCGTACTGGGCGTGTCCGACGACAGCCGTTCCGGGGAACGCTCCTTCTCTTTTGCAGTCAGTGGAACCGACAAAGCCGGGCTAAACCGGCGTCATGCGCCCGGGACGGATGTCGGTTCGCTTATACCGTTGGTCAAGGGTGTGGCGCGTTTCTGGTACAAGGCGATAGAGTCGCGTTCGGATGGTGACAACCTGCGTTTCTACGTTATAGCCATGGATGAACGCGGTGAGTCCGAGCTCGGCAGGGCGGAGTACGTGGTGCCGGCAGCGCACGTGGGAGACGGGCAGTGGCATGAGGGCGTCGTCGAGTTCGATTTTTCGACGAGCAGTGCTGCGCGGTATATCCACGCAGCTCCACGCGTGAACGAAGGCGGACGGGCATCACCCGGCGAGATACTGTTTGATGACGTAGTTGTGACCCGTCTGGGGCCGCGTCTGAAGGTGGATCGGTTCGGTCCCGAGAGAGCGGTGGCGAGGGTCGGCGAGGAGCTGGTGTTCCGCGGCTCGATCACGAATCCGGGCGACGACGCAGCGGTTTCGTTGCGAGCGTCGCTTCTGCTGGACGGGAAAAAGTACGGTGATACGGTGAACGTATCTCGACTTGAACCGCAGGAGACGGTGAACGTCGAGTGGACGTATCCGGTCGCTAACGAGATGAGCTCAGTTGCGGCGCTTGCTGTCAGCGCGAACAACGTCAATCCGGTATCCTCGGTTTCGTACTTCGCGGCAGTACCTGCCAATCCTTTGCCTGCCGATGTCGTGATCGAGGGCGAGAACATCAAGCTGACGTTCGGGTGCACGGTTTTCGGCTACGGACCGGCGGAGCTGTTTGTTCGAAGCGGCACCGATTGGAAAGAGGTAGCACGCCTAATGTCGCTTGGCAGAGTGTCTTTTCGCTCGGAGGACGGCACGGTTCACCGCCGTCTGCTCTGCGGCGATCTGGCCCACCACAGGGGGCATAAGGCGCTTTTCGCCAAGGACATCGTCGACGCCGACGGTGATGTGTGGCGGTTCAGGTTTGGGTTTGAGGCGGGCGAGGACGGGAACAGCATTGTCGCCACGTATACGGTGCGCACCGAGAAGGACGAGAATCTCCTGGCATTTGGCGGTCCGGCTCTCTATATCGGCGACGGCACTACCGGCGAGCAGAAGGAAGATGCGCTCTTTCCCGGGCTCGAGTACCTTGAGTCGGACGAGATCTCCTCGAGTACGCTCGATATCCATCCGCCGCACAATGCGCGGCGGGTCCCTCATCCCAATAAGATTACTGTCCCGTTGATGGCGGTGAACGTGGACGAACACCTCGTGGGTATCACCTGGGATCCGCTTCAGAAGTGGGATGGGACATACGACCGACCTTGTGCGCTGTTCGCCTCGCCGAACACCTTTGAGAGTATGGCGTGTCACGCCATGGCGCTGTTCGTGCCGAGCTGCCCGCACTGGGTGGCAGAAAACGCAACGGAGGCCGCTGAGCCGTACCGCTTGCGAGCAGGTCAGAAGCTGGAACTGGTCGCGGAGATGTTTGCAGACTACCCGGTAGAAAGCTCCATTGCGGCTGTTCGGCGCTGGATCGAGCGAAACGGAGTGACGCAGCCGCTTGATCCGCCGCACGAAACCCTTGAGGGGGAGGTTGCGTTCTCTCTGAGAGCGTATACCGACACGTTGTGGGTTGATGAGGAGCAGAAATGGCACAACACGCTGGATTGGGACCCGTGGCCGTTGCGCCGAAATCCGGCGTTTGTCCACCAGCTTCTTCTCGGTGCGAGATATGTCGAGGACGAGCAGACCGCCGCTCGGTGCGCGGAACGTGCGTCGTCCGTCCTCGAGAAGATGTCGCCGGGGCAGCTCGGATTGGACCTCGCGTTTACGGTGGGTCATGTGGAGAAAGCTCTCGATGCTGAGCGTGCTCGTATCAGGAGCCTCATTGGAACGCAGCAACCTGAGGGGTACTGGGCGTTCGATCCGGACCTGTTGAACGAACGTGATACCATTCATCACAAAGACTACCATATGTTGGGCAAGAAGGGCGATGTTGAGCTGGGATTATGTGCCAATTCGGCATATCAGATACTGAAATTCGCCCGGATTTCGGGAGATTCGCGTGCATTGGATGCCGGACTCAAAGCGCTCGAGTATATGCGCCGGTTCGAGGTCCCTCGGGCGGCCCAGGTGTGGGAAGTGCCGGTCCACACTCCTGACGTGCTGGCAGCCGCGCACGCGGTGCTGGCCTACCGTGAGGGGTACATGCTGACAGGCAACGAGGATTACCTTCATGAAGCCATTCGCTGGGCGTGGACCGGGCTGCCGTTCATTTACATGTGGAACAACAAGGATATGCCCTACATGCGGGACGCATCAATCCCCGTGTTCGGCGCGACGTGGTTCACGCACAGCTGGTTCGGGCGAGCGGTACAGTGGAACGGGCTTGACTATGCGTACGCGCTGCTCAAGCTTGCCGAAGTGGATACGACGGTACCGTGGCAGAAGATCGCCACGGGTATAACGGTAAGCGCAATGTACCAGCAGGAAGAGGGCGGGCAATATGCAGCGTTATACCCGGATTCCTACGACTTCATGGCAAAATCGAAGGCCTCGTGGTGGCTCAGCCCGTCGGGGATACTCCGTAACGTATTCGCACTGCTTGATAGCGATCCGGATGTCAGAACTGCAACGATAGAGGAAGGCGCTGCTGCCACGGTGCTGGTCAGTTCGGGGGCGGAGATAGAGAATGTCGGACGGTGGCGGCGTGGAATAAGCTTCGATCTGATACTGCCCCGCGACGAGACATCCTACTGCGCCGTGGTATCTGTTCCTCGGCCAGACAAAGTGACTGCGAACAGAGACGGGTTAGAACAAGTCATGGACCTCGAGGTGGTTCAACAGGGATGGAATTACAGCGACGAAAGGAGGACGCTTTTTGTCAAGACGATGCACCGACGAGAGCGTGTGCGTGTGGTAGTCAGGGAAGCACGGGAATGATCTTCGGTCGCGTTGCTGCGACCGTTGTCTCCCGATATGGTGAGCTGGTGTCGGTTCCGTGGGCGGTCTGCTGGAAGATGGAGGTGAAGTTGGTACAATGTATCACGGAGTAGACAGGAGAAAGTTGGGTGACAGGAGAAAGGGGGAACGACGAGGCTTCGGCCCGAGTACCGACGAGGGTTATGAGAGACGAGCCGGGCGCGGCGAAGCCGCACGGGGTAAACTGAAGAACAGGAGAAGACGGATTCGGCGCGAAGACAACCATCTCGTAATGGATGATATCTGGGAGGGCTTTGACGAGGAAGAGGACGTCGAGTGACGTGACGCGCTAAGTGGAAACTCGGCGTGAGGCCGATGTTTCACTGGGAACGTTGCTCGAGAATCCTATCGTCAGCCGAGTTCAAGGGGGAGGTCGTGTGACGAAGCGCAGTAGTGATTCCGCGTTCTGGCTCAAGGTGGCACTGTGGTGGGTAGTCTGCGTCACCCTATTGGTGTCGACTACCGCCTGTGGTGCAGAGACGTCTGCCGAACGCAAGGGGATAGGTATTTACGCGAAGAACCCGGCGTACTGGGAGTATGCCGGCGAGCCGGTGCTGTTGCTGGGCGGGTCGGTTGAGGATAACCTGTTTCAGATTTCGGATCTGGAGGCTCAGCTCGATCTGCTCAGATCCGTGGGCGGTAACTATGTGCGCAATACCATGTCGAGCCGCGACGAAGGTAACGTGTGGCCGTTCAAGCGGGCGGACGGGCGGTACGACCTCGGCCGGTGGAACGATGAATACTGGCGACGGTTCGAGGAGTTTCTCCGGCTAACGTCGGAGCGGGGCATAGTTGTGCAGATAGAGGTCTGGGCCACCTTTGACTACTATCGGGAACAGTGGCGCGAGAACCCGTTTAACCCGAAGAATAACACGAACTATTCGTCCGAGGATTCCGGTCTGCCCGAAGCGGTGGGCAGTCATCCGGTAGCCACGGAGAACAACTTTTTCTGGTCCGTACCCGGCGAGCGGAACCAGCAACGGGTGCTGCATTACCAGGGTCGTTTCGTGGACAAGCTGCTTTCCTACTCATTAAAGTTCGGCAGTGTCCTGTACTGCATGGATAATGAGACCGCAGTGACGCCGGAATGGGGGAAGTACTGGTCGGAGTATATCAAGGGAAAAGCCGAGGAGGCGGAAATTTCCGTGCACACCACGGAGATGTGGGATCCATGGGACCTGTCCCATCCGAAACACAGCGCCACGTTCGACCACCCGGAGACGTATTCGTTCGTGGACGTTTCGCAGAACAACCATCAGACAGGGCAGACGCATTGGGACAACGCTCAACGCCAGCGGGAACGCATAGCGGACGCGGTTCGGCCGATCAATAACGTCAAGATTTATGGTGCTGACGGCGGCAGGTTCGGTAACGACCGGGACGGTATCGAGCGGTTCTGGCGCAACATTTTCGGCGGCATGGCGTCGGCGCGGTTCCATCGACCTGCTTCCGGACTTGGCTTGAACGAGAAAGCGCAGGCGAACATCCGGAGCATGAGAATGATTACGGGCGAGATGGATATCTTCACGTGTGCGCCGCACAACGATCTGCTCGCGGACAGGGAACCGAACGAAGCCTATTGCATCGCGCATCCGGGCAGGGAATACGCGGTCTATTTTCCGGACGGCGGCCAGGTGACGCTCGATATCGACGGACTCGATAAGCCCGCTATCTGCAGGTGGTTGGATATAATGAGGAGCGAGTGGAACGACCCGGTACGCGTCGAGACGGAGAACCGATTGTTGAAGCTGCGATGTCCCTCACAAGGGCACTGGGCAGTGCTGGTTCGATAGGTTGGAACAGACCCGGATCGGTATCAAAAGGGGGTAGGGCGGGCGTCTCGTCGAAGATGCGCCGTGGCGAGGCGTGCCCGCCGGTACGATCGTGTAGCGTTAAGTAAATGAGTCACGATCGAATGCATATTCGAGAGACGGTAAATTGGAGGCGGATGACAATGAGAAACATGAGTGTTCTAACGATTCTAATACTTATTGTGGCTATTTCGGCTGCCAGCGGCGCGGATCAGCCTGACCAGCTTGTCCGGTTCAAGAAGATAGAGTTGGGCGAAGCGCATGCCTGCGAAGCGGCGGTTATCGTTGACGTGAACCGGGACGGCAGGCCCGACGTGGTGTGCGGGACGCACTGGTTCCAAAACCCTGGCTGGACTCCGCACAAGATGCGCGAGCTCGAGCCTATCGACACGTACTATAACGCGTTTGCAGAGATGCCGATGGACTGCAACGGCGACGGGTTTGTGGACGTCGTGACGTGCGGGTGGATGAACAAGACGATAGAGTGGTACGAGAACCCGAACGGGCAGGAAGGCGTGTGGAAGAAACATCATATCGAGTCGCCAGGCAACTTCGAGACGGCGATGACAGCGGATGTGGACGCTGACGGCCACGTTGATATACTGCCGAACCTCCCGGGCGGTGCCGTCTGCTGGTACAGCTTGAACCGTGACGATTCGGGTGCGCCGGTGGGGACGTTCACGAAACATCATGTATCGGACAGAGCAGGCGGCCACGGGCTGGGGTTCGGCGACGTTGACGGAGACGGCCGTGATGATATCGTGCTCAGCTACGGCTGGTTCAAGGTGCCGGAAGACCGTATGAACGGCGTGTGGGAGTTGAAGGAGGAGTTCCAGTTGGGTTCAGCTTCGATACCTATACTCGTTCACGATGTCAACGCCGATGGTCGTGCGGACCTGATCTGGGGTGCCGGACACGATTACGGTCTGTACTGGCTCGAACAGGGCGCGGACGAAGAAGGAAAGCGCGTGTGGACGCGACACGAGATCGACAAGAGCTTCTCGCAGGTCCACTTCCTCACGCTGGTGGATCTCGACGGAGACGGCGACCGGGAACTAGTCACCGGGAAACGGTACAAGGCGCATAACGGTCACGATCCCGGTACGGACGACCCGCAGTGCGTCTACTATTACGAGATGGATCCTGCCACGACGGGATTCACGCGGCACGATATTGACGTGGGCAACAGAACTGGTATAGGTTTACAGACGGGCGTCGGTGATGTGAACGGCAACGGGAAACCCGACCTGGCGTGTCCTGCGAAAAGCGGACTGTTCCTCTTTGTGAACCTGGTCAACTGAGGAAAGTGGGCGCGGCAAGCGGCGCCCCTATGATGTCAGCGAGGGTTTCTTCGGCAGGACGGGGACAGATGGGGCGGAAACAAATGTCGCGAGGCCGAAGCGTATGGAACGCGTGACGAGGTGCAGCAGAAGGGAGTTTCTCAGTGTCGTTGGGCGCAGTGCTGCTGCAATGGGCTTGGGTGCAGCGACCTTCCGTTCGACGAAGGCGACGGCGGCGCACGCGGAAGCTAACGACAAGATCCGCGTCGCGGTGATCGGCTGTGGCGGGATGGGCAACCATCATCTGGACGGGCTACTCCTCCGCGATGATGTGGATGTCGTTGCAGTGTGCGACGTATACGCGCCGAGGGTTGCGGACGCGATCAAGAAGACCGAGGACCGGGCGGAAGGGTACAAGGATTATCGGCGTATACTCGACCAGCCGGATATCGACGCGATATTCATCGCGACACCGGACCACTGGCATGCGCTCATGGCAATCCACGGGTGCCAGGCGGGCAAGGATGTGTACGTAGAGAAACCGCTGACGACCACCATTGCCGAAGGGCGCGCGATTGTCAACGCCGCACGACGTTATAACCGTGTCGTGCAGGTGGGGACGCAGCAACGTTCGATGCCGCACTTTGAGAAAGCGGTCGAGATAGTGCGGAGCGGTGCTCTGGGGACCGTCACGACAACCCGGACATGGATCGGGCCGAACGGCGTGATGGGATACGAAACGCCTCAAGCGGTGCCCGACAATCTTGACTGGGAGATGTGGCTCGGGCCGGCACCGTGGGTGCCGTACAGCCCGCAGCGGTTCTTCGGGTTCCGCGCGTTTCACGATTATGCAGGCGGCGAGCTGACGAACTGGGGCCCGCACCTCGTGGACATCGTCCACTGGGGAATGGGACAGGACAGACCGCTGACAGTTCAGGCGGTG
>Ga0180433_10006118_pt1 | contig 15919 bp, 15 predicted proteins | sample SS_ome_8_FD_132980 | JGI IMG/M metagenome (GOLD analysis project Ga0180433, IMG submission 132980) | Hypersaline lake sediment archaeal communities from the Salton Sea, California, USA - SS_1_D_1 metaG | ecosystem: Environmental > Aquatic > Non-marine Saline and Alkaline > Hypersaline >... | reverse complement strand
GCGTCGCCTTGCTCAACTAGCCGCTCTGACCACGCGGCGGTTGGGCCTTCCAATGCCTTGATTGCGCCCTTTGCCTTCGCCAAGGTCCCGCCGTACTTTACGCCCGCCGCCGTTTGTTGCTTGAGTATGGTCGTAAGCGCCTTCTGCAAACGAGAGAACTCGTCAGTAGCGAGTATACCGTCCTCGATTATATCCTCGATTTCGCGAGCGGCACCGGCAAGGCCCTTAGTCTCTCTCGCCGCCTTCATCAAAGATTCCAACGCCGGAATAGCCTTCCCTAACTCGCCGGGACCCATCCCCGGAACGTCTGCAAGCGTCTTCGCGCGGTCCTCCAACGGCATAATGGCTTCCGGCCCCGCCTCGCCAGCCATGACCAGCGTAGGCTTCTTGATAATGCCACCCTCTGCCAACGCGGGGACGTTGAGTGTGTAGTTAGGCGGTTGCAGCATCTTTCGATACGCCTTGCGCCCACCCCAGAAGAAGAAGGGATTACGATCAATCGGCACTTCAGGCGTTAGCTTAATGGCGCCCTTCCCAGGTCCGCGCTTGCCCATGTATCGCGCGGCCATGCTGGCGGGACCTGCAAGTGCGCCGACTAGTCCCTGATCTCCGATGGATCGCTTGGCAATGCTGGCGAGGCGAGGTAGTGCCTTCAGCGCCTTGTTGATCTGCTCGAAATGCTCCGCAACCCCTTTGGCGACCTTGTTCAGCTTCTCGTTGGCGGCTTCCAGTTCTTTTGTAACGCGTAGGTAGTTCTTCTCCGCTTTGTTCAGCGCAGGAGTCAACTGGTCGTCCAGTTGAAGTACAAAGCCTAATGCGTTGTCAGCGAAGGGCATCTCGCTATCTCCGTCTACCGCGTGGCGCTCGGCCTATAGCGCGGGCGGGTCGTCGCGCTCGCGCCTGGGCTTTCGCCTTTGCTTCTTCTCTTTCTCGATGTTCTTTCTCCGCTGCGAGGCGGTCGTTTAACATGTTTATCCAAGCGGCTCTATCCTTATGCGACATCAACAAGACGTCGCGGTAAGTCAAGCCGGGGATATTATACACCAAATCGAAAATCTGTTTACTTAGCTTTTGTTCGGCGTCTGCGCCGACCTGGGCGAAAAAACTCGCCGGAGAAGGGCAACGTAATTTCGTTCTCGGCACGGCACACGGCGCACTTCACGGAGACAGTGGTATCAACGCCGCCTTCTACTTCGTCGATAGCGATACGGAGATCGTTGGAGTCACCCATCGTCATTCGCTTCACAAAGCGCAAAGACTCCTCGGTATCCACGTCCTCGCCGCCTATGGCGATGATCTGAAGCGCGAGACGGTACTGCGACGCCGCATCTTCGCGCCGACGCTTCGCGGCTTCGTCTTCCTCGTCTATACCTCGACGACGCTTGCCGCGCACGCTCTCGCGTTGGTTGACGTACTTGAGAACATCCAGTTCGTCGCGCCCACGCAAGAAGCGCACCGACACAGTAGTCTCCGCGTCGATCAACTCAACGTCGAACGGCTCGCGGGCGTCCGGGTCCATCTCGATCCGGTCGAGGGACTCATCGAGATCGATGGAGTTGCGCGACGTCGCCCCGCAGAATTGGCAACGGAACGTGAAACCGTACTCGGGACCGAACGTACGTATCCGCTGCATCAGCATCATATACATACGATCACTGAGCAACAGGTCGTCCATCGGCACCGGGCAGTCCAGAACACAGTTGGAGATGATTTGGCTTAACTTGGTGGGCGTATCCCCTGTCATGTTATTAAGCAAAGTCTCCTCTTCCGTTGACCACGGGAGAAGTTTGACTTTGCCACCGGGGATACTGTCGCCGTAGGGATAACCACAGGAAGGAAGTTCAACCGTAAAGACGCCAGGGCGTGCTTTCTTGTTGGACAGACCAAGAGCGGCGCGATTGTGCGCGTGGATCGCGTCGTCTGTCGGCATACCTTTCGACAGGTCCAACATAGGAGGAGACGCCCCATCGAGGGGCGCCTCGTCTCCGATGTCTTTCGATTGTTCGGGCTTATCGCCCGGATTTTGGGTGTTAGACTCCACAATAAGCCTCCTCGTTGAAGAAGGGTAGTAGGGGGATACAGATTAACCGCTACGCGGTGTTTAGGCGACGGCGGCTGCCGCGCCAGGAAGCAGCCCCGTTAGGGTACGCCCGGCGTCGAAGAAGTTCCTATCGACGGGCAACGGCTTCACTTTGTCCACGGACAGCGGGAAGGTGATCTTCACCGTTTCCTCGCCTTCCATCGTGAACTCGCCCATGTCGAAGTCCTGCGGCCAGACACCTTCGAGCGCAAACTTGCGCACGCGGGCGGTGTTGAAGTCGGGCGGATACAGATACACCAAGGCGTTCTTCTTGTACCAGCCCGCGTACCCCATGACTCCCGTGAAGGGATTGTAGACCTGAAGGCGCCAAGCCATGAGAACTGCCGCAATGTTCTTGTCCACGAAGTCCTTGTAAGTGACGGTCATGTCCTCGACAAGAGGACGGCCCGCGACCTTACGCTTTTCGTTCAAGAACGCCAGTTCGATTGGCGAGTTGGTCCACTTGGGCGCGGAGAACGAGTCTATGGCAGTCGCCATATACGCCGGGTCCGTCTGTCCCGGAAGTCCCGAGATGAACAGCAGCGCGTTGTTGGAACGCTGCGGTTCGTTCGTGGCCGTTGCCAGATGATCGGCGGTATAGTCAGTGAGTGGCATGTTGATAACCCTCGTAAGAATAAACGACGTTTAATCGAGACTCTAACTCCAGGATCGTTTAGAGAACGATTTCGGTGAAGCTGGCTCCGGTAGAAACCAGCACGAAGTCGAGCGCGATAATCTCCGCCGTCTTGGTCGGCTTGAGAAGAACGCGTCCCTTGATAGTGTTGTTATCCAGATCGACGTCCGTGGTCGTCGTCCGGTCACAGACGACGCGATAGTCGTACAGCGCACGCCGCGACTTGATGTTTTGGCAGATACCCTCGATGTCCACCGTGATAGCGGCCATGAGAATATCGTCGCCCGGCTCGAACAGGCGATAGCGAACCAGACCGGCGACGGCCTGCTCCAAGTATATAAGCATCCGGCGCACGTTTGCGCGGTCGAGGGCCGTCGTGCGTCTCTGAAGAGTCTTCTGACCCCAGACGTAAATCCCCTCGCCTTCGATTTCGACAAGCGGATTGACCGCATTGCCCCCGCTGTACATGTCGTCGCGGTCGGCGAGTTCCGGGGACATCTCCAGGCCGAGGGCGATGTCCAAGTAGCCTCGATTGAGACCAGCCGCCGCGTACCACGGGTCAGCGATTTCATCGTTGTACGCGAATTGCGCCCCGACCGTGCCGGAAGGCGGCGTCCAGATTTCCGTCCCGCGCACGTTATCGTACACCTTCACCCACGGCCAATACAGGCCCGCGAATGAGTTGTTGAACGGTTGATGCGCGTAGCCTTCGCCGTTGTGCCAGTCGATAACGCCCGGAACGTCCAGGCCAAAGGGAGGGTCGACAAGCCCGTAGGTGTTCTTGCGCGAGCTGCAGATCGACAGGATTTCGTTGATAACGTTCGCGTCGGACCAGCCGGGAGCCGTTAACAAGTTGACGGGGACAGTCTCGACGTTGGAAAACGCCTGCAGGCCAGTCTTCGTTTGACCGACGACTGCGCCGATGATGTCCGACGCCGTAAGGCCGGTGATGCCGTCCAAGCCGCCCGTGAGATCGTAGGTCGCGGCGACCGGAGTCAACGCGCCGTTGATAACGTCCACGGTCACGTACTCGGACGCGCGAGATTCGCCCGTGATGCCGTCGTTGATGACAGTTTCGATGAACCTCTCGGCAGTCGAAGGCGTCAGGACGACGTTCTCGAATCGCTCCACTTCGCCTAACGTACCTAGATTGTCGATAGGCGCCTCGATAACAACGTTGTACGTTCCTACCACCGCCGTATTGGCGATAGTAACGTCAACATCGTTCCACCAAGAGCCTTCGTTGAGGGAGTAGAACGTCATCACCGTCGCGGTCAGCGAATCGGGGACGTTCACGGACGCCTTCGACTCTGTACCGTCGCCGACACGGGACAGCAGCAAGCGATTCCCTTTACGCAGGAATTGCTGGGCGCCGTACAACCCGTAGTCGGACGATACGGGCAAGCCGAACGTCCGCTCCAAGGACCCCTGGTCCGATACACGCGTGGGCGTGTTCATCGGGCCTCTCGTTGCTCCCGCTACCATTCCCATAGTAGCAGTCGATACGGCTTGTACGTACCCGGAGAGGTCCTTTTCCTGATAGTACAGCCCTGGCGACAAGTATAGTGCCATAGTGATTTAACTCCTAAAATGACCTCCCCGCTAGACTAAGACGCGTCCAGCAGTTGAAGATGTTTCCTGGCGACTTGTTGTTTGGTTACGGGCGTTAATTCCGATTCCTTCGCGGAGATTATAGCTTTCGGAAGTACCGAGACTTCGCGCTCTTGCCCTTCGCGCTTCAAGAAGGTACGTACCAACTGAGCGCGATGCGGATTGCGAATCTGTACGTCCTTATCCTTCACAGCAGGTTGACCCTGCTCTTTCTCTTTCTTTTTACTCATAGCTTCTATACCTTGGGGAGCGGGGCGTAGCTTCCGACCACGCGGGCCGAGAACATACGCAAAGACACAAAAGAGAGCGTTATCTGACCTACTCCTGCATCCTGTTTTACCAAACGGAACCGGATAGCGCCCCCACTATCTGAAGTCTGAACTATCCCTACGTCTTTCCAAGTGCTGTCGATGTCGATATACGTTTGTTCAACACCGGCTGCGTCCTCTAATAGAATACGGTAAAGGCCGGTCGTATTCAACATCCCCACGGATAGGAACGTCAAAGTATAGGGATCGGTAATAGCCTGTTGAAGCACTCCATCGCCCGCGCCCGCGCACGATACTTGCAGGCCGTCAACGGTCTTGGATAACACCGCCGCGCCGCCGGGCGTCCAGGCGCCTACACCTGGATCGGACATATCCCAATCCGTCAACAAGTCTACAGCGGCCCGTCCGAAATGCTCGACCAACGTTGGCGCTACCGCGACGATCTTACACGCCCCGCTTGTCCGAAAGCGCACCGACATTTCTGTCGTACATAGCGCGAATAACTCACACTGGCACCAGCGCAAAGCTGTATAGGGAAGGACGTGTGTCTGGGTTATGTTGCCGTCTTTGTCTAACACGTCCAGATAAACAGTGACGCCAGCGCGATCCACGCGGTAGAGCGTACGGAATGAGATCGGCGTCGAGGTATCGGGGACAGGAACCGGACGTGTAGACAAAGCGTCAGCGGCGTCGTCAGTGAACGTCATCTCCAGTACGCTGTAGCCAATCACAGGTTCGTCTATCCAATCGATAAGGGGAGTCGCCGGTCTTGGCGAGAACGTAGAGAATACGTCGCGCCTCTCCAATATTGCTGCATCGCCCCCCGCCACAAACCAGAGTTCGTAGTTAGTCTTTGACCAAACGTGCAACAGATTCTGCGTTTGAGGGAACCCGATGATTCCCCAGTCAAGCCGGGGGTCTTCTTCGAGCAAGTCAGGCGGCATTCTGTCGTCGCCTTCAACGCATAGCTGAATGTCCTTGATTAACTTAGGCGACCCGCCGCCTGTACCTCCGTCGCCGTCGCCCGTGCCGTCGTCGTCAGGATACTTAGGCTTGAATAGCCAACCTTGCACTGTGATCGTGAACGTCCAGCGTATAAAGCGATAGTCGCTCTCGACCTCCAGGTCTGAGGAATCCGTAAAGCCGCTAACATTAGACGTGTGTACCTGTGTCCCCCACGGTGAATCATGCTCAACTGACAACAGGAAATCAAAAGGCTTGGTGCCTTTCTCTCCTAGTTGCGCCATGATCCACTCCCGTATGTGTACGGCAGCGGGGCGATAAAGGGACCATATCTCAATGTCGTAGGTAAAATTCCAAGGCGTCGGGGCTGGATATTTTGATGCGGTTAATGTGCCGTCCTTGAAAGTCCAGTCAACGGGGACTGTCGAGCGCATCGGATCGGGTTGTTCATCGACGCGTTGGATGGAAATCATAGGAAGTGGAGGTACTTTCCATTCCTCGACCCTCTCGCGGCGTTGTTCTTCTGTGTCGCCCTCGACCCACTTTTGCTCGACCAGAATCGTTTTTACCTCGGCAAAGGCGCGGGCGGGTGAGGCGATAAGGCGCAGGACAGACCGATAACGTGGCTCTTTTACAGCGTGTGGTTGTGGAAGTAGTCCGTAGTCGCACTCTAGCGGCTCAAACCAATCAAAGATCGCCTTGTCGTAGGCTCTGATAGTGTCTTCTAGTGTGGTTGGCCGACTCATACATGACCTTGCCGATTAAACGACGTTTATTTCTTACGCTTTTTCCGCGCAACCGCTCGCGCAGCCCGCGCTAACTTTTTCTCGCCTTGCTTATGTAGGTACGCGTATACCTTACGCGCTTCCTTCCCATGATAACGTTTGCGCTCGCGCCTGCCGATCCCACCTTCCTCGCCGGGAACGTCCATTTCTTTCTTCCACCGAGAACGTTCGCCGAGTGCCGCTTCCCCAATATCCGGGAACTTCTTGGCTACCGCCGCTTTGACTTTCTTTTGCTCTTGCGGCGTACCATGTTGAGCAACACGGGCCAGGGCATTCCGCGCGTGCGCCTTATCGGGGATTGGGTACTTGCGTTCCTTCGGGAATACGAAGTCTTTGGGAGATAACTTCTTGCGCTGCTTGTAGGTCAGCTTCTTCTCCTGCAGCTTAATTGCACGTTTAGTCGCTTTCGCGGTAGACACGAAGGCTTCTCTAACGCCTCGCCGACGCCGACGCTGGGTTGGCAGCGTACGTCGCGACAACAAGTCGTTACCCGATTGAGCGGGGCTGCTCTTACGCCCCTTGTTCTTGCCCCACATCTTGTAAGCCATCCATCCCAACAACACCGCCAGGACGGGGTGCGCCTTCGCGCCACGCTTAATCTTCTCGATAGCATCGGCGACGCCCTCGCGCAACTCACGCGCCGGAATAGGGACTGCTGGGTGCGTGAGCGTCACGAAACGGCTGCGTACGTAGTCCTGTGACCACTTGGCGCCGCCGGTGTGTGTTGTTGGGACGAAAGGCATTGGATTCTCTCCGAACGGTTTACACGGCAAGCGGTTAGTCTGTGCCGAGATACACAGCGCGTCCGCGATGGGCCTTGGGGTTCTTCTTCACGATCTTAGGGTCCGAACGATACTCACCCTCCTCCATTTCTTCGCCCTTTTTCTTCTTTCCCTTCTGTCCCTTCTTTCCCTTCTTCTTCGACGCAGGGCAATTCTCGTCTATATCTTCCACCAACTTGAGGCATTTAGCGTCGTTGGCGAAGTAGGCGCGAATCCAGGCTTCGGTGAGCGCCAGGGCGAGTTCGTGATCCTCGAAATCTTCCTTGTAGGTCTTGTAGACCTTCTTGAGAAGATGCGGCCCGAACTTCATCTTCTCTTTCTTGCCACGACCGAGGGCGCGTTGCATCTTGATTTCGCGGGCGAGTTCCCGACGTTCCTTCGAGCCGCGCTTCCCCATACCGGGACGCAAACGACCTTCCTTCGTACGCTTGGCGCCTTTCTCCAGGCGGTAACGCTGCGCGGCGACGCCGTAAGCCTTCGTACGCTTCGCGGCAGTGCCGGTTCCGCGTGCGGGGCCTAGCCTGACCGTCTTGCCGCCGACCTTGACTTTCATCGCCGCCTTATCGCCCGGCTTCCTGATAGAGCGGGCGAGGTCGGCGATGGTCAACGGCCCGTCGTCGGCGGGCATCCCAAACTTCGGGCGCTTCTGTCCGCTAGTCGGGACACCGCCCGCCTTACCCGGAAGTGCCTGGAAAGTCCACGCCTGCGTCTTGGAGCGGGGCGTGCGCTTGCGGAACCTCGCGGTACGCGGGACGGAAGGGGCTTCCTTGCGCAGCTTGCCGCCCCCACCCTTCGACTTGAGGTTCTGATCGGACTGCCCCGGCTTTTCCTTCACAGGCAGGGACGCCCATTGCTTCATCAGCTTGCGGGTGGGACTCTTGGTACGCATCCCCCGATAGATGCGCGTGGGGACGCGCGGGTACTCACCTTTCTTCCCTTTGCGTCCCTTCTTCGTACGCAACGCACGAAATTGGGAAGTCTTGGCGGGGATGGTGCGCTCGCTCAGATCGTCCAAGCTAAAATTAGTTAATAGACCCATGATGCTCTCCGTACGGGATTAAACGTCGTTTATTTCTTTGCGGCACGACCAGCGGCCATACGCGCTACGAATCCTTGCTTACCAGTAGTACGTTGCCTGCGGAAGCCTGACGTCTTCTTCGACGCCAACTCCCGCGCACGCGGGGAACCTTTCTTGCCGTGCTTGGCCCGTACCTTCTCGCGCTGTTGCTCGAAAGAGCGTTCACGCCGGAAGATTTGTGTGCCGGGTCCTTTTCCCGCCTTCACAGCCCCGAGGAATTGAGTTGCCCGTCCTTCTCCCATCAGCTTCTTTTTGGTGCTCTTCAACAGGTCTTCGGCTGCAAAGAACGCCGCGTCGTCCTCTTCGCCTTTCTTGTAAAGAGCCTGTACCGCCTTCCACGTCTTAGCGGGACACCAAGGCGGCTTCTTGCGTTTCGTGCGCAACATAAGGCGACGCCCTTTAGGCGGAACCCCTCGAACCGTCACGGCCCGGAAGGTCGTCGTTGCACGCTCCCCCAAGGGAATCAAAGAACGATCCCCTTCAACGTACAGCCCGACCAAGGCTTGCGCGGCCTGGGCCGGGTCGAATCCGTCGCGGATAAAGTCGATTGCGTCTTCTACTAAGCGTGGCATACCTATACCTTCCAGCGGCTTCAACTCAGATAATGGATGATACACCCTATCGACAACAAAGAAAAGCTAATCGGGGTCTGGGGAGTCGCGCCCCAACGCCCGCGTAAGAGCGGCTATCTGTTCCTGCAAGGCATCGACCGAGCGAGCAGTTGCCTGCATTGTGCTTTCCAAGCTGTTGATGCGTTGCTCCAGCGAATCGATCCGCTCAGACGTGTCGCGGTCGGGCAGCTTTTCCTCCAACGCCGTCAGCCGATTATCAAGTGACGTAACGTTGATAGACAAGGTATCCAGGCGCGGACCTAGCGAGGTTATCTGTGTGTTGACTTGCGACAAGTTATCGCGCAAGTCCTCCGCGTCTTCGCCCATCGTGACGTTGGTCGTGCCGCCTGTTCCGAAGATAAGGATTATGGCGGTGTACAGAACGAACAGGAGAAATATTAACGCAAGCTGAATAGGTTTGGTGCCGAGCAACGTCAAGACTAGCTTTCTGATGCTAGTCGTTTGGTCGGCGGAAGGCACGCTGTACAGCTTATTGTCGGAAGCCGGGGGTGTCTCGACGGTGGTTTTGTCAGGCATTCTAGTCGTACTCCTGTGCGGACTCGCGGAAGCCCTGGTCGATAAGATCACTCATTGTCGGTTGAGTAAAGCTGAAGGAATCGCCGGGGAGTTCCGTTTTTGGGCGTAGGTGTATGATCGGCAGGGAGTGCTTGTGCTTGAGATTCAAGCCGAGGTTATCTACGTAATCATCGTACTCTTTACGCTCAGGTCCTGGGAGCATGGACCGTGCCTTGAGAGCGACGTTCCACAGATTCGCCTCGTCTACGTCGTTGACGTATACCCCCGACAACAGCATGTCGAGGACACGCGTCATAATCGGCAGGATGGTTTTGTATTGCTCGTGCGACGCGCTTATACCCAGAGGGCTATGGCTAATCGCAAAGACAGCGTTGAGGTGCCTGATAACATCCGACTTGAACGCGAAGCGTATCGGGATGTACTCGGTTACGCCCCCGTCTACCCAGGCGTCGCCGTCTCCGAAGATGTCCACGGGCGGCATGATAACCGGGGCCGACGCTGAGGCCAGCATCGCCTTCGCAAGTATCTTCCTGTCAGGGTACTTGCGATTCGTTATAACCTTAGTGACGCCCGTGTTGAGGGACACAACGCAGAACCCTATCTCAATAGGTATGCTCCGCGTGCGTGCGCCCGCGCGTATGATACGTTGCCACACCTTCGACGTCATATACCGATTGATGATGTCGAAGAGTGGCGACGTATCGTAAATCGCGGGCTTTCCGGCCAGGACCGCGAGGGCCAAGAGTATTGGAACCTTAGAATCCCCCGCGGCCTTTAGGGCTTCCTCCGCTATACCTTCCAGCAAGGGAACGTCTGCTGGAAGGACTGAAGGACGAATAACGTCTGCGTCCCATACCTTGCGGTAAACGTTCCCGATTTCTTCCCACATCGTAGGGTCGCCAGTAACAGCCGCCCCCAATCCACCAGCCAGTAGTGCGCCCGTAGACGAACCACTGATATAGCGAATCTTACGAAACTCCGGGGACTTGTCCCAAAAGTAGGACCATCTCCCGAAGCCATATCCCCCGTGGGACCCGCCGCCGGAAAACACGACGGCGTAAGGTCCGGGAGGAACTGTAAGGGCGGGGGGTTTAGCTGACTGACGACTACGGGCCATGACGTTTACTCCAAAGCGTTTACGTTAGGGGTTTGAACACAGGACTACTACGGGATGGGTCCCGCGCCGACGATAACCAGTTGCGCAGCGATTCGCGCCAAGGCCGTATTGACGTCGGGAGGAGGAGCGACCAGCCAATTCGCCGGAACCGGATCGACGAACGTCATAAACGCCGAGTTGTCCTGCCACGTCTCGCCCACGAGCGGCGTGGCAACGACCGACGCGGCATCGCGGTCGAACGCCGTGCAGTTGGTTGCGTCGTTCCAGAGAGAGCCGACGCTGATGACGTTAACAGTCGCCGTCGCCGGGGCCGTGAACAACGTAACGCCGACCAACACGGAGTCGTATGCCCGTAGATCGACCGTGCCGGTGTTGATGAACAACGCCGCAGCGGCAGACGACACGGTGCTCTTCCGCGCGTAGAACAGGAAGGTTGCCGCGGGGGCAACGTCAACCGTGAACGCGCCGAAGTCGATGTCAACGCCGTCCAGCATTAGCTGCGTGTTGGCCGCGAGGACCTCGTTGGCAGCAACCGTGATGACAGGACCGGCTGGCCCGAAGATGCGAAGGTTGCGTCCCGAGATGGACGCGACAGTCGGGTCCCACGCGTACGCGGGGCCGTTGTCCGTGAGGAAGATCGTGTCAACCCCCATCAACAGCGCCGCGTCGAGGTTAGCCGCCGCAAACAACGCACCGCCTCCGTCGCCGCACGTTATGATGCGGTCGAGGCAAGTGATCGCCGCGACGTCCGCGAGGACCGCCGCCGTCCACTCGGTTTGTTCCGTGAACAAGTTGACCGTCGCCGTAGCGGCGGCAACGAGTAGCGTCGCCGTGACCGTGCAGTCACGCGTGCCGAGCGCCACAGTTCCCGTGCCGGTGAACAGAGCGGCGGCTGCGCTAGTGATCGCGCAGTCGTGGATGTCCAAACCCAGCGTGGCGCCAGCGCCCAAGTCCACGACGTTAGCGCCGAACGCCACGGTCGCGTCCTCGATGTTGATACGCACCGTCGCGGCGGCGGGAATAGCCGCGCTGCCGGTGACGTTGATTGTGGACGCGGCAGCGCCCAATCCCCGAACGCGAATCGCCGTCCCGGTCGGGAACGTGTTGGCGCTCATATCCCAGTCGAGCGCACCTGCGCTGACGAGGAGGATGTCGGTGTAACCGGCCTCGACGGCTTCGTGGATGTTGTTGTACATCCCCGCCGCGCCAGCACCGACAGTGGCGACGCGATCCGACAGGACCGAGCCGAGTTTCGACCAGTCCGTGCCGTTCCAGGCAATCTCGTCGCCCTGCGTGAACTCCTGGCCGGTGTTCGTCTTGGTCGCATCGTTGTCGATGACGGGCGCGAGGATGCGATAGGTGTAGCCTTCCTCAACGTCGCCCGGTGCGGGGAAGTCGGCGGGAAGTGTGATGGTGCCTTTGAAGATCAACGCGTCGGTGATCGCGGCAGCGAGGGCGGCGGTGACGAAGGCAACAGCGTCGTCGGGAAGCGACCAACGCTCGTGCATCGTTGTCAGATCGAGAACTCTTACTTGGATGTCAGTCATTGAATTGTCTTTCTGTTTGATAGCCTGAAAACAATTTAGTGTCTATACGACGTTTACGGTCATATACGACGTTTACAGTCATTCGAGTTGTTCCTGAAGGAACTTCTCAACCGCTGCAACAAGGGCGGCAAGAAGCACTTCATCCGAGGGTTGCTCCGCGATGTATTTATCTGAAAGTTTGATGTCTTGGATTTTCATGCTGAAATCACCGAGGAAGACAAGCCCCGCCGAAAAATCGTCGAGCGTTTTGGCTTGTCGCCACCCAGTCGCGCCGGATCGTAATTCATCCAGCTTGGCGTCGTAGGCTCTTGGTTTGAGCCATTGGTACGTTACGTTGTCCACGACTTCTTGAAGATTGGCGCTTGGTTGCGGGTCCCCTTGTTTGGGGCCGCAACACGCCATGACTCCGAAGGCTAATAACGCTATCGGTATCGCTAGTGTTAATTTACGCATGGTTTTGTCCTTTACAGTTGTGTGCGGATTAAACGTCGTTTAATCGTTATGCGAATAATCCAGGGAGCGCAGCACGGAAAGCGTCCGCTTTCGCCGCGTCCTCGGTCTGGTCGCGTAGGTCGATTCCTACACTGGAGATAGCCGACGCAATCGTCGCTTGCTCCTCCGGGGTGGAGTGGCGTCGCAAGACTTTACTTGCAAACGTCGCCATCCAACCGGGGCGCGTGCAAGCGTTCCAAGCCGCCGCGATGTCCGCGTGACCGCGCAAGAATGCCACGCCAGCCCCGCATACGCCAACTGGATTTTGGCGTAGGTAGTCTTGATACTCAGCCAGAGTCATATTGTCCATGATGTTCAACCTCTATCTTAACAACGTTAGAAAGAACGTGAAGTAAACAGCGTCTACTACGGCACCGGCGGCACCGGATCGCTAACTAGAATCGCCCCCGGAATGATTAGGCGATACGTCGCGGGGGCTGCGCTGAGGTTAGTAATGCGTATCCCGTCGAACATCTGACTGCCCGTACCTCCGTAGTCAAGCCACTCGACCGATACAGAGCCGGGAGCGGGACCGCCACCAACAGGAAGACGGGCCAACTCCACTTGCACGTTCGGGCTGGATATTTCGACCAACTCGATAGGCAATGGCTCGCGCGTATCCGCGCCACCACTTCCATTACCTACAACGCGATACACTTGTGACGCAGCCGGGCCGAGAGAGAACTGCGGAATGCCATAAGTGTACGGGACACCCATAATCCAGACTTGTTTGTTGACGACGCGCTTGGTGTAGAACCAGTTTTCGAGGCCCAACACGTCAGTCACGGTATGGAACACTTCCTTCATCGGGGCGCCAGCGGCGCGTATCGCGTCCGTGTTTGTTCCCCAGTAAACATTCGGCTGGTCGTCCGTGACTATCACTACGGCGTTGTTGCCTGGGGTGTCGTCCAGTCCCACGCCGAAGCAAGAGAAGTGATTTCGATCCAGGTGACACCAATCTTTAGGATCGACCACAAGCAACGACTTGGACGTGGCATCCCGGCTCCCGGCAAACTCACACCCGAGTATTTCAGCGTTGTTGATGTCCAACAGGTTCACCGCTGGATTGCACACCCCCGCTGTGAACTGAGAGTCCCGGAGGAAAACGTCAGTAGCGGCGTTACCCACCATGCTTATCGCGCCACCAACAACTTCCGGCGTGGAGTCAGCGGATATTTGCGATTGATGAGAGTCGAAGGAACCTATCATGTCCGCAAGGATAGCCGGGAAAGTATCCTCGTGACAGTAGATACCTGTGTCCTTCATCGTGAAGTTTACTTGCTCACCCGCTAAAGCGCCTATGGGGCCTGAGCCGTCCCAGTAGCCAAGCCAAAGGGCATTGGAAGCGGTTCCCGGCATAGTCGTCAGGAAAACACGATCAAGGAAGCACTTGCCCATCGTCACCAACGGGGGGCGACTGGTAGCTACGTCGCTCTCGATTCGCATGTTGGAGATTTGAATCACACTGGCTGCGCCGAACGCGCCAGCGGCGGGGAGGTTAGCTATCGGCCCATGATCCACAGCGCCCGCGCCTGGACCCATGATGCCCGCCGTGTATTTACCCGGCGGCGTGCGCTCAGGTTCTTCGCCGCCGTCTCCGACGAGAGATGCAGTCATGTAGTCCGGCGCGTCGAGCGACCAATTGTCAACGCCGTCGTTGCTGCCGAAGTACGTCGTAGGGTCGGCTCCCGGTGCCCCATACGTACCTGGCGCGTACGAAAAGACATGGTGAGCAGGACTCCCCAAGCCTATGTCAACCGCGTGCGCAAGGACGATTGCTCGTTGCGTCGTCAACAACGGCGCATCGAAGGAGCCGTCGCCGGTGCCGTCGTTGCCGTTGTCAGCGTCGATACGCCAGACGTAGGTCGCCTTCGGTTCCGCCGCTGAAGGAGTGAAGTACGTCAACGCGCCCCCGACGTTACCTAGCACGTCGCCTACCGCGCCAATGCCTAACCGCGCCAACGCGCCCGCGCGGCGGATCAAAATATCCTCGTTGGTTGTCATAATCGACAACAACGCGGCTTCGACGGCGGGGGTAGACGCGTTCCCCATGAGCGTCCAGTCGGTGCCGTTCCAAGCAATTTCATCTTCCGCCAGGAAGGATTGCCCCGTGTTCGTTTTCGTGGGGTCGTTGTCCGTCACGTTTGCGGTAACGCGATACGTCCAGCCCGTTTCCACGTCGCCGGGAGCGGGGAAGTCAGCGGCAATCGCGATAGCACCTTTAAACAAGAAAGGCGCGATAATCGCGTCCAGCTTGGTCTTGTCCGCTGCGGACATCAAGCCGGGGTCAACAGCCGTGGCGACGGGGATGGACCCAGTTAAATACGTGCCAAGTTCAACGTTGTCGGGACGCCCAGTGGTCCCGTCGATGATTTCAATTCTGTCGTTGGAAGCCATTTAACAACTCCTCAAGCTAAAGACGGACCTCATGGTCCAATGGTCAACTAGTAAAATATACCGTTCACACTATCGAGTGTCTACCGATCGAGGCTTTGGAGATGCCTCCGAAGAATGCTTTACGTTGATCGTGTCATGCTGAGGGTGAACTATTTTCACAGATTCGATAGCGTCCCTCAGTGAAGTAAACCCAATGTGTTCGTTCAAAGGCGATCCCGGAGTACAGGAAGTTAGACGTAACCCGTAGTCGTTGAAGTGCGGAAGTGCCGTCAGCACTTGATCCAGCACGGTGTTGTAGCATCGCTGATTCGAGGCAACCTGCGCATCGGTGATAGCGGAGTCATAAGCGTACTTGGCGCCTTTGCTAATTGAGAACCCAACGCCGCACAGGAATAAGTGCCGGAATCCGAGGTAGTAACTCAGTTGCAGCGCGATAACGAATACGTTTTTCCAGAATGCAAACAACGGGCGTTGACACAGGAGGTTCGTAAAAGAGAACTCATACTCAGAAGTACCGTAGAAAAACGTCGAGGGCATATCCCGCCAACGAGCGGGATCTTCCGGGTGACGTTCCGCTTGATACGACAAACGCCCGAACTTCACAATAGACGGGTCTTTAAGAATCGACAGGGAGTAACAAGTCGGGCGATCAGCGCATACCCACAGCGAAGGCCGGAACATCGAGGCGGTATTATTCATCGCCATTGTTGTTATGCCGTGCTGATGGAACAGCGATAAGTCTTCGTTTTTAAGCGAAGGATGACCGCCGCAAAGGAAGAGGCTCCCTTGATAAAACCCTTCCAAGTCCACCGGCTTACGTCTGCCGTCTAACATGTGTCGATACAACATGACTACCCCCGCAGGGCCATAGCGGTAATCAACGGCTCAACGTGCTTCTTAAACGGATTTACACCCCAGGCTGTAAGTGCGTGTGCTCGTGCTTTGGCTCCCATCTTATTGCGTTTATCGACGTCACCGACCAGTAGTTCCAACGCCGCGACAAACTGCCCTTCGGT
>Ga0180433_10006115_pt1 | contig 15929 bp, 12 predicted proteins | sample SS_ome_8_FD_132980 | JGI IMG/M metagenome (GOLD analysis project Ga0180433, IMG submission 132980) | Hypersaline lake sediment archaeal communities from the Salton Sea, California, USA - SS_1_D_1 metaG | ecosystem: Environmental > Aquatic > Non-marine Saline and Alkaline > Hypersaline >... | reverse complement strand
GTTATTTGGTGGATTTATGGTTTTCATTGACATTTTCCTTAATGCTAACAAAAAACCAGGCGATTGCATAAAATGGAAATCTGTATATCTATTAGTTTCCACGGCGGATTCATAAAATGGAATGTTTGCTTCAAATGTAAATTTCCCAAAAAAGTCCCCAAGCTTTTGGTCAACGACATTATCTAAATCGTCAATTGTCTTGCCTTTTTGAAACATTTCCATTACTTTTTCCATGATTTCGGTATAAAATGCTGACACGCTTTTAAACTTCTCATCATTAGGTAATTTATCATGTTGAACTTTCACATATCTTTGTATCCAATCTTTGAGCGCCGGTGATATTGAAATCGTTTGTTGTGTAGTTTTTTTATTGGATAAGTATTTCTTAGAAGTCATGATTATCTCATTATTTTGTCTTTCTTGATTAAAATAATAGATTGAATCCTATAAAAATGTACGCATGCATATTTATAAAATGAATAATGTGTTCCTATTTGGAATCATAAAAGTACATTTTCTCCAGAATCTATGGATAGGGTTAACCATATCAAAAAATAAATAACTGAATACGGAACATGTATTTTCTAAAAATCTTTTTTCAATCATTATTATTTATAAAGAAAAAAACTAACAATTTCTATAGACAAAAACAAATTGTGGGGAGGAGGAAAAATGATATTCTCCACCAAATCATAGTGTATTCTTACGCTAACCAAAAGATAAAATTTCTGGGTGTAGTTGGCTTAATTACATTCAATTGTAATTAAGATATAAAAGATTATCTAAATTCAATAAAGAGAGAAAAGGTAAGAGACTCCAACCAACAAGACCTAAAGGTAAGGTCAAAAATAAAATAGGATAAGGAGGGCGAAATCAGAGTGTATTTCTACACTAACCAAAAGACAAAAATCCAGGGCGTGGTTGGAGTCATGTTAGTTTGGAAATCCTAATTTACTTTTTTATATTCTTTTTTTGCACCTTTTTGGATATTTTGATAATATAAGTTTTAATTTGAATTCAAATTTAAATTTTTATCTTATCAAGTATATTATATTGTTAAAGAATATTAAAATATTCACAATTTTGCACAAATGGGAAAAAAGCAGATAGAGCAAACTGTTGGAAAAGACGAGCCTGAATTTAGGATTGATGTAATTACAATCATATTTATTGTGATTGGAGGTATTGTTTCTTGGATAAATATGGTAATTATCTTAAAATCAATGTCAATACCAAGTTATCTTTCCATAATATTTACTACCCTCATTCCCGGCATTATAATCGGACTTAAAAATAGATACTGGGGATATGGTTATATGGTCGGATTTTCGGGAGCGGGTATTCCCTTTATATACGTCGATGTTTTTATTGGCGGATATACCTTCGCCACCGCTATATTCCTCTTTATAATCGTCTTATTAATTTTTTGGAAAGCATGGAGATCACTCAGTTCCATAAAAACTATTAACGAATAAAAGACGATCTCCTACTTTAAGTGAAGTTCTTCTATTATTACTCAGGATTTTGGAATATCTTCAATAATAACATTAATCACTTTAGCAATTGACTTGAACTTATCTTTAATGGATTCAATTGTAATGCTTCCTGATTCAGAGTCTAAGGTGTCAGCGATTAAATACGTCTCGTAAAAGCAATTTTCCATTTCATAGCACAGACCTGTGGTATGTAAAATATCCTTGCTTAAATTTAGTTCTTTTAAAACGCTTGAAATCCCTTTCACAAGATCAGGAGAAAATTCTTGTAACTTGATCAAAATCTTTTTTATTGCATCAGTTTTTGATGGAAAGCAATTTATTTTTACAACATCTTCTCGAGAAATAAATATAAGTAAGTAATATGGTGAATCTAAAATTTCAGATTTAATTTCATCTGGAATAATATTATTCTTTTTAAGTTGTTTATTTGTAATGATTAATCCAACAGAAATTTTATTCTTTTTTTCATCAATGTTGGCATCTTGCATGATAATCAAGAATTTAAGAGTAGTTATTAATATTTGTTTTATTTAAACAATAATATTATTTTTTGTTTTTTATTATTTGTCATATTTCAAAAAATCTTCGCTCTGAATTTATTTAATTTTTCTAAAAATCATTTCAAATTTTCTAGTTTAACTCTTGTAATACTACAATAATATTGCAATATTTAACGATAATTTAACTACTTAAAAACAGCAATTCTCTATTAAAAATTAACCTGGTTAAAAACATCGTCATGGTCATAAAATGGGATAATAAAGCTGATGGTAATAAATTTGGATTTAACATGAATTTTAATGGTCAAAATAAAGATATTTTTCATGCGATTTACATTTTAGATAATTATACGGGGGCGCTATTTGTAAGCAATAATTATTCAAAAATCTCTAATTTTTCTAATACTAACGAGGATTTAATCAGCAGCTTTTTAAACGCCATGAATCTTTTTATTAACGAAATTAATGCAGAAGAGGAAATACAAGAAATTAATTTTAAACAGATGAGAATTTTATACGAAAAAAAAGACCGGTTAATGGTCATTGCAATTTCGAAGAAACAAGACTTACAAATGGAAAAATATATCGTTCATGAGATTTTAAATGATTTTTATTATCGCTTTAAAAAAGAAATAATTCAATTTAACGGGATCATAGAGAGGGAAATGCTCTCTTATAAAAAAAGATTGCAATCGCTTGATGTAAACCGCGTCAAATTTTAGTAGAGATATAACTTTGTCTGATAAATTGTAAAAAAGAAGGTAGTGATTTCAGGGATTCAATCTTCGGATGGATCGTTCTTTTTCTTTTTTGATTCTTCAATACTTCCAACTTGCTCTTCGATTTTTTCACCGATTCCAGCAATATCGGCGTGAATTTGACTTCGTTTTTCATCTCTTTCTTTCTGCCTGTCCATATGAAATGCTTTCTCTGAGATCGTGGATTGAATCGCTTCGGCAGACTTTTCTATGTCGGGGTTAAGCCGTGTTCGTTGCTCGTCCCTTTCTCTCTGCCTTTCTATGTGAAAAGCTTTCTCTGAGATCTTAGACTGTATGGCTTCAGCAGAACCATCCATATCAGGATGTAGTTCCATTCTTATTTCATCTAACTCACGTTGCTTCATTCTACGAAATGCCTTATCCGAGATCGTGGACTTTATCTTTTCAGCTGAACCCTCAATATCGGGGCGCAATTTTAATAATTGTTCGTCTTTCTCTCTCTGCTTCTCTCTACGGAAAGCTTTTTCGGTAACTGAAGGACTGATCGCTTCTGCAGTACCTTCTATATCAGGATGTATTTGCGCTCGTTGCTCGTCCATTTCTCTCTGTTTTTCTCTTCGAAAAGCTTTCTCTGATATCGAAGGACTGATCGCTTCTGCAGTACCTTCTATATCTGGTTGTAACTGCATCCGTTTTTCATCAGATTCACGCATTCTATCCATTCGAAAGGCTTTTTCTTCGACTGTCTCTCTAATATTTTTTGCAGGTGTAAGAATATCGGGATGTAATTCTTTAATTTGTGTCGCTTGCTCTTTTTTTTTATCAATCATAAACGCTTTTTCGCTCACGGAAGCTGCGATGATTTCTTTGCTCTCTTCAATAGATTTTTTTCTTTCTTCTTCAAAACTCTTTAAATACTCTTCCCTTTCTTCTTTTTCCTTTTTATAAATAGTGTCAACGATTTTCTTTTGTTCCTCTATCTCTTCAGGAGTTAAATCTTTCTCTTCCAAAATTATTCACTTTCATAAAAAATATATATTTTAAGTATTAATATCGAAACCCATATTTAATAATTTATTTATTCTAATGTAAGAATGAACTAAACAAAAATCGATATTAAGTTAAGAAATTATAAGAATTGAGAAGGTTTTAACTTATATAGTTAGAGTATATATAAATAGTAGTTATTTTATTGGTAAGGGTTCTGGTAAAAAGGAGTCTTCAGGAATGGATTCCATGAGGCTTAACACGGTTAGTTTTAAAGAAAGCATTTCTACAATCTCTCCTAATAGTCTCTTGTACTCTTCAGATTCTCTTGAGATTTTTCTTCTATCTGTCATGTTTATCATGTCAAATTCTTTAATTAGGTTTTCTCTTAATTCTTCTTGACGATCTAAGGATATTTCCTGAGCATCGAGCCATATATCAATCCTTTTCTTGATCTTAATCTCGTTTTCAGTGTTAACAACGTAGGTAACCTCTTCATCATCAAGTCCTTTAATTTTATTTAGATATCCTTGGTCGTTGTACATCGGTTTTAATAAGAAACCTAAGTTTAATATGAGTGGTTGCACTTGAAGCTTTTGAAGTGAACCTGATAAATAATCGAGAACCGTGTCTTTATTATTCATCTTTGAATAATTCACAAATTCGGTAATGAACCTTTGTAGAGCGTTTTTTACAAAAAGCTTGTCAACATCGTTAACAGAATCTATCTTAACTTCTATGGTTTTCATAACGATATTGAACACAGCGCCCATGAATGGTTTGATATCTTTGAACATTGAAAAATATTTAATGAATCTTAGGATTTTTTCTAGAATTACAACTTGCTCTTCTTCTGGAAAAGAACTCTTGTCAATAGCTTGCTCGAGTTCTTTATTATCCCCTGGGATTGATAAAAATTCTTTTATCTCAGTATATAAACCTATCTCCATCTCTATTAAAATAAAGACTCATGACATTTTTAAAACTTTATATTTTTGTCGGGTAAAGAATGTTCGTGAAAAAAAAAATGAGCCTCAATTTTAGAACAGCTTTGGAATTAAGGCTTTAGAACCGTGTAATTTCACTAGAAGGATTAGTTTTGTAGATTTTAACAAGGATATTGGAACTAAATCAAACGTTTGAACCCCTGACAACTTTAACTCAGCAGTAGTCGTTTGTGCTAGACTATTACAATGCTCCGAAAAATACACATTCTTTTTTCCAAATTCTTTTCTTAAATTATCGCCAATCTCCTCAATTGCACAGTATCCAGCTACTAAACCCTTATTATATCCTTCTTTTCTTAATTGTTCTGCTAAATTCTCATCAAATCCTTTACCCATAACAATGAACCAGCCACCTTTAAATTTTTCTGGGTAATCGTAAGCAAGCATTTGTAATAGCGCAAGCGGATTGTTTTGGCACCCTTCCCGGCATAATAATTCGCTACCTTTTACAATCTTTACATCTTCAGGAAATTCCTGGAGTAAATCCCAGTCGTATTTTTCCTTGTATTCTGTTAAATCTTTTCCAACAACATTAATTTTATTTAAATCCCCTTCCCCTAAACCTCGCTCCTTTGCAATCTTCAAGTGAGGGACCTCGTCAACAGTTAAGCCAAAAACTCTTGCTCCAACTATGTCTACAGACAAAGTATCCCAACCGCCAATTAAAATATTAAACTGCTTAACAAGACGATCTGCCCATGCACTAGGGGGATAATGGCCGTGAATAGTTCCTTCAATTCCATCAATAATCGTAAAATCAGGCTTAATATATTCGTACATATCAACTAATTTTGAATGTAAATTAAAATTGTGGTCTTTTCCTCTGTCTGCGTGTTGGGGAAATCCCCATTGATTCTTGATCCCGAGAGTTACTCCCGCCATTGAATGAGTTTTTAGTTTTGGCATGTTAATATAAGTGTAAAGGTTTCTATTCTCCATAATTTTCACGACGGTTTTTGACAATCTAAAAGTCGTTAAATTATAACCATTTGGGTCCTCAGAAACGGATGGTTTACCTTTAAAAGTAAACGTCATAGTTTTTTCCTCGTCTAAGTACACTGGTTTTGCTCCTGTCTCTTTACAAACCTTTCGATAACCCGTAATTTCATATACGACTCTAGTCATATTTGCTTGAGTCGAGTTTTCCATTACAAACACTTTTTTTGCTCCAACTTTATTGAGATACTCGATTACAGCTCTCAAAACTTCTGGAGACGTGTGTACGTGTTTTTTAAAATCGATCCCATTGACTTTAATATATACTTCTTTTGAACTCTTTAAAATCGGTCCAGTTTTCTCTAAATGTGAGAACATTTCGTTGACTGCGGCTTGTATGCCTTGTTTCGTGTCCACAATGAATACTTCTGTCATGTTTTATCACCTTAAATTGTTATATAGTTTATGTTGAAAATTATAAAAAACTTGGCTTTGCGATTTATTTCGAAGAAATTAATAAATTTAAATGTTTTTTTGCTCGTTTAATAAGGTTTTTTTCCTTGTAAATATTTCATTGAATATCATATTATTATAAAAAAATGTTAATGTCATGAATGAAAAGGAAAATCACCAAGAGAAATTGGAACGCTTTAATATCAACGAAAAATCTGCAATGAAGACAATCATGCTTTGTATAATGGTTGATGTTTTGGGATATTCAATGATCTTACCTCTATTACCCCGTATTATAAATGAAGTATTTGGTGCACCTCCATTGTTAACAGGTTTAATAATTGCATCAAATGCTGCTGCTGCGTTTTTCTTTGCTCCAATGTGGGGTAAATTAAGCGACCATTATGGAAGAAAGCCTTTGTTACTTGTGTCGCAATTTGGAACCCTAGCGTCGTTTCTATTATTAGGATTCTCCAGCTCTATTTTTATGATATTTATGTCCAGGGTGTTAGATGGCGTTTTTGGAGGGCAGATACCTATAATCCGAGCATATATTAGCGATATAACGGATGCAAAAAACCGTTCAGAGAGCGTGGGCAAATTTACTGGTGTAATGGCTTTTAGCATGATTTTTGGTCCAGCGATAGGTGGAATTGCTGGTGATAATATTTGGCAACTCCCCTCATTTATTGCTTCAGTTCTTTCATCTATTTCAATTATTCTTGTCGTTAAATTTCTTGTTGAAAGCATGCCTAAAGAGCGGATTTTAGAACTCAAAAAAAGAAAGAAACAAAAGATTGATCTAAACGGTGAAAAATCGAAGGTATTAACGGGTATTGTAATCCTTCGATTAGTTGAAATCTTTTTCATGAACTTCATTGTAGTAATGTTTAACTCGAGCTTTGCGTTCGTCCTTGGCGCCAGATATGGTTTACCAGTAACTTTTATTGGATTATTTGCGGCACTGTCAGGAGTTATCATGATTGTTATCGGAGGGGGATTAATCAAACCCTTAACATTTAGATTTGGAGAAAAAAAAATGTTCATTTTTGCTGTAGTACTTGGAATTTTAAATGCCTTAATCTATCCATTTATGACCGTAGCGTCGTGGCTTTTGGTTTTCATTGTCCCTTTTGTATTTTCAAATGTTTTTTCCAGAACAATTACCCAAACTGCCCTTACCAGGGCCGTTGATGAGGATAAACAAGGACTTGTAAGTGGATACGCCACGAACATGCAATCTATTGGTCAAATTATAGCCCCTGTTATTGCATTTTGGTATTTGGATGTGATGATTTTTTCAATCCTTGGAATCACGCTTGACGCTTACTTCTTTATAGGGATTACGTGTGCTCTATCAATGACAATTCTTCTAGTGCTTGCTTTATTTGATGTTAAAAAGAACCCGAATGATTTTACGAAAGCGGGACAAATGACAAAAACTTCCCGCACGCCAAGGGAATTAAAACCAGGTGCGATTGTGTTATTAAATTACAATGGCAAAAACTGGAATGGTAGGGAAATCTTGAAAGAAGAAAAAGTATTGTTTGCAGCTCGCAATGGAATACCACTGATTAGTGAAAACGAACACGACTGGGACGAATTTTTGTTGCTAAAATTTAATAAATCAGGATATGATGATATTCTTACACGCTTAGAAAACGCGAATTTAAAGGAATTTAAGGTGTACTTAGTTGGTCTTGTTCCCCAAATTGCGTTTAAAATTCTCAAACTTGTTTCTAAAAGAATGAAGAAGAGTTCCAAAATTGACATAGAAACTACAGGTAATAATAATACTGAAAAACAATCCGTAGACATTGAACAAGTGCAAAAATTAATCAAATTACATAAAACTAATCCAATAATCGTGCTGAATTTTTTAGCATATAAAGAAAAAGCGATATACCCTGAAGGTCATGAAGGAAATAACGATGATTTGACGGGTAGAGAGGCTTACACGATCTATGGAAAACATGCGAGGAAGCTTTTACCTGTATTGGGCGGACGAGTCATTAATGCAGGAAGAATCAAGACAGTATCCAATGAACTTGAACCCGAATGGGAGGATTTTGCGTTCCCCATGTATCCTTCGTTCCAAACATTAATGAAAATGACTTCTTTAAAGTCATTTCAGGATAAAGATATTCATCGAGAGGCGGGCTTGTCACGCACAAAACTCATTGTCTTTTCTCCCTATAATGAATTTCTATAATTGCTCTTATATATTTAATAGAATCGAACTATTACAAATAATTGGGTGCCTCGTTCCTTACAAAAAATCTAGTACTTATAAATAATAATGTGTATGGCGAAAAAGTAATATTTCAAAATGAAAAAAATTTATAAACGCTCTCATATTACAATAATTAAATATTTCATTTTGAAAAAAATATTTGAATTTTTTTAAAACAAGCAAATATGTGGCCAAAGCAATTTAATTTCTTTAAAGATTTCATGCGAGAGATTAGTACTCTATTCGTATTTAATACTATAAAGAATAGTCCAAATGGCTTGACTTATTATGATTTAAAACAATATGGGAATATTCCACACTCAAAAATATATCGATTAATGAAGAATTTAGAAGAAAATGGCGATTTAATTAAGAAAGACGATATAAGTACTGAGACAGGGAGACCAAAGCATTTATATTTTTTATCTGAGCAAGGAGAAGAAAAACTTGGTGATCTCAGGGAAAATTTATCCAAGTATTTTGAGTTTATGAAGGAGAGGTTTCCAATTGAAGATAAGAATTTTGACCATGTATCTTTCTTGAAAGAAGCTACTTTTAAGGTGTGGAGCAGCCCAGTAGAACATGTCATTCAAAGAGACATATCTGATGAAGAAAAGCTGGAAATATTAACAAGAATGGAATCTGACTTGAATAGAATGCTTGAAAAAATTTTAAAAGAGAAAAAAAAATTAGGAACAAATCAGAATGAAAAATAATCACGATTAAAGCGATAGAAAATAATTAAAAAGAAGTTAAAAGAGATGGCAAGATAAATGGGCTCAACAGGAATGATCTTTAAATATTTGGCAAAATCAAGGAAAGAATTTATTCTTTCTTTAATCTTTCAGAGCATGTCAATCGTATTTGCTCTGTTTGTACCAATTTTTACTGGAAGAATGGTAGGAGGATTAGATCCAACTAGTCCAGTTCCTTTAACAGGTTTGGATTTATTGTTTTATTTTTCCATGATTATATTATTTGGTTTTTTGAGTTTTTATACTAATAGAGCAGGAAGACTTCAAGGAGCAGTTGTTGCATCCGCTGCCGCATACTATTTACGCATAAATATCAACAATGCAATATTTCGACAATCATTTTCCTATTTTGATAAAACTGAAACCGGTCAATTAGTTGCTCGAGCAACTTCAGATGTAGAAGAAACTCAAGGTATATTTGGAATGGGTTTTAATCTAGGACTTCAAGGAACAATTCAAATGGTTGGTGTAGTATCGGCATCTGTTTTTATCAACTTTCAATTATCTTTAATTTTTATGATCGTAATACCAACTTCTTTGATAACATCTTTCATACTAACAAAAAAAATGAAACCTATTTACTATGAAACCAGAGATAGTTTTGGAGAATTAACAAACACAATACGTGAAAATATTATTGGAGCTCAAGTAGTACGAATGTTTAGCAATCAAGACAAGGAGCGACAAAAGTTTTACGATAATAACAAGCGATTTTATAATGCTAGCGTGCGCACGGCAAAGTTTAACTCGTTAATCATGCCACTGAATTATGTAATTATTGGTTTTACGATGGTTAGTCTTTTATTTATCGGAGGGAACTTAGTTATTCAAGGGGCAATCGAGTTAGAGATCTTAGTAACGTTTCAAGGGTATTTGGGCATTTTAATGTTTCCACTCGTCATGTGGGGTCAAATCATGATGATGTATATTCAAGCAGACGCTGCTCTCACGCGCATTAGAGAGGTGATAGAATCAACTCCTGATGTGAAAGATATACGTGGGGCAATTCCTATAACTTCAATGAAAGGAGATGTAAAATTTGAAAATGTTTCCTTTGGTTATACAAGTGAGCATAGGGTATTAAAAGATATCACATTTGAAGTTCCTGCGGGAACAAAACTGGCAATTCTTGGAACTACAGGAAGTGGTAAATCAACGATTATTAATTTATTACCAAGGTTTTACGAAATTAATGAAGGAACTATAAAAATTGATGATATTAGCATAGAAAAATTCTTATTAAAGGATTTACGGCAAAATATCGGGATCGTCTCTCAGGAAACATTTCTTTTCAATAAGAGTATTGGTGAAAACATTGCGTTTGGTGTAGAAAACGCAACTCAAGAGGAAATTGAGTCTGCAGCTAAGATTGCGAACCTGCACGATTTCATAATGTCTCTTCCAGAGGGTTATGAAAGCATAGTAGGAGAGAGAGGAACAAGATTGTCTGGAGGGCAAAAACAGCGGCTATCAATTGCACGTGCTATCATTGTAAAGCCAAAGATATTAATATTCGACGATTCAACGAGTTCTGTAGATGTCGAAACAGAATTCAAAATTCAAAGCGCCTTAGAAAGAATAATGAAAGGGACTACAACACTCATTATTACTCAACGTATATCAACGATTCGAAATGCCGATTCAATTTTGATTTTAGACAAAGGTCGCGTTGTAGGAATGGGAACACACGATCAATTGATAGACTCGAATGTACTATACAAGCAAATTTATGAAACTCTGTTCCAAAAACAAAAATATGGGATAGGAAAGAAAGAAAGTCTAGAAGGAGGGATTTAGAAATGAGTATGGCAAATCAGAACAAGTCAAAAGAACCTGCAAAAGAGATTCGACAACCCACTTCAGGTATGCGTAGAATGATGATGTTTGACGAAAACGATCAAGAATTGGATAACCCTCGTAATGTGCTATGGAAATTTCTCTTTTCTTATCTAAAACCTCATAGAAGATCATTTTTACTCTTCATATTTTTATTATTGTGTGGAACGATCATAATGTCTTTAAGTCCATTAATATCAGCAAGTATCATTGATAACGGAATTATAGCTCAAAATGCGCAATATGTCCTAAACACGACTGCACTTTATTTATCGATGATGATTTTCATGGCTGTTGCCAATTATATTTCTCAATATGGGATGGGAAAAATATCTCAAGATGTTGTTTTTGGAATAAGAAATGATTTGTTTTATAAATTACAAGACATGTCGTTGACTTATTTTGATACCCATCCATCTGGAGACATAATCTCGATAACGACGAATGATATCGACCAACTTAATTTGCTTGTAGGAGGGCAATTTATAATGATAATCAGTAGCATGCTGTCCATGGTACTCACGATTATTTTCATGTTTGTTCTTAATCCACTACTGGCGACAATAAGTCTAGCCGTTTTTCCACTCTTTTTCTTCATGATGAGAAGATTTAAAAAGGTGGTTACGGGCGTGTTTAAAGAGACAAGAGAGAGTATTAGTAGTGTTACTAGTTCAATACAAGAAAATATCGCTGGTGCTAAAGTAGTACAAGCCTATGGACAAGAAAAAAAGCTAACATCTGAATTTGACAAGGCAAATACTCAGAATTATCAAGTCATGGTAAAAATAAGAAAAATCATGTCTGTTTTCTTTCCATTGGTTACTTTTGTTACCACTATTATTACGGCAATTGTTATAACTGTTGGTGGTTTTGCTGTTTTAGGTAATGTAAATATCTTTGGTATTACGGTTTCTGTTGGAGTATTATCAGCCTATATTTCAATCTTGGCTCAATTTTTCCGACCATTTATGAGCTTAATGGCTATCCAGCAAGTTGTTGAATCCGCATTTGCAGCCACGGATAGAATATATTCGCTCTTACAAGAAAGGGTTGAAATCCCTGATCCAGAATATCCCGAAAGTTATTCAGAAGTTCAAGGAGAAATTGAATTCAAAGATGTGAGTTTTGGCTATATACTTGAAAACGGAAATGGTGAAACAAAAGAAGAAGGGGCTCCTTTAACACCAAAAATGCCCCCAATGATGCAACAAAATCCAATGATGCAAAGAGCGTATGAAATGATCAAATCTTTTCCTGAACCGTATTCGTCCTTTGTCATGAAAAATGTGATGAAAATGCCCCAAGATATAAGGATGAAATTATTCATGGGATTGATGGGGATTAAACCATCAGATATTCCCAAAAAGATTGACGGTATTTTAGCAGAATTCAAGTACGCAGTTCCAAATACTGAAATGGCAAAAAAGAATCCCGATTATAAAACTTCTTTTAAAATGGAAAAGAGAAGTTCAGAAAAAGGTAAAACTTCTAAAAAAGGAATGGGAATGGGTGGCATGGGGGGTGAGATGCAAATGCCTCCCGCCATGATATCGATGATGGTGAAAAATTTAGAAAAAATGTTGAGAAGTAAATCCGGAGTACTGCAATCTAGTGGAGGTGGAATGGGTGGTGGGGGAATGGGCGGTATGGGGGGAGGAATGAAAGCGCCATCCCCTCAAGCACTCGCTCGAATGCTTGCAGGTATGCCAATTCCTGAAGAAGAATTTCAAGAGTTCCCCAAGATCGTACAGGATGCGATAAAGGAGCAAAAAATACTCATTCAGCACGAACAATCAAAAGGGTATGTATTGGAGAATATAAACTTTAAAATAAAACCGGGAACAACTTTAGCGATTGTAGGCGAAACGGGAGCAGGAAAAACAACAACGATCAAGTTGATATCACGATTTTACGATATAAATAAAGGAACCATTCTCATAGACGGAAAGGACATAAGGAATGTTTATAAGAAAGAATTACGAGATTTAATAGGTTTGGTCCCACAAGACGCTTTCATATTTACAGGAACGATTCGAGAAAACTTGCTTTATGCGTTTGAAAAACCAACACCCGAAATCGAGAAAAAAATGATTGAAGTCTCGAAATTTCTTGGCTTACATAATTTTATAGACACGCTACATAAGAAATATGAGACAAAACTGAAAGAGAATGGATCAAACATATCAATTGGACAGAGGCAATTAATTGGTTTTGCTCGTGCTTTAATTACCGATCCGAAGATTCTGATTTTAGATGAAGCCTCATCATCTGTTGACCCTTACACTGAAACTTTGATTCAAGATGCTCTCAATAAAGCTCGAAAGGGACGGACTACTATCATCATTGCTCATAGGCTTTCTACAATAAAAAATGCAGATCACATAATTGTTTTAGGAGCTGAAAAACATGGAATTATCGAAGAAGGCACCCACGAGAGTCTATTGACTTTAGATGGCAAATATAAACACCTTTTAGAAATGCAATATAAAGATATTGGCGTAAAAAATTAGATCAATTCACCTCTTTTTTTTCTACATATATTGTTGAATTTTAATAGCATCGTGAATTCATTTAATATAAAACAAAGAATTCCAAATCATGCCATTTTTTGAATATAAAGGGAAAAATATATTTTATCAAATAAAAGAAAAAGTACCAACAAAAGCTCTAATTTTTATACATGGATCTGGTGGGAGCTCCTATATCTGGAAAGAGCAAATGGAGCAATTGAATTTAGATTTTAGCCTTATAGCAATAGATTTACCGTCTCATGGTAAGTCTGGTGAGTTTAAGAAGCTTTCTCTTGATTTATATGTTGATGTAGTGAGAAATCTAATAGATTATCTTAGCCTTAGAGAAGTTATTTTAACAGGACATTCTTTAGGAGGAGCAATTATTCAATCATTTTATTTAAAATATCCAGAACGCGTTAGTGCTTTGATTTTGTGTGGAACAGGTGCAAGGTTACGCGTGAGCCCCGTGATTCTCAACGCTACTAAGAACAATGTTAAGGAATACCTGGAGTCTATTCCTATTGGAGCTTTTTATAGAAGAACATCAAAAGAAATCATTGAAGAATATATTGAAGAAGCAGAAAAAACCGCTCCCAAAGTCGTCCACACTGATTTCAGTATCTGTGATAAATTTGATATAATGGACAAGGTAAAAAGAATAAGAGTTCCTTGTTTAGCAATAGTGGGTAAATTTGATAAATTAACTCCAGTGAAATATTCAATCTATTTTAAAGATAATATAGAAAACTCAGATTTAGTCGTAATTGATAAAGCCAGTCACTTAGTAATGCTTGAAAAACCAGAGGAATTTAATCTTGCCGTTCTAGAATTTATAGATAAAATATAATTTGATTTAGTAGCGATGCCTCGAGAATACACTTATGGCCCCTTTCAATCTCGGCGCTTAAAATTATCTTTAGGCGTAGATGTACTTCCAAAAAATAAGATATGTACTTATGATTGTGTATATTGTGAAATTGGAGCAACTGGAAAAAGTCGATTAGTTTCACCTAAATTTAGAATTAGGGCTCCTCCTTCTAATAATTTTAGAAAAGAATTAATATCTATAATGAAATTTGTCCCTCATCTAAATTCAATCACTTTTGGTTACAATGGTGAACCGACTTTAAATGAAAATTTATTAGATTTTTATGAGGTAGCATATGAAGTACGAGAGAACCTTAAATGGACTAATGATAAACCTCAGCTTACGTTATTCACTAATTCAAGCACCCTAAATTTTGAGGAAGTTATGGAAAGAGTTAAAAAATTTGATCTTATCTTAGCGAAATTAGATGCAGGAGATCAGGAGAATTTTAAAAGAATAAATTTACCTCACGAAGATGTTCCGGAGATAGAAATCATAATTGAATCTCTCGTTAAATTAAAAAAAGAATTGCCAAAAGAGAATAGATTAGCCATACAATGTCTAATATGTAATTCCTATTTAGATGATTATATCTCGAACAATAATCCCGAAAATATCATAAAATTAGCAAACGCAATAAAAAAAATAAAGCCCGATCTAGTTCAGATATATTCCATTGCAAGGATACCCGCACAATATTTTGTTTTTGCAATTGACGAGGATAGAAAAAAGCAAATTGCTAAAGAATTTAAAGAGATAATAAGAAATAAAAAAATTGAAATAAATTATTATTAAGTTGACTTAACAAATATATATCATCACGAATTTATTCAACAATATTAATTAAGAATATCGTAATTATTAGAGGATTTTGATCATGACTAATGAAAATGAAGCAAAAATGTTAATTTATGGCGGACCTATTATCACGATGAATGAAGCCCAACCACATGTGGAAGCTATTGGAGTGATTGGTGAAAAAATCATCACTGTTGGAAAACTTGAGGATGTTAGAACTCAAATTGGTAGGAATTATGAAGAATTCAATCTAAATGGAAACACCGTCCTTCCAGGTTTTATTGATTCGCATCTTCATCCAATTGCCTTTTTATTTTTTTTATTCAATCTAGATTTAGCTAACGTTAAAAGCGTAAAAGAACTCCAAGAAACACTAAGAAAAGCTTGTGTAGGTAAACCTAATGATAGTTTAATAATTGGATTAAGCTTAAAAGAGGAGGAATTTGAAGATCCTGACGAACGAGTATTACCAACCAGATGGGATTTAGATAAAGGTTGTCCAGATCACCCCGTTTTTATATTAAGATATGATGGACATCTTGGTGTTGCTAACACAAAAGCGTTAGAACTTGCAGGAATTACAGAAAGTACAGAAGCCCCTGAGGGCGGTGAAATTAGGAAAAACGATAAAGGTGAATTAACGGGAATCCTTTCTGAACTAGCTACAAATTTAATGCTCTCTAAATACACCCTCCCGAATCCAGAAATCTTAAATGAAATCGCAAAAGAAGCGTTTGAAATATTTTCTTCAAATGGTTTAACAACACTCCATGGAGTGGTTCAAATGGAGGGTGGTGCTGAGATGGGCGATTTAGGAGCAATCGAATT
>Ga0180433_10006114_pt1 | contig 15930 bp, 15 predicted proteins | sample SS_ome_8_FD_132980 | JGI IMG/M metagenome (GOLD analysis project Ga0180433, IMG submission 132980) | Hypersaline lake sediment archaeal communities from the Salton Sea, California, USA - SS_1_D_1 metaG | ecosystem: Environmental > Aquatic > Non-marine Saline and Alkaline > Hypersaline >... | reverse complement strand
GGATCTTTACTCACAATCGTGGGGACAAAAATATATAAATGCTGTCGTGAAGATCAACCTGCCGAAACAAATTATCCATAAATAGCTTCAATAGCATTTTTTTATAATATTGCTCAACAGCCATCAAACCTCTCATCTATTATTCATGAATTTGTTTATCAACTTCAAACATTTTTTCGTGTGTATACAACTCAGGCACATCACCCTCTTTTAGTTCTACACGTGCACCAAGAGTTGTTAGTTTGTTTTCCAGTGCTTGGTACCCACGTCGCCAGTGATGCACACCAGACATAACCGTTACTCCCTTGGCCACAAAACCAGCAAGAACTAATGCGCATGATGCACGAATATCGGTTGCAATCACCGGAACACCATACAGTTCTTCAACACCGGTAATCGTTGCGGTGTTGTGCTCAACTTGAATTTGCGCTCCCATTTTTTGTAGTTCACGCACGTGGAGCAAACGATTTTCAAACACGGTTTCTTGAATCACACTGGTTCCTGATGCTAAACACTGTGCCGCCATCATGGGCGCTTGAAGATCTGTGGGAAATCCAGGATACGGACAGGTTTTGAATGAAACAGAGCGCGGATCCCGTATTGCTTTCAGGCGAATGCCCACCTCGTCTTTTCCAACTTCAATAATGTGTCCCATCTCGCGCAGTTTTAACAAAAACAAATCAAGCGTATAAGCCGGAGCCTGCGGTAAATAAATTTCTCCACCCGTCATTGCAGCAGCTAACAACAATGCTCCCGCTTCTAGTCGGTCAGGAATGACCGAATGTTCAATCGGATTGAGCGTTGACACACCAGTAATTTCAATGCTTGATGCAGGAAGCACCGTAATGTTTGCACCCATTTTTTGAAGTACGGAAATTAAATCTAGCACTTCAGGTTCAAGTGCTGCGTTTACAATTCTTGTTGTCCCTTCGGTAAGCGCTGCAGCCATCAACAAGTTTTCTGTGGTCCCAACACTTGGGTATTCCAACACCAATTTTTTCGCCATCAATTTTTTTGTACGAGCGGAAATAAAATCTCCCTTGATGTCAATATCAACGCCCATCTTTTCAAAGTTGCTCAGATGATAATTTATGGGACGTGCGCCAATCACACAGCCACCTGGCAACGCCAAATCAACACAACCAAATCTCGCAAGCAGTGGGCCCATCACTAAAACAGAGGCACGCATTTTCTTCATGATCTCTGGAGATACCTTGTAGTTGATAACGCCGGAGGTATCTACTTCCAACTCGTTAGTATCTTGATCAAAAAATATTTTCGCGCCCAAACTTTCAAGAAGTTTAATCATAAAAAGTACATCGCGAGAAACTGGAACATTTTTTAATTTTGATTTTCCGCTGGTTAAAACAAGAGATGCGATGATAACAAGAACTGCATTTTTTGCACCAGATAACTCCACCTGCCCCTTCAGACCAAGGGACTGCTCTACAATGATGTATTCATTCGACATTAAAAACCTTTTTTATAAATTTTTTCAAACATTAAACTTCAGAACCATCCCACTCATGCAGAAATGTTTCTACAAATTTCTGCATGTACTCATGCCGCTTGCTGGCAAGTACTCGTGCCGTTTTGGTGTTGATTCTGTCTTTGACCAAAAACAGTTTTTCGTAAAAATGATTCAAGCTAGTTGAGGTATTTCCTTTGTACTGCTCAAAGGTTTGATGCGCAACCACTTTTTGTTCAGGATCGTGCATCGCAAATCCTTTACACCCACCGTACGCAAAACAACGAGCAATACCGATTGCACCAATTGCATCGAGTCTATCTGCATCTTGCACCACCATACCTTCAAGGGTTTTCATCGGTGTTGCAACTGCTGCACCTTTAAACGACATATCTTTTATAATGCGGCAGACATGCTCAATAACTTTTTCTTCAACATTTTGACTTTCTAACCAGGCACGCGCAACACGCGGCCCAACGGTATCATCTCCATCATGAAACTTCCAGTCAGCAATGTCATGAAGCAACGCAGTAAGTTCAACCACAAAAAAATCTGCGCCCTCTTTCTGTGCAATCAACTTGGCTAACTTCCAGACACGATACACATGCCACCAATCGTGCCCCGATGCCTCACCTTCTAACGTTTGCCGAGCATACTGTGCAGTCTTTTTAATAATTTCTTTTTTTTCGGACAGGTGTTTTACGTCCTTTGAACTCTGTTTTTGTTTTTCTTCCACCAGGCTTCCTTTTGATAGTCTTGACTGTGGTGACATGTCCTGTTTTTTTGAGTGCATCAATTTCTTGTTTTGTCAGCAATCGCCACGCACCAAGCTTTATACCACGCTTGGTCAGGCCGGCGTAGTTGACTCGGTCAAGTTTAACAACACCGTATCCAAAATGCTCAAAAATTCTTCTGACAATTCTGTTTTTTCCACTGTGCAGCTCCAACGTAACATGATTTTTCCGTTTACCCGTTACGTAATGAATACGATCAACTTTTGCAACACCATCTTTTAGTTTGATGCCACTATGAATCGCTTTTAGATCATCAATCTTAAGCGGACGATTCAGCACAACTTTGTACGTTTTTTTTACTTCGTATTTTGGATGCGCAAGTTTTTGCGTAAGTTGACCATCGTTGGTTAACAACAAAAGACCAGTTGTTGCACGGTCTAACCGACCGACGGGATACACTCTTTTTTTTGTTGCACCTTTTACCAAATCAACAACCGTCTTTCTGCCTTTTTGATCAGAAAGTGTGGTGACATAATCTTTTGGTTTGTTGAGCAAAATGTAAATTTTCTTGTCAGGAACTACCGGTTTATTTTTAAACGTAATTCTGTCGTCTTCTGCAACTCTGCGCTGCGGAACTTTGACAACCTCGCCGTTTACTTTCACCAAGCCTTGCTGAATATATTCAACCGCTTTTCTGCGAGAACATATACCGGCATAAGAAAGGTACTTGTTGAGTGGCATTAAAAACGTTTTTTCTGGAATGGATTCTTTTTTATTTTTCATAGTTCTTTAATGATACCGTAAATAAAACTTTTCAAAACCCTTTTGACCCTCTAAGCTAGTGCACAAGAAATTTCATTTACCTTCCCAAAAAAATTCAAGGAGAACCAACATGCCCGGAACGCAGGGTAAAAAGCAATCACAGGGAACATTGGAAGTTATTTGCGGCCCGATGTTTTCTGGAAAATCTGGAGAACTGATCAGAAGACTAGACCGAGCGAAACTTGCAAAACTCAACGTACTGACCTGCAAACATTGCATCGACGATCGATACATGATTGAATGCGTTGTTACACACGATGGAAAAAAGTTGGAAGCAAGAGCAGTAGAAAACGTTGATGACATTTTAAAGTTCGGTTTGACTGAAGAAACTGACGTCATCGGCGTCGACGAAGGCCAATGGTTTGATAATCAATTTGTTTCGGTAGTATGCAGATTGATTGATGCAGGAAAACGGGTCATCGTTGCTGGCCTTGATCTTGACTTTCGTGGCGTTCCGTTTGGATGCATGCCAACCCTTCTTGCCATTGCGGACAACGTTACAAAACTGCGGGCAGTGTGCTGCATCTGTGGAGCCGATGCTCACTTCACGCAACGATTAGTCAATGACAATCCGGCAAAATATAACGACCCTGTTGTTTTGGTAGGCGCACAAGAGATGTACCAAGCTCGTTGCAGAAATTGTCATGCTATAGATAAACGACCAACGTTTTTAACTATGCGTCAGTGGTACTAAAATATTTGAAAGGAAAATTTTTATGAAGCGTTCAATTTTTTTTTGTATTTTCCTATCCTTCCTTTTCTTAATTGAATCAAACAGCTTACTCTGCAGTGAAAAACCAGCAAGTTTAGAAGTAGTAACAGGCCTCATGGGAAGAGGAAAAACAGAAACCCTCATTGATGCTGCAAAAGAAGCATCGGTACGATCCCCAAAAAATGTCTTAGCTTTTTTTCATCATTTTGATCTTGAAAGACAAAATGATGAAACAAGAAAAGGTTTACACTCTCGCAATGGCAAATTCTTCCCTGCAAAATCGGTAAAAAATGGGAATGAAATTGTAAAAACTTATGAACTTTTTAAAAAAACAGAAAGCAAAAAACCATATCTCGTTGTAATAGACGAAGGTCACTTCTTTGACGAAACACTCATAAAAGCAGTGGAAAAAATAACTCAACAAAATACCGATGTCCTTGTTGGCGGTTTACTCTATACATTTTTGAAAGAAAAATTTAAAACAGTTGATCAGCTTCTGTCACTTGCGGAAAATCACACACGACTTAAACCTGGCAAATGTGTCAAATGCGAAACAAAAGAGGCAAAATGGATGCAACGCATCATCATAGAAAATGGCCAAGAAAAACCCGCAAGCAGAAAAGATCCAATAGTTTTGGTTGGTAAAGAGGATTGCTATAGAAGACACTGCGAAGACTGCCATACAATCCCTGATTAAATAATACAATAAGTTATTTCAATTTTTGGCTTCAGCACTTTACAATGAGAAACATGGCTGAAGCCATTTTTGGTATTTTTTATTTTTTTAAATAATCCTCAGGGGGGATTTATGAAATACTCAAAAAAACTTGTCCTGTTGTTTTTCATCACAACAGCAACTTCCTTGATGGGTATGAAAACAACAAGACCTCCCTTGAAACGAAATGCAACCGGCAAAAGACTTTCGAAAATTGTGGAGAAATTTTATCTTGCAATCGGGCCAAAATGTGAAAGAACAATGACGATTATCGACTTCCTTAAAATAGAACAGGAAAGAAACAAAAAGGTTCTTGCATTCAACTACGGAAAACCAATTTTAGAAACTCCGGGCGGCACAACATTTTCTGCCATAAAAATTTATCACGCACTTTCGATACAACATCATATAGATGTATCAAAAGACGTGAATGTTGTGGCAATTGACGGAGCGGAGAAATTTTCAGATTCTCTTGTTCGTGTTATAAGCAATTTGGGTCAACAGGGAATGTCCATCTATGTAGCATTTTCTGAAAAAGAAAACCCTAGTCTTAAAAAAAAGTTAATGAGAATCGCAAAGAACAAACACATTCTTCAACCAAAATGTATAACCTGTCATGAAAAAATTCCATATTCTTATTATGATGAAAACAAAAAACGACAACGATCACATTTTACCATGGTCGACTGGTACACAGAAGATAAAGAATTGGATAAACCAAAACGAAAAATAAAAGAATATCTGGCCCAACACAACTGCGCAAAAAAAAATGAGTAAACAAAAAACAACATTCACCTGTTCTCATTGCAGCTACAGTACACCAAAATGGATGGGGTGCTGCCCAAGCTGTAACCAATGGGAAACATTCCAAGAAATGAAACCTGCCGTTTTCTCTGGCACTAAAAAAAAAACAAGCGCAAGACCATCGCTAACAAAACTTACAGACATTGAAAGCAAACCACAAAAACGAATGCGCTCGGGCATTGAAGAATGGGACCGTGTTCTTGGCGGCGGCATCATGTCAAACTCTCTACTAATTTTGACCGGTGATCCAGGCATTGGAAAATCAACACTGCTATTACAGGTATCATCACAACTTGCGCAAAACTACTGCGTTTTTTATTTTTCTTCAGAAGAATCGTTGCGTCAGGTAAAAGACCGAGCACAACGCGTTGCATGTGATGAACATAATTTACTTTTTTCTGACCAAGCAGATTTAGAATCAATCATCAACATTGCAGAAGAACAAAAACCTAATGTGCTCATTATCGACTCCATTCAAAACTGTTACACACGGCAAGCACAAACCATTCCAGGAAGTGTTGGTCAGCTTCGTGAATCTGCATTTCTTCTGATGCGCTTGGCAAAAGAAAATGATATCGCCATCATTGTCAGTGGACACATTACAAAACAGGGAAATATTGCCGGCCCCAAAACACTTGAACATATGGTTGACGGTGTATTTTATTTGCAAGGTGAAGACCGTTGGCAAACACGCGTGCTGCGCTCAGTAAAAAATAGATTTGGCAACATCAACGAACTTGGTTTTTTTGAGATGGGCAGCAAAGGACTTTCTGAAGTGCCAAACATCAATCAACATCTTTTGAGTGAAATTTCCCACTGCCCTGGTTCTGTACTGATTAGTTTTTTAGAAGGATCCCGTCCACTACTTTTGGAACTACAGGCACTGACCATCGCTTCTAAACTTGGTATTCCACAGCGTGTTATTTCTGGAATTGATCACAAACAGGTTGTATTGATCGCTGCAATTTTAGAAAAATACCTGCAGGTAAAATTGAGCATGCATGATATCTTTTTTAAGGTAAGCGGTGGATTTAAAATTAAAGGAAGTGCAACAGATTTAGGAATTGCGCTTGCACTACTTTCAAGTTATTTTCAACAACCGGTTCCAGAAAAATCAATCGCGCTTGGGGAAATAAGCTTGACAGGCCAGATAAAACCGATCAACCAAATGAATGTGTACATGAAAGAAGCAGAAAAATTTGGTATCGAACAACTGCTGGTCGCACAGAGTCAAAAAATTGATCGATCTTCGTGCTCGGTAAAACGGTTTAAAAACGTGTATGAACTCTTAATGCTTTTTGACGGAAAATAAAAGGGGCTTAATGAAACTTGTTGGCATAACACGCAGACCAATTTTTTGGGTTTTATTTTTTGCCGCATCAATTGGTGGCATATTTTTTTCTTATCACTATTTTTCTAAAGCGCTTTCCATCGTAAATCTTGATGTGCGAATGAGTAGAGAATCTGCACTCAAGCGGTCACGTAATCTTGCAAAACGTCTTGGATGGGGGCCAAAAAATTTCCATCAAGCAGCTTCATTTGAATCCGACAACAATGCACAAATTTTTGTTGAACTTGAAGGGGGTGGAAAAAAAGCATTCAACAAAATGCTGGAAACAAAATTGTACGAACCTTACACCTGGAAGGTAAGGCACTTCCGTGAGTCTCAGGAGCAAGAAACAGTTATTTTGTTTACTCCGGAAGGAAAACCGTATGGATTTAAAGAAGTCATTCCCGAAACAGTTCCTGGACCAGATCTGAGCGCACAAGAAGCAGAAACAGCTGCTCAACGGGAAGCAAGACAAAAATGGGGCATATCATTTGATCTGTATAAACGGGTTCAAGTTTCGAAAAAAATTCACCCGAGTGGAAGATCTGACCATACATTTTTTTATGAGCGACCAGAAAAAAACATTGGTGAAGGAAGATACTGGTTGCAACTTGTGGTGAGTGGAAACAAGTTGACGCAACTAACTCATTCTTTGAAAATTCCCGATGATTTTATGCGTAGATATCAAGAAATGCGTGCGGCAAATAAAACAATTTCCACCGCTGCTTCAGTTGCATTTGTTTTGTTATACCTTCTAATTGGTTGTTTACTTGCACTCTTTTTTTTATTCCGGTCTCGATACATCATCTGGACAATGCCTCTCTTTTGGGCAGGCATCGTTGCACTTTTGCACTTTGCATCTGGTCTAAACAATATCCCGATTGCATGGATGGGGTACGATACCGCACTTTCTGCTGGTGATTTTTTACTGCGCTATCTTATGCAGATTTCGATTAGCACCGGTGTTCGATTTGTGTTTGCAGGACTTGTTTTTGCTATGGCGGAAAGTTTAACTCGCAAAGCATTTGGAAATCACATACAGTTTTGGAAACTATGGTCACCAAACGTTGCATCTTCTTCTTCCGTTTTAGGAAGAACAGTTGGTGGATACATGATTATTAGTTTGCAACTTTCTTTGGTTATCGGCACCTATCTTTTTGCAAATAAATTTTTTGGATGGTGGTGGCCTTCAAGCGTTTTGACTTCACCAAATATTTTAGCAACCTACTTTCCATGGCTTGCACCACTTTCTAATGCGCTCACCGCTGGTTTTATTGAAGAATGTTTATTTCGCGCACTTCCAATCGCAGGTGCCGTCTTGCTTGGGAGAAAATTAGGAAAAGAAAAACTATTTCTGATTCTTGCATTTGTTTTGCAAGCAATTATCTTTGGAGCAGCTCATGCAAATTACCTTGCTCAACCGGCATATGCCCGCCTTATTGAATTGATTATTCCATCGTTTATTTTTGGTGGCATGTATCTGTTTTACGGGTTGCTTCCTGCAATCATTTCTCACTTCACTTTCGATCTTGTGTTAATGTCAATGCCACTGTTTGTTTCTTCTGCTCCTGGCATGTGGACGCATCGGATCATCGTTATTCTTGCCGGACTAATTCCGTTGTTTGCGGTCATTTTTGCTCGCCTACGCGCAGGAACATTTAAAACTCTGAAACAAGAGTATTACAACAAATCATGGACGCCACCTGAACCAAAAAACCAAAAAACAGTTGCAATAGCCTCTGAACCTCAAGAAAAAAAATTGAGCACTTTTGTAAAAAAAATTACCATGGTTGCCGGTCTTGCTGGAATTGTCACGTGGATTTTTTTCACTCCTTTTAAACAAAACTCTCCACCCCTAACTATTTCTAGAACAGAGGCAATTAAACTTGCAAAAAAAGAATTAAAAAAACAGAACGTACACCTTGATGAGACATGGCAGGCACTTACTATTCTTTCAGCAAACTACAAAACTGAACAACAAAAAAATTGGGAACATACTTTTGTCTGGCAAAAAGATAAAGAGCTTGCAAAAAAATTAGTTGGTACGTATTTGCCACCGGCACAATGGGTTGTTCGCTTTGTCACCTTTACGGGTGATGTTGCAAAACGCTCAGAAGAATATCAGATAACAATAACAGAAGATGGAAAAATTATTCGCTTTGCTCATAAACTTCCCGACAAGCAAACAGGAAAAAAACTGACAGAGCAAGAAGCGCGTACCATTGCAGAAAACTTTTTAACCACCAAACTAAATCTACAACCTAAACAACTAAAGGAAATTTCTGCGCAGTCTAAAAAACAACCAAACCGTGTTGATTGGCTTTTTACATTTTCAAACCCAGCTGTGTACAGTCTCAAAGAAGGAGAGGCCAGAATTACGGTTGAAGTGGACGGCGACAAAGTACAAGACTATACACGATACATTTTTGTCCCAGAAGAATGGAAACGCCAAGAACGACAACGAGCAAATAGAGAAAACATTATTCTTATCGCAAGCCTCATGCTCTTGTTTCTTGTACTTTCATTAGCACTTCTGAGAGGAAACGGTACCGTCTTTGCTGTGCGCATTGCGGGGTACGCATTTCTTTTTATGTTGATCTATTCACTCATTTCCGTGTGGAATAACTGGTCCATGTTGATTGCACAATTCAACACGAATGAACCATTTACTCACCAACTGTTCAGTTTGTTTGCACAAACAGGACTTGGTTCTCTTATTCGCTCCGGACTTTTTGCACTTCTTTTTGGCCTTACCCTTTCTCACAAAAAAGTAAGAAGCTTTTTTGAAAACACAGAAACATTTGCAACCGGATTTTCGCTCGGCGCTATCGCGCTTGGACTCAATGCAGTTGCAAACTACTTTACACCGTCACTAAAACCACTCTGGGCAAACTTTGACCGTTTTGGCATGTATCTACCAACAGTTGGCACCATACTCTTTCAACTGATAAATTATCTGGTGATTGTTTTATTACTTTTGGTTGTGCTTGGCGCAATTGATCGAAAACTTTCTCTTTTTCAAAAAAACAAACTGCCGCTTTCACTCTTTTTTGTATGCATTGGTATCGCAGTTCAGGGCATACAAGAAATAACAACCACTCCGTTTTGGTTGCTTAGTGGAGTTGGTGTAGGGTTGCTTCTTTTTATTGCCTACCAATTTATTTTGCAGTTTAACCGACATCTTGCCGTCCCTGCACTGGCATGCTTCATGTGTAGCTCAGCTATACAACAAGCTCTGTTTCAGGCATATCCAGGGGCACTGTTTGCATACCTTCTTGCTGGAGGCATGATTTTGGCAACATCGGTGTTTTTGTTTGAAAGATCACGCTAAAAACCCTTTTGACAAAGGAATTGCAGCCCTCTAAACTAGTTGCAAGTGAGGTTCCTATTGGTCAATCTTCAAAAATTTAAAGGTGGAATCATGTCTAGCAAAGCAATTCGAAATAACACTGTCATTGCGATTATCTTTCTTTTGACATCTCATGCCTGCTATCCAAGTTTTAGTTTTGGTATGCTTCCGGTGGAAAAAGATGATTTTATTTTGGGACAAGAAAACCCGAAATCATCGAACCTCGTCATCGGGAGAGCTTGTGATAACAAAGATAAAAATTGCAGGTCTGTCAAGGGCACGATTTTTGGAAGTCACAATGCTCCACTAGATTGCAACTTTTTGGGATCAATCTTCTACCATCGGTGGAACCAATGGAAAAGAAGTGGAGAAAACCGTGGAATAGATGAAACCAAACTATTCATCACCACCTCTCAAGATGGAAAAACTAAAGTCTGGAGTATGCTCAACAAACCTGGAGCATCTTTCGAGAAAATAAAGAAATCACTTTCTCTTGTACAAACACTCTTTTGCAAAAGACCTTCCAAATTTTCATCAGTATATTGCCACTGGCAAGAAAGAGATGATGCGAACAAAAATAATCAAAAATTCAACAACGGAGAATACATACCGGATCTTTCTCTCGTATTTACGACTCCTGAAGGATCCGTTGAGCAAACATTTGACATCGAAAGTGGAGAGTGCACCAAAGAGGAAGAAACAAAAATCCCGTCATACGAAAAGCTTGTGCACTACCATAAAAAAAGCAACGATTAATTCACGAAGATAAATACTGGATTAAAAACTGCATCCAGGCGTTTTCTTTCGCAAACAATGTTTTACCGTAAGATGAATGAATGCCACGTTCAGGGAAGTAAATCGAAATACCTCTAGCACGAGCTAAACTTTCTCCCACGGTGTTTGCAAATACAATTTCTTCAATTAGATCTCTTCCGCCAATCAAAAGATCTTCCAAATCGGACTGGAATAGTTCTTCATCTCTATCATCGAGTAACTTCATGTACTCAATGTGACGTAAAAGATTTCCATAAAAATGATAAAGATCAATGTAACTTGGTTCATCAAAATGTGTGCAAATCAACCTGCTTCGGCTTGCTCTAACTGCTTTTTTGACTGCACCATTTCTTTGTTTTTTTAGTCCATTCAAAAGAAGAGCTGCAACTTCGTGCAGATTTTCTTCAAGGTCTTCTATTTTGTTTAGACAGATGGCAGACAAGGTGTAATCATCTGTAATTGGTTCGTACGTTTTTTTGTATGTTTTGACCATGTGACGCATTAATTCTTCTAAATCAGGAGCACCATCTTCAAACTGACGGAACATGTCGGCATAATTCCAGCCATATCCAAGACTCGCTTCTTGCGAACCAATAATGACACAGGCATAATCTTTAAACAGATTTGCAACTTCTACCATCTGCATCAGGCACGCATCAAATCCAACAAACGCAAACTTTTCTTCATCCAAATATTTTGTGTAAATGGTTTCTAATGCATACTCTAAATCTTGATTGGTTAGGTAGTTGCCGGTTGAATCGTCAAAACAAATACCACGGTGTAACATCCGTTCCAGATACCCAAGACTTCTGTCTATTTCTAAACGTTGTGTTCTTGGATTAAACACAAACAGTTCTTCTGCCCGAATTGCACGATACCGAGATGGATCCAAAATACCTGCTCCATGATTCCACAACACAAGCCCGTAGTTTTTGGCCGGAAATTCTGTGATTGCCCACTTACAACAGGAAACTAGTGTTTCTGGATCGCCACTATCCATTGCTTGTGAATCTGGATCATCTGCATTGAGGTGAAGGACTTTTCCTTTTTTAACAAAATAGCGACGAGTTATTTTCTTCCCATTTGATTTGCGAATATCAAGTTGTACTACAATATTGAAATGTTCATTAGAACCGACTTCTGCCATCTGTTTTATGTTGCGAATCGAAAACGGAGCTAAATCATTATCTGCAGAAACATACAAAATAATTGTCCATTCTTTTTCTTCTTGCACCCTATGAAAATCAGCTTTGACAATTGGTATGTCACCAGGAACATGGTGCTCCAGCCCAAGACAAATTTTTTCAAAAAGATACGAAATGTTTTGATCAGCATTTTGTGTGGGAACGATAAGAAAAGAAAGAAGTAAAATTGTTGAGAAAACTCTCTTTGCGCTGTTCATTAGGATCCCTTTTTTGATAAGAAGTTATAACTACTTGCAGAGAGACTAAATCATATTTAATCACTGATCAACAAAATTTTGCAACCTCCATTTTGTTATTTTTAAAAAAGAAAAATCAGTTCTCTTTTAATTTGAACAGCCCTAATATGACTCCAATAAAAAACAAAACGGTAAGGACAAGAGAATACCAATGAATACCCTGACCAGCCCGATAACGATTTATCAAGGTGAACATATTCCCAATAGCCAAAAGAAAAAAAACAACAGTCATCAAAAGTTTAGGTACTTTAGGATGTTTACGGATTTTTTCACCAAAAAAATAGAGGAGCAAAAGCAAAATTAGGCTAAGTGCTATCGCAAAAACAGTTACGAAACCGATAAATTGTAATGTTACCGTTTTTCCTCTAAGTATCCTCATAACAATAGACCCAATGATAACTCCAACAAAAAGAGGCAAAAGTCTGCGCATTTGCACTTTATCCATTAACTTCTCTTTTTTTAAGGGTTAACAATCGATACCCATCAAATAAAAACCACACTCCCAAGAATCCAATAATAAGCCAGTTAAAATTTTGGTACATAAAGCCGTCAAAAATCCACAGTCCTAAAAGAAATACATATGCAAGAATCATCTTTCTTTCCAATAGACTTTGTTTTTTTGAAGAAAACATTGCTACAAGAATCGCTGCTAACACAAAATGAACCATCGAAATTGGAACACCATCAATAAGGTATTCCAACAAAACACCAACCACTGCACCAATGAGTGAGACAAAAGCAGGTATAAATTTTTGAAATCTTTTCATCCGTTTTTCTCCTTTTTTACATAAAACAGCCACAGCTTTTAGTTAAGAATGTTATGAAGGGAAAAATCAACCGTTTTGCATTATATCACGGTGATAGTTTTGTAAGATTGGAAGTAATTTCTTGAGACAAATTGCAACATTTGTTTGCATAATTGGAACTCTTTTTTTCGTGGAAAGTCTTCCCCAGCGCAACAACGCAGAAAGCCGTGCAAAAAAAGAATCTGGATCGTGAAGAGAAATCAAAATACAATTCTGTGCGTGTTTGCCGTACCCAAACTGCCACAACTCAAACCCTTTTACTTGCCCCCATGGAACAACACCATACCTCCAAATAAAAATACCGTTCCTGTTTACCCCAACAGTAACTTTGCGTGAAAACCAGAACGCCAAAAAAATCGAAACAATAAAACAAAACCCAAAAAAACAAAGCCCCAAAATTGTTGACCACTCTGGTCCATGCTTGATGAAGATAAAAATAAACATGCCAACAAAAACCAGGGAGCCTATCCCCACCAAAAGAGGAACCCACTTGCTTGGAAAAAAAGCATGATCATACAAATTTTGATTACTATCACAATTCATAACTCAATCCTTTAAACGAGACTCCTGATACTCTCTTAAAAGCAGATACAGTTTTTCCAACGAACCAGAAATTGATGCTGACTTAATTTTGATATCAAACGGAACGGCTATTGGCTCTCCATTTACAAACGAAACATTTTCAGGAGGAATACAGGTTATGGTAATACATTTTTTATTTCTATCGAAAGAAATGTTTTTAATACTGTCCCAAATATAAAAATCAGAAACAATAAAAACACCAGAGCGACAAATACCTACCTCCATTATTCTTACTACTGTAAAGTAAACGAGCCAACTGCCAACAATGGCAATAAGCGCGAATAAAAATATTACGGTTGGCCACCACAACCCTGCAAAAATATTTTTTTGTACTAAAAATACTACAACACAAGAGGTCACGGTCAAACCAAAAAACCCAACCACAATTTGGACAACAAATAAAGGTATCCACTTCCTGTAAAAAACATGCCTATAAAATTTTGGATTTTTCTTGCCAAAAGAATGCCGTCGCCGTCTAAAAACACGGAAAGCCCACACAAAATACCATGCAAACCCAACCAAAACAATGATGGAAACAGGCCTCCAATACGGAAATAGGGCAAGCTGTCTTCGAAACTTTAGACCAAGCAACAACAAAACATAAGGAGCTAAATCAAAAATAAAAGAGAGAATACGTTGGTATAATTTTTTACTACTCTTTTTTTTATATTCTGAACTGCGCATGTAAAATCCAAAAATTAAGATGATAGAAAAAATCCCGGAGCTTTTTCTTGCTCCGGGATCTTAAATACTGTGTAGCGTTAAATACTACTTAACTTCTTTGTAAACTTCACCAAAAATGTATGTTGGTTGTTTTGCTTCGTCAGCAGCAGAAGTAGTTGTCTTGGTTGCTACGTATGAAATACCAACAAGCTTTCCTTTTTTGGAAGTTTTGCCATCAACACGTGTACGTACGCCTGGCTTGTTACCAATCTTGGAAGTCATCGGCATATTTGGATAGTACTCCGTTTGCTTGCCAGCAACACCAAACTCTTTGATTCTTTTGATGTCAGATGCAAAAGCAACGTGTGTGTAAGAATCATCGCTTACACGAATCCACATATCTTGCAAAAACACTTTGTAATCTTTTGTTGACACAAAAAGCTTAAGCTTATCAACCCAGCCAGCTTTCTTGATACCGCACCAGTGCTTGTTTCTTTCAAAACCAACATCACCGGTGAACGTAATGTAACGAACTTCTGGATCTTCTTGATCTACTTGTACTACAACACCGCAAACTGCGTACTCTACGTGATACAAAAAGCCTTCAAACTCTGAACGAGTAAAGGTTGCAAAATACTCTTTTGTTCCGTTGTTACCATTTGGATGGAAACCAAACTCTTCGCGATCGATTGAACGATTAAGCTTCTCGTGTAAAAATTTTCTTGCTTGTTGATCGATACTTACTGGATTTTCATCACGTCTTAACAGCTCTTCATCAATTTTGATTTGAGTTCCAGCAAGACAACCACTAACAATGGCGAGTGCACCTAAAGAAAGGAAAACATTTCTGTTTTTGATCATGGAAAATCCCCACGTAAAAATGAAAAAATAAAACACTTACAAAGCAATAAAAAAAGTTTAAAAAAACTTTTAAAAGTATTATACCTTAACCTTATATAAACGAAAGAAAAACTTTATTGTTTTTGCCCGAAACCCCCAAAGAAAACAAAGAACTGCGACACAATAGTTTGTTTTTTCAAAAGTAATAACACAAAAAAAATTTGAAAAATAAAAAATGATAAGCAAAAAAACTGAATTGTTTAAAAAAAAAATCCCGAAGTTTTCACTTCGGGATTTTAATTAGATCTGGCAGTACCTACCTTCCCAGTCCGTTGCCAGACAAGTATTATCGGCGCTGTGGACTTTACTTCCGTATTCGGGATGGGAACGGGTGTTTCCCCACAGCTATATCCACCAGAAAGTTTTTAGTTCAAAAAGAACAAACTTTTTTCAATTTCAAAAAATTTTCTCTTGTGAGAGAAATATTTGCAGATTAAGAGCTAATTTTGTGGAAATATTCAACAAAGAATATAAACGTAATACAAAACATTCGGTCTATTAGTACTGGTTAGCTAAACACATTGCTGTGATTACACACCCAGCCTATCAACCTCGTAGTCTTCGAGGGACCTTAGTAATTGCTTACAAGCCGTTTCATCTCAGACCGAAGTCCAATCAGAAACATTTTGTAAGCAGGGGTACCTTATCTTGAGGCGAGTTTCCCACTTAGATGCTTTCAGCGGTTATCTCTTACGAACTTAGCTACCCAGCGTTGCTTTTGGTAAACAACTGGAACACCAGAGGTTCGCCCATCCCGGTCCTCTCGTACTAGGGACAGCCCCTCTCAAGTACCCTACGCCCACGACGGATAAGGACCGAACTGTCTTACG
>Ga0180433_10006113_pt1 | contig 15933 bp, 13 predicted proteins | sample SS_ome_8_FD_132980 | JGI IMG/M metagenome (GOLD analysis project Ga0180433, IMG submission 132980) | Hypersaline lake sediment archaeal communities from the Salton Sea, California, USA - SS_1_D_1 metaG | ecosystem: Environmental > Aquatic > Non-marine Saline and Alkaline > Hypersaline >... | reverse complement strand
CGGGCCGCCCGGAAGGTGATGGAGTACTACCAGAGGAGGGGCCGGTAGCTGCGAGGTGGGTCTTTGAGCGATGAGGTACCGAACCTGGTGTGTTGGCTGGCAGGACGGAGAAGTGTCATTCATGCAGCAGTATCGGTTGATACGGTCTTTCGCCGGTTAGCTGGAAGGATGCCCAGAGCGTACAGGCCTCTCCGTACAGCCTGGCGATGGTCAGGCGCTCCTTGCTCTCCACCGTCATCCTCTTGATGAGTTCCGACCACTTGCGGCCCTGCCAGGGCACCGCCGCCTGTGCGAGCCGCTGTTCCAGCAAGTCTGCGTTCTCTCTGGCGGACGCTTCATCTGTATTGAGGAGGACGATGGCGAGGAAGCAGTCATCGTGGTCGATGCCGGCCCCGCTGGCCATAGCCTGCCACGGCTTGAGGAGAAGGTCCGTCCGTAGCTCCTCGACGAATGCCTGCCGTGCCTCGTTATTGGCAGGGTCGTCAATGATGTCCTCGTACACCTCCTGGACGTGGGCTTGCGACTGCGACTCGCTCGAGAAGTAGGCGGTGACGGTATCAAGTTCGGCCAGTGCCCCGGCCAGCAGTTGGTACTCTTCAATGCCCGCCAGCGACTCAATTCTACCGTCGTGGGCGTCAATCATCTCCTGGATGCCATCTGTCCAGAGGACCCAGAAGACGAAGCCGTCCACATAAGCCAGCCGGTGTCCCCGGCCGAGGGGACGGACGGCGCTCCGCATAGACAGGTTGATCTCGAAGTCCTCGCCCCAGCTGTAGTACTGGTGGTCGTGGTAGGAGAGGACCTCCAGCATGTCGTTCATGGGGCCGGTGCGGGCGGCGCTGTCTATGTCATCCCGGCTGAATTGTCCTCGCACTGCCTGATAGGCGTGTGGCGGAGGCATCGGTACGAAGGCGGTCTGCTCAACTTCTCTACGGGTGAACCCGAGGGTCTCCCGCCACTCCTCGTCGCTGTAGGTACTGGGACCACCGCCGAACAGTGGCATGTTCACATTGAGCGGGTGCCCAATGTTACCGAGCAGGTCCGTTTTCTCATCTAGGAGAGCCAGGTCTTGAAGGTAGGCTCCCTTCAGCGTATTCTCATTGGCCGGCAGCACCCTCAGGAGTTCGAGCCACCGGTTTAGCTCGGACGCGGGGACATCGGAGCCCTTGCTGCAGCCAGACTGCGGTACCAGAAAAACGGTGGTAAGTAGTGCGAGCGTGACGAGCCTTCTCATGTTCCTTCTTCGGGTCTCATGGGAGCGGCACGGGGCGGGCATTCATTGTGCAACTGGAGGAGAGTCGGCACAATGGAGCGCAGCTTGTAGCCCGGCCGTCTCAGTCCAGCCCTACTGCAACCGCTTCTTCTTGCTGGACATGTAGTCCACCAGCATGTACTCTCCCAGGGTATCGGCGGTGGTGAAGAATACCCGCCCCTTGTTGAGACGCGCGACCTGGGTTACGAAGGCGTTCAGGAACTGGGTCTCACCGAGCATGAACACGTTTATGATGATGCCTGCCTGCGTGCAGCGCTTCACCTCTCGCAGGGTAAGCTGGATGGTGCGCATGCTCGGCGGGTACTGGAAGTAGACATTGCCGTTCTCGATGTGCGCGGTGGGCTCGCCGTCCGATACCAGTAGTATCTGCTTGTTGTTGCAGCGGTCCCGGGCAAGCAGACGGCGGGCGGTGTAAAGACCGTGCTGGATATTGGTGTACGGGTCGAACTCGTCCCACCCCATGTAGGGTAGGTCTTCTTTCTTCAGCTCACGAGCATAGCTGGAGAAGCCGATGACGTGCAGGCTGTCCTTGGGGTACTGCGTTCTGATCAGGCCGTCGAGGGCGATCGCCACCTGCTTGGCGGCCTGGAAGTTCCCGCGCATGGGCATGGATAGGCTCAGGTCAAGCATCAGTACGGTTGCCGAGCGGGTCAGCTCTTCCAGCTTGTATACCTCGAAGTCGTCCGGCTTTAGCTTGAGGGGCGTTCCCAGGCCTTCGCGGTAGATGGAGTTCATGACTGTCTTCTCAAGGTCGAGGTGAAACGGGTCCCCGAACTCGTAGGGCTTGGTCTCGTCCATGCGCTCCGTGCCCAGGCCCTTGCGCTGCAGGTCATGGGTCCCGGCACGGTCCTTCTTTAGCTGGGAGAACACATCCTTGAGCGCCTTCTGACCGATCTTGCGCATGCCTCTGGGTGTCAGCTCGTAGCGGCTACCCTTCTGCTCGATGTAGCCTGCCTCCTCAAGGACCTTGGTGATATCACGTAGCCTCTCCAGGTCCTGGGCGGCATCCTCGCCCAGCAGCTCTTTCACGGTTTCATCGTCTATCTGGTCCAGGGACCGACTGTACTGGGCTTCCTTGAGCTCTGATTCAAGCTTGTCCATCTCCTGGAGCATCTCCATCAACTTGAGAGCCTCCGAGTAAGAGATGGACTCATCGCCGGTGAAGTTGTAGCGCCGCCTGAGCTTGTCGCTGGGGTGAAGCGCCTCCAGGTTGGCGCTCATCTTGGCCAGCTCGAACTGGGTGGCCTCGTCCAGGACGGAGCGGAGCAGACCACTGAGTGCGTCGCGGTCCTCCGGCGACATACTGTCCAGGAGGGACTGCGCCTGGGCCATTTGCTGCTGGAGCCGCTCGATGAGCTCGTCAAGGCTCTGAGGCGGGTTCGGGCCGAAGAAGTCACCGAACTGCTCCATGAACTGCTGGAAGTCCGGCTCCTCCCCCCTCATACGCTGCTCCAGCATCTGGTTGATTGCCTCGACCAGGTTCCGCAGGTTGGCCATGGTCTCGGGGTCCATGCTCTTGATGCGGTCGGTGAGCTCACGCGTGTAGGACTGCATGGCATGCTGCTTGAGCATATCGACGAGTTCCTGGAACTTCCGGCGTGCGTCCTCATCCATGAAGTCGTAGTCCGTAAGCTCCTTTATCCGGCCGCCGACATCTTCGGGGAGGCTGTCAAGCTTCTCCATACTCCGGGCGGCCATATCCTCCACCCTCTGGAGCAGCTTCTCCGCCATGCTCTGGTCAACCCCCTCGGACCCTTCCCGGGCCTTCTGGCGGGCGTCGTCCAGCCTCTTCTGGATGCCTTCACGTTCGGTCTTGAGCACGTCCTCCAGCTTCTTGCGGATTTCGTCCATCACGGAACCGAGCTTGTATTTATCCAGCTCGCCTTGCTTTCTCTGGCGCAGGCGCTGGAGGAAGTCCTGAAGTCCGGGGAGGCGTCTACCCTGCCTATCCCTCAGGCCCTGGCGCTGCATTTTCCAGAGCGCATAGGACATGCTGCCGTCGTACATCAGGTTGCGCGCCAGCTCTTCCATGAGCTCCTCTTGATCAAGGTCAAGGAACTCCTGGGTGCCGTCCCACTCCGAGTAGCGAAAGACTGCCATGCTAGCTCCGATAGACGGTTTTGCCGTCAACCTTGCTCTTGTTCAGCCGCTTGTTTACGTGGAGCCCCTCCAGTACGAACTCGGCGGCGGAGGCGATCACCTCCGGCCTTTCGGAATCGGCAACCTGCTTCACCGCCTCCACCAGACCGGTGATCTCCTTGGCGTTGCGAACGTAGGCCTTGGCGGGCATCATGTCTGATGCCTCCACGCTGAACCCCTCGGTGAACTGGGTGACGAGAGAGTCAAGGTTGCCCAGACGGTAGTGCCGGTTGAAGACATTCAAAATGGCTTTCCGGATGAGGTCGTCTATTATCTTGCCCTCGCGCGCCTCTTCAAATCCCTCCAGCTCAATCTTGGAGCCGGTAGACGAGTGGACGTGGGGAAGGTCGGTGATACGCGGTACCGCCATCTTCTCACCGAGAATAACCGCCCTGCGGGTGGCGTTAGAGAGTACCGTCTCATAGTTGGCGATGGATATCCGGACGCTGACGCCGGAGCGCTGGTTGATGTCCGGGCTCTTTCTGCCGATATGGGTGATCTCGGCGATGATCTCCTTCATGTAGCCGGGCATGTAGGCTTCGATACCTTCTTCCCCGAACTTGCGGCGCTCCATGTCCATGATGACCATCTCGTCTTCAATGACTGCCGGGTAGTGAGTCCGCACCTGAGCGCCGAACCTGTCCTTGAGCGGGGTGACTATCCTGCCGCGGTTGGTGTAGTCCTCGGGATTGGCGCTGGCCACCAGGAGCACGTCCAGTGGGAGCCGGATGCGATACCCGCGGATCTGGATGTCCCGCTCCTCCATCAGGTTGAACAGGCCCACCTGCAGCCGCTCGGCGAGGTCGGGCAGCTCGTTGATGCAGAATATCCCCCGGTTGGTCCGGGGAATCAGCCCGTAGTGGATGGCAAGCTCGTCAGACAGGTATCTGCCCTCAGCGACCTTGATGGGGTCAACGTCCCCTATGAGGTCGGCAATGGAGATATCGGGCGTGGCCAGCTTCTCGCCGTAGCGGTCCTGCCGCGGCATCCAGTCGACTAGGGTTGCGTCGCCCTCTTCCGCTACCAGGCTGCGGCACCTCCGGCATATGGGGGCAAGGGGGTTGTCATTGATCTCACAGCCCTGGATGACGGGCACCTCCGGGTCAAGCAGGGCAACCAGCGACCTCATGAGGCGGGACTTCGCCTGGCCGCGCTCACCCAGGAAGATGATGTCTTGCCCGGACATTACCGCATTCTGCAGCTGGGGTATGACGGTGTCATCATAGCCGACGATGCCGGGGAATATGTTCGTTCCTTTCCTGAGGGTAGTGATCAGGTTGTGTCTCATCTCCTGCCGGATGCCCACCAGCCTGTACCCGGAAGCCTTGAGCTCGCCTATGTTCCTCGCTCTTTGCTTGTTGGCCATTCTCTCCCCCCACCTTGCAGATGGCTCAGGCCATCCTTCACCTATTCATTGTACTATTCCCCCGGCGCTGGCGCAAAGCCGCTGTGTCTCTTGCCCGCCCGTAGTCATCACTGAGGCGGACCACGTCCTCCACCTCCGGGGTGGAGACCTCCAGCAGAGTGGTGTCCTCCAGCGCCTCCACCCGGTGTCGGGTGAGAGGGGGAAGGTGCAGCGCCTGCCCGGCCTCGAGAACCGTGGCGGCCAGATTACTGCCCTCGTCTCCGAGTTCCAGCCGTGCCTTGCCCGAATAGACGTACATAGTCTCGTCTTTCTTCTCGTGGTACTGAAGACTGAGGCGGTGTCCCTGCTTGACGAAGATCACCTTGCCGACATATCTGGGCGTATGCGCCCACCAGAGCTCGTATCCCCAGGGCTTCTCAACCCTGCGAGGCAACTTCTTCTGCATGCTCATGTTCCCCTCCCAGCCGTGCGGCTACATTCCCGCCAGTCTCTTGCCAACCTCCAGCAGTCTCTCTACCCGCGCCATGCTGTCAGTCTCTGCGTAGATGCGCAGCACCGGCTCGGTACCAGAGAACCGGACCAGGAGCCAGGAGCCGTCCGCCAGAACAAAGCGGAAGCCGTCATAGGTGTCCGTCTTGACTACGGGCACGCCCTCTATAGCTTCGGGGGAGTTCTCCCTGATATGCTCAGTCATTCGCCGGCGGTCGTCTTCGTCGAAATGGACATCAATGCGGTGGTAGTAATGCGGCCCCACCCGCCGGTAGAGGTTCTCCAGCAGCTGTGAAGGAGTCTTTCCTGTCCTTACCATGAAGTCCAGGAAGTGGAGATTGGCAGCCACGGCGTCGCGCTCGGGGATGTGCCCCCGGAAGCCGTAGCCACCGCTTTCCTCACCCCCGATGATCGCGTCCCGGGCGAGCATTATCGGGGCGACGTAGCGGAAGCCCACCGAGGTCTCGTGCACGGGTACGCCGTATATCTCACCGAGCCGGTCCACCATGCTGGTAGCGGTAATGGTCTTGACGATTGGGCCCCTCTCACCTCTTACCTCCAGCAGGTAGAGGCACAGCAGGGCGAACACCTGGAGCTGGGTAAGGAAGGTCCCGTTTTCATCTATGACACCCATACGGTCAGCGTCACCGTCCAGGGCCAGGCCCACGTCTGCCTTCTCGTGCAGAACCCTGGCGGAGAGCTTCTCCAGGTGGACGGCAATCGGTTCGGGGTTTATCCCGGGGAAAGCCGGATTACGCTCGCTGTTGATCTCCGTGACCTGGGTGCTGCCTCCGCTCAGGAGCGTGGTGAGATACCCCGCTCCTGGCCCGTACATGGGATCCACGATGACCCGCAGTCCCGTCTGCCGCAACCTGTCAAGGTCTACCAGACTGGCCATTCTCTTGAGGAAGGCCGGCCTGAAATCTACGTACTGGACCAGGCCCCTACCCACTGCCTCCTCCAGGGGGATACGCTTGACCATGCCGGTGCCGAGCACCCGCGTGACGTGTTTTTCGACCTCGGTAATCACCTCGGAGGGAGCACTGGTGCCGTCGGCCATGCGTAGCTTGAAGCCGTTCCACCGGGCGGAATTGTGACTGGCGGTTATCGCAATTGCCCCGGCGGCCTCCTGGTGTATGACGCCGAAACTGACCACGGGAGTGGGGTCCGAGTGTGGGGAAAGGAACACACTTATCCCGCTGCCGGCGATTACCTCGGCGGCGGCAGCGGCGAAGTCTTCGGAGGCGAAGCGGTTATCGTAGCCGATGACCAATCCCGGCTCCGCCAGTCCCATCTCGAGGAAGTAGTCGGCTACCCCCTGAGCGCAGAAACGGACGTTCTCAAAGGTAAAGTCCTCGGCGATGACGCCTCGCCAGCCATCAGTACCGAACTTGATCAGGCTTTTGCCTCTGCTCTCCATGTGGCCTATCATGCCGGGCAGGACCCGGCCGTTCTTTGTGCCTCGTACCTAGCGCTGTCGTGCCCAGGACACGGGGTTGTTCCAGTTGGCCGCCTTCCAGGGTACGTTGGCTGGAGTGACCATGGGCAGCACTTCGCGAAACAGCTCAAGCCGTTCGGCGTCATCGAGGGGGCGGTAGGACTCCGCCACCGCCAGGTTCTTCTGCAGTTGCTCCATGCTCTCCATGCCGATAATGGCGGTGCTGATGGGCAGACCGAAGGTGTAGCGCATGGCGCGCTCGTAGATACCTGCCAGGCGCCCCAGCCCGAGGACCTTCATACCGATGACGGCGATTCCCCCGGCATTAGCGACTGGGAGCAGCTCCTCGGCGAAGCTGGCAACGAAGTGGTCCGTAACCGAGAGGGCGCACAGGATACTGTCAAAGGGAAACCGTTCCAGGGCCTGAATCTGCACCTGGGGGTCAGTGTGGCCGCTGATGCTGAGGTAGCGCACCAGCCCCCGCTCACGGGCCTGAATGGCAGCTTCAAGCGCTCCGCCCGGAGCGGTAAGCCGGTCCAGCTCGTCCATGGAGTAGACATTGTGCAGACGCCATTCGTCAACATAGTCCGTATGCAGGCGACGCAGGCTATCCTCCAGTTGCTGCCGGGCCTCTTCGGCTTCCCGGGCCCAGACCTTGGTGGCGATCCACATTTCCTTGCGGCGGTGCCTGGCTACCTTGCCGAGCCGCTCCTCGGACTGTCCACGCGAGTATACCCAGGCGGTATCAAAGTAGCGAATGCCCCTGTCCAGGGCATGGTTCACTATCCGGATGGCCTCTTCCTCGGAGCAGCCGTGGCTGTCAACGATACGCTGGGCGCCGAAACTGAGGATGGCGAACTTTTCCCCGGTTTTGCCGAAAGGCCTCTCCTCCATGCACCATCCTCCCTTGGGGGAAGTCCCTATCAGCCATTATACACCGTAACGGCCTCCGGGACATCCTCTTGCAGTGATGTCCTGGTACGGCGACAGGAAGGAGCAAGAATACTGCCTCTCTTCGACTCGCCCTGGAAGGCACAGCCGCCGCGCCCACCCTGACACCACGGGCTCTCCAGGGCGGGAATCACCATTGCCTGTTGGAAGTCTGCTCCGTGGCGAATCTTCCTGCAGTCATACCGCCCGGGGGAGACCCTTTCCTCCTCGCCCCTGCACGGAACATTCACGTCAGGACCCAAACCTCTCCACCTCTTCCATCAGAGCACTCAGGAAGTCTTTCTCCTGTACCGTCCTGACCCTCTCGCCCTTGCGGAAGATGACGCCACGGCCCTTGCCGCAGGCGATGCCCACGTCCGCGTCCTTTGCCTCGCCGGGACCGTTTACCACGCAGCCCATCACCGCCACCTTGATGGGCAGTTCGAACCTGGCCAGTCGCTCCTCCACCGCCTGCGCCAGCCCGATGATGTCCACCTCTGTCCGCCCGCAGGACGGGCAGCTTACCAGCACCGGCCCGCGCTGCCTCAGGTCAAGGCTCTTGAGTATCTCATACCCGGCGATGACCTCTTCCCTGGGGTGGGCGGTCAGTGACACCCGTATCGTGTCCCCGATGCCCATGTACAGCAGCGTACCGATGCCCACCGCACTGCGTATTATCCCCGAGCGGGGGGTCCCCGCCTCGGTAATGCCGATATGCAGCGGATAGGGCATCTTCGCGGCGATATCACGGTACGCCTCCACCGTGGCCGGGACATCAAAGGCCTTGAGAGACACCTTGATCAGGTCGAAGTCCAGGTCCTCAAGCAGCCTTATCTGCTTTAGTGCAACCTGCACCATGCGCTGGGAGACCGTCAGCCCCGGGTCATCGTGTGGCGGCAAGCTGCCCGCGTTAAGGCCGATTCGGATGGGCACTTCCCGCTCCTTTGCTGCCCGTACCACCGCGCCCACCTTGTCCGGGTCGCCGATGTTGCCGGGATTCAGGCGCAGCCCGTCGCACCCCGCCGCCAGTGCCGCCAGTGCCAGCCGGTGGTCGAAGTGGATATCGGCGATGACGGGCAGGGTAGTGCCTTTGCATATTTCCCGGATAGACCGGGCGGCTACCATGTCCGGCACGGCCACGCGCACCAGCTCGCAGCCGTACTCCTCCAGCTCCCTGATCTGGTCCAGGGTAGCAGGGACATCGCGCGTGTCCGTATTGGTCATGGACTGTACCACCACCGGAGCCCCACCGCCCACCGTCACGCCGCCGATGCGCACCGGCTTGCTCCATCTTCGTTGCATCATGCCCCATCCCTCCGCTTCACTCTGTTGTCCTGCGCCGGCGGGAACACAGGCATAGTATAGTGCATCTTCCCTCAGGCGTCATTCGTCTCCCGTGTACGTGCTGAAATGCCCGGTGACCGGTGGCCCTCACTGCCGGAAGGGCACCGTTTGCTCTTCCACACTACCCCGGGATTCTCCACGCTTGACAGGGTTTGGCGGGCGTGCTAACTTGAGTAGCAACTGATACCTAGATTGTCTAGGTATACCGGCTGCTCTTCATCAGGAGCAACCGGGGCCTGAGCGCGGGCAATGCGACCGTGAGTGAGAGCGACCCCGTCCTCGTGGGCGAGGACATCCACCTCAGCTTCGACGGCGTCAGGGCGCTGGACGGCGTGAACGTATCCATCCAGCGGGGCAGGATTGTGTCCATTATCGGCCCCAACGGGGCGGGCAAGACCTGTCTGGTGAACTGCATAACCGGCTACTACCGTCCCCAGCGAGGACGCATACTGCTTGAGGGACGGGACATAGTCAGCCTTGGTCCACACCGGGTTGCGCGGCTGGGAGTGGTGCGGACCTTCCAGGACCCCACCACCTACCCGAACATGACCGCGCTGGATATCCTTACCGCCGGGCGCTACCTGAAGACCGGGGCCTCGCTTCTTCACTCAATGCTGTACTTCGGCAGGAGCCGCCGGGAAGAGATCGCCAGTCGCCGGCTGGTGGAGGAGGTGATCTCATTTGTCCACATAGAGCACCTGCGCCGGCTCCCGGTGGCGATGATGTCCTACGGTGACCGCAAGCAGGTGGAGATTGCCCGCGCCCTGGTCATGGAGCCCAGGCTCCTTATCCTTGACGAGCCTATGAGCGGACTTGACGAGGCTATGAAGGAGGTCGTCAGTGACCTCATAATGAGCGTGTTCAAGCAGGGAGTGACGATAGTGCTGGTGGAACACGACATGCAGGCGGTGATGGAGCTATCCCACTCAATCATCGTCCTGGACTTCGGGCAGAAGGTGGCTGAAGGTACCCCCGCCGAGATCATTCGCGACCCCCGGGTCACCGAGGCCTACCTCGGCGGCATTGCTGGAATTGTTGCCGAAACCGGGGAGTCCGGGTAAGCCGTGGACACGGTCACCACCCTGCTCCAGCTGGTCCTCTCCGGAGTCCTGGTGGGCAGCGTGTACGGGCTGACCGCCATGGGCTTCGTGGTCGCCTACCGGAATGCCCGGGTCTTCAATATCGCCTACGGCCAGTTTGCCGTCCTGGGGGCTTTCCTGGCCTGGACCTTCCTCGGCTCCCCGCAATCGCCGCGGCTTCCCCTTGCCGTCGCGGTGGTGCTCACGCTTCTGGCGGTGGTCGCCTTCGGCCTGGCGGTGGAGCGCCTGCTCTTCCGCAGGATGATCGGCCGGCCTTTGTTTGCTTCGTTCGTGCTGTCCCTGGGTCTGCTTGCCTTTCTCCACGGGGTCATTATGATTGCCTGGGGGCCGAGCACGAAAGTGCTGGCGGCCGCCGTACCCACTGGCCCGCTGGCCCTGGGTGACGTGGTCGTCTCCCGCGAGTTTGTCTGGAGCTTTGCCATAGCGCTCGCGGCGACCATCGGCTTCGCCCTGTTCTTCCGCTTCACCCGCCTGGGTCTGGCGATGCGGGCGGCATACGACAACGAAGTGGCAGCGAGGTGCCTGGGCGCGAGCGCCAGCCTGAACTCCCAGATAACCTGGGTGCTCTCTGCGGTCATCGCTGCCGTCGGCGGAATACTGATGGCCACCGTCAGCGGCGTGAGCATAGGACTGAGCGAGCTGGTGATGGTGGTCCTGGCGGTGGTGCTCATCGGGGGCATGGACTCGCTTGCTGGATGTGTGCTGGGGGGACTGATCCTGGCGGTTGGCACCAACCTGACCGGCTACTACCTGAGTCCGCTGCTTCCCGGGATTGCGGGTATCTTCAGCATGCTGCTCATTCTGGGGGTACTGGTCATACGCCCGACGGGGCTGCTGGGCTCCAGGCCGATTGAGAGGGTCTAGGTGAGGAGAAGAGGCCGGGGAAGAACAGACTACGCCCGGGACCTGGCACTGGTCAGCTCGGGGCAGCAGTGGCTGGCGCTGGCGGTGCTGGCGTTGGTGCTGGGGCTACTGCCGCTCCTTCTTGCCTGGACAGGCAACCGGAGCTGGCTCACCTTTACCAACTTCACCCTGATCACCATCATTGCCGTCATCGGGCTGAACGTCACCACCGGTATGGCAGGCCTGGTCAGCCTGGGGCACTCCGCCTTTATCATGGTGGGCGGCTACCTCGCCGCGCTGCTCATGCTTGAGGCGGGCTGGTCGTTCTGGGCGGCCCTGCCGGCAGCCACCCTGATGACGGGCGTGGTCGGACTGGTGGTGGCGGCTCCGGCGATACGGCTGAAGGGCTTCTACGTGGCAATAGTCACCCTGGCATTCTTTTTCATCGCCCAGTTCATCCTCCGCAGCCTGGATATCACCGGCGGCATTCACGGTCTGATTGGGATACCGTCTCCGGTGATCGGTGGGTTGCGGATAAGGACAGACCAGCACTGGTACTACCTTCTTCTGGTAGTCGGGGTCCTTTGCGTGCTGGCCTCGGCCAACCTCACCCGCTCCCGCATGGGCCGCGCCTTCCTGGCAATCAGGGAGAATGACGTTGCCGCTGCCGGACTGGGCATCAACGTACCGCTCACCAGGCTGCGGGCCTTCTTCGTGGGTTCCCTGTTCGCAGGGCTGGCGGGGGGTCTGTGGGCAAGCTACGTGAGCGTAATCCGGCTGGACCAGTTCACCATATGGGACTCTATCTGGTACCTGGGTATGATAGTGATCGGCGGGGGCGGAAAAACGGCCGGCGCCGTGGTGGGAGTCCTGTTCCTGAGACTGATCGGGCAGGTGCTGCACGTCATTGGGACCTCCGGCTGGATACCACTCTCCAGCAACCTGGCCATCTACATAACCCACACCGTCTACGGTCTGGCCGTCATCCTCTTCGTGTCCTTCTGGCCCCTCGGGCTGATGTCAGTCTGGCAGAAGATCAGGGTGAACTACAAACGCTGGCCCTTCGGGGTCTAGCTGTGAGCGGAGCGAGCGCATGCTGGTAGCCAGCGGCCTCAAAGCAGTGTACGGGGGAGTTGTGCGGGCGCTGGAAGACGTCTCGCTGGCGGTACCGGAGCGGGGCATAGTGGCCCTTCTGGGCAGCAACGGTAGCGGGAAATCTACTGCCCTCAAGAGCGTGTCCGGGGTACTGAAGACGGAGGACGGCGACCTCACCGAGGGCAAGGTGGAGCTGGACGGCAGGCGGATAGACGGCCTGGTACCCGAGCGCATCGCCCGGCTGGGCGTGTGCCATGTCCTCCAGGGGCGGAGTGTTTTCCCGCAGCTGACCACGGAAGACAACCTGCTCATGGGGGCCTACCTGCGCCGGGACCGGCAGGGGATTCACGAAGACCTGGCGCGGGCCTTCGAGTACTTCCCCGGTCTGGCACCCCTCCGTGCCAGAAAGAGCGGCTACCTCTCCGGCGGCGAGCAGCAGATGCTGGTTATCGCGCGGGCCCTGATGAGCCGGCCCCGCGTCCTGCTGCTGGACGAGCCCTCGCTGGGCCTGGCGCCGGGCATCATAAGAGAGCTACTCAGCATCCTCCGGCGGATCAGGGACGAAGAAGGGACGGCTATGCTCATTGCGGAGCAGAACGCGGTCGCCGCCCTGGGGGTCGCCGACTTCGGATACGTTCTCCAGGGAGGCCGGGTTGCCGCCTCCGGCGCATCGGCCGAGCTGGCCGAGCATACCCGGGTCGCGAGTGCATACATGGGACTGGGCGAAGACGGCGCCTTCCTGAGTCGGCATGATGCCCCCGGGACGCCGCCCGGCGGGGAAGGCCAGCAGTGAAATCGCAGACCGAAACGGGGGCGATTTCCTACTTATCGACGCCTTCGAAGGTCCTGGGCAGGGCAACGGGCTCGCTCACGGACACTGTGCCGTCAGCGGTGAAGCGGGCAATCTTCATCGTGGAAACCCCCACTCTCCGGTCCGGACCGTAGCCGAATCCGTGGCTGTTGCCCCAGGTGTCAACCTCGGTCAGCCCGTTCAGGGCGTCGTACACCGCCGTGCTGTTCAGGTCTTCCCAGCCGACTTCCGCCACCGCTTTTCGTACCGCTGCCGTGATGGCTGCCTTGAGGGTGATCAGCAGCCGGTTGTCGGACCACTTCTTTTCGCCGGTGGCCCACTCCCATATTCTGGTGTAGAGCTCGGCTGCCTGTGAGCCGTCAGAGTACGGGGTCTCGGAACGGTACACGTAGAAACCCTGAGCCCCCTGGCCCACCATCTCCAGCAGAACCTCGGACTCGACGTACTCGTTGAAGCAGAAGGGGATCTTGCCCCCCAGACCCAGGCCAAGGAAGTCCCGGACCGCCACGGCAGCGTTTCCGGCCACCCCCAGCATCCAGATGTAGTCCACTCCGGCGTCCTCCAGTCTCATGAGCTGGGGCTTGAGATCCATGGTGGTAATGGGGTAACCGGCCTCCACCAGCTCCACCCCCTGCTTCATTGCCCAGGACTGGGCCATGCGCCACTGCGCTCCGGTGGGAAGGTCTTCCCAGTAAAGCACGCCAATCTTGGGTGTGCCCGGCCCTTCATGGTTCTCCAGCACCCACTTGACGTACCCGGCAAAGCCGTCCGAGGTGGGAATGGGTAGGCCGAAGAACCTGCCCGGCGGCAGAAACGCCCGCGGGTCGATTGTTGAGGCAGTGAAGATGACCGCTTCGTCGGCCTCAATCTCTTCCTTTACTCCCAGGAGGTAGTAGTCCTCGACGGCGAAGTATACCAGCGGGTCGAAGCTGTCCCGAAGCTCGCGGTAGGCCAGGACAGCACCCTCGGGGGTGCCGCGGTTATCGATGAACTTCCAGCTCAGCTTGACGCCGTCAATGCCGTCCTCGACCTCGTTCATGTAGTTGAAGATATGCTCCAGCTGCTCGAACAGGGCCACCACCGAGGCCGCGGCAGGCCCCGTCTGCCCGCCGATCACGCCCACCCGTATCTCGGTGTCTTCCGGGGCACCAGGGCCGCAGCCTGCCACCAGGGACAGTGCCAGAAGGGCTGATACCAGCGCGGATGAGCCTGCCCGTAACCGTCTCTTCTTCACCTGTCAACTCCTCTGCTGTTCTCTTCTGCCCAGGCCGACATTAGGCATGGACGTCACTGGTAGAATGAGATGCCCACCATGGGCCCGGTGGCACCGACCATGACCGGAGAGTACGGCGTCAGGTATCTCTCTACGCAGGGATACCGTTCTCCGACCAGTGCCGCCAGCTCCTCGGCATCGTCACTGCCGTCCGAGTAGTGCACCATGAGGTGTATCGGCTGGCCGCCGTCCACGTACCTGCCAACGAGCTCGGCTACCCTGGCGAGGGAGCGGCGCCTTCCCCTCACCCTGGCGACCACCTCGGTCATGCCGGTGTCGTCCACGAAGCCGATGACGGGTTTGACGCCGAGCATCTCCCCGACGCCGCCGGACCTGGGGGCGCGGCCGGTGTTGATGAGGTATCTGAGCGTATCCAGCGCCGCCAGGTAGTAGACGCGCGAGACCATGTCCCTGGTCACCGCCACCACTTCCTCCAGCGGGCGCCCCGCCGCGGCGGCGCGCGCTGCTTCCAGCACGATGAACCCCAGTGCGCCCGCTGAGGTCCGGCTGTCAATCACCCTGATGTCCAGCCCGGGGTGCTGCGACCTGACCATGCGCCGTGCCAGATAGGCTGATTCCTGGGTGGCCGTTAGTGCCTTGGAAACCAGGATGCACACTACACCGTCGGCCGATTCTGCCAGATGGTTGAAGGCGGTGACGAACTCGCCGGGGCTGACGGCCGAGGTGGTCGGCTGCTGGTCCATGGTGACGATGCGACGGCACATCTCTTCCAGGGTGATGTCTATGCAGTCCCGGTGCAGCTTCCCGTCAATGACCAGGCCCACCGGCACAACGGTGATGCCGTACTCCTCCACCAGCTCAGGAGGGAGACAGCTGGTGCTATCGGTTACTATTCTCGTACCAGCCACAGCAACAAACCCCCCGTGCTATCCCATGTCTCAATACCTAGAGTGTCTATGTATTGCCGTGCAATGCATGATAGCGGTTACCGGGTGGGTTGTCAAGGGGCAAATAAGACACCGGTTCGGCCACGGCCGGAAGAAGGCAAGGTGCCCTGTTTGGCCGCATTGCGCTATGGAAGGCTGTCCCCGCCGCCGACTATCCGGAGAACATCCTGGAAGGTCACTACCAGGAAAACCGCGATCAGCAGGAAGAATCCCACGGTATGGATGAGCCACTCCTTCTTCGGCGATATGCGCTTGCCCCGGCGGGCAACCTCCAGCAGGACAAAGGCGATCCTGCCGCCGTCCAGTGCCGGCAGGGGGAAGAGGTTGATCAGGCCCAGGTTTATGCTGATGAGGGCGGCGAATTCCAGCAGGGGGCTGATACCAGCCTGGGCTACCTCCCCGGTCATCTGGGCAATACCTACCGGTCCCCTCAAATCCGCCGGGAGAGCGCCCGTGACAATCCCGATGGCGCCGTTCTTGAACAGCAGCAGTATCTCGACACTGCGTATGGCTGCTTCTGGCACCGCTCGCCAGAAAGGGTACTGCTCGCGCACGATTGACCAGTCGACCGTGCTCACGGTCACGCCGGTGGCGCCCTCGCCCTCGGGGGGCTTCCACCTGGGGACCAGGCTCACTTGCTCCACGGTGGCATCGGCGCGTCTGAGGGTGAGTGTCACCGGGCTCCCCAGATTGAGGTACAGATAACGCTGGAGATCCCCGGTATTCTTCACCTCTTTGCCCTCAACGCTGGCTATGACGTCCCCCGGCCGGATCCCCGCCCGGTCAGCGGGTGAATCCGGAGCAATCTCCACAACCTCCAGCTGGCCGACCAGGCGGTCGTGCGGGATCATGAGGGCAACCGAGACCAGCAGCAGGGGAAGAAGCAGGTTCATTATTGAGCCCGCCCCCAGCACAAGCAGCCGG
>Ga0180433_10006112_pt1 | contig 15935 bp, 20 predicted proteins | sample SS_ome_8_FD_132980 | JGI IMG/M metagenome (GOLD analysis project Ga0180433, IMG submission 132980) | Hypersaline lake sediment archaeal communities from the Salton Sea, California, USA - SS_1_D_1 metaG | ecosystem: Environmental > Aquatic > Non-marine Saline and Alkaline > Hypersaline >... | reverse complement strand
CCATGGCAGCCAAGGAATCAGCCGAAACGGTGCGCGTTAGCGCCCAAGTGGAAGCGGAGCTGGTTGAGCTTGGCGATGAGGAGCGGGGCGACTACCTCGAGGGTTTGGGGGTCAGTGAAGGCGGCTTGCAGAGCTTGATTCGGGCCACCTACAACCTGCTCGGCCTGCGCACGTACTTCACGACCGGTGAAAAGGAGACCCGCGCCTGGACCATCAAGGCCGGGATGACAGCCCCTCAAGCCGCTGGAGTGATCCATACCGACTTTGAGCGGGGCTTCATTCGCGCCCAGACCATTGGTTGCCAGGAGCTGCTCGCGGCTGGGTCTTTCAATGAGGCCAAATCCAAAGGCCAGCTGCGCAGCGAAGGCAAGGACTACGTCGTCGCCGAAGGCGATGTCATGGAGTTTCTCTTCAACGTGTAGAGCTCAGCTGGCAGCGCCGCTCAGCTGTGGTACACCAAGCAACATCACCTGCGAGGGATCGATCCGATGCCTGACTCCGGATCCAACGCCCCAGAGCGCCAACACGACTTCGACATCCAAAAGGATCTGCACCGCAAGATCCGCAACGATCCCGATTACGACGATTGGGAGTACGGAACAGAGCCGCTGCCCCACGAAAACTGGAAGCGCTCTAGTGGCTCAAGCGATGAGGAGTCAGCGGCAACGCCAACAGACTGAAGCCGCCCATCAGCAGCCATAGCCCCAGGCCGTGCTGCTCGCTTTGCAGCATCCACCCGGCAATCGGCGGCAGACTGATCCCGCTGATCGCCCAGGCTTGTGAATAAAGGCCCAAGGCGAGTCCCTGGTGGGCTGGCTCCACCGCTTCGATCACCGCTTCGGTGATGGTGGGCAAGAAGGCCGTGATCGCTAGGGCCAGCAAGGGCTGGGCGGCGAGCAGCAGCACCACGCCTTGGGGATGCAGCGCCGAGAGCGCCATCAAGCCGCAGGCGGCCGCAAAGCTGCGCAGGCTGAGACGCAAACCCACGCCAACGGGCTGTTGCCCCAGCCGGTGTCCCACCGGCCACTGCAGCAGCAGGATCAACACCAACTGCACTCCCATCAGCAGCCCGCCGCCCACCTCAGGCAGCCCGGCGCGGGCTAAGCCGCCATTGGCTAAATCCAGCGGCAGGGCGCTCTGCTGCAGGTTGATCAGACCGGTGCCCAGCAGCGACAACATCAACAGCGGGAGTAGGGGGCGCAGCCAGGAGCGGGGTGCCGCCGGCCCTGTGGATGGTGCTTCGCTGGCGTTGGGCATGGCGCTGTGGCGCGGCAGCCAGCCCACCAGCACCAGCAGCAGAACCATGCAGCCGATATCGATGCCATAGACCCAGCGCAATTGATCGGCGCCAAACAGTGCGGCCAGCGAGGTTCCCAAGGCGGTTCCCGCGGCAATGCCTAGGGCATCGGCGGTTCTGGCCAGGGCAAAGCCCTGGCTGGAGGGCAACGGAGCGCTAAGGCTGGCGGAGGCGAATTCAGCGGCGGGCCAATAGAAGCCCATGCCCAAGCCAAGCAAGAGCTGGCCGATTAAAAACCCTGAGCTGTCGCTGGCCTGGAGCAACAGCAGGTCGGCGCTGATCGAGAGAACGGCGCCAATCCGCAGCGGGACGGCCAACGCGACCCCGCGATCAAGGATGTAGCCACTCAAAAAGCGTGAAATCAGCCCAACACCGCTGGCGAGGGCCAAGCCAAGGCCGATCGTGGTGCTGGCGAGCCCGAGGCGGTTGAACACCAAGGGCCCCAAAAACAGAATTCCGCCCGCGCCCAGCATCGCTAGGGCGCGAAACATGGCGACAAGTCGCAAATTCCAGGGAAACTGGAGCCACCATTTGGCCAGCTGCACCGTTGTCCCTGTCGCAGGCACTGCGAACTCTGACCCATGGCCTGCTCGCGTTGGCGATCAGCCTGGGCTCTGTGCCCCGCGCCCCAGCGGCTGAGCAGTTGCTGGTTCGCTTCAGTGGCTTGGAGCTGCCGTTGGATCTCAACGAATTGGAGTCTTGGGCGTTGCGGCCCAAGGTCAACGCTGAACTGGGACCTTGGCTGAATTTGCTGGATCCAGCCACGCGCCAAGATTTGCAGCGCATCTTGCGGCAACCCCTGAATCTGGAAAGCAGCACCATTGCGTTGCTGCTGGACAGTTGGGCGGGTCGCCAATTGGTGTTGCAGCTGGGGTCCTTGCTTCGCAGCGCCGATGGTGATGGCGGTCCGCTGCTGCTGGACCTGCTTCAGCGACGAGGCCGCAGCACCGTGGTGAGTTTGTTGAAGGAAGCACCCACCTCCCATTTGGAGTTGGATCTCGATGCCCTCTCGGCGCTTGGTTTCCGGTTGCGAGGCCAGTTGGAGCAGCAAAAAAATCTGCTGAAACAGCTCAATGACCTGCGGCTGATGCCGCTGCCGGTGTTCCGCTCAACGCGCGGCCCGGTGCGGCATCAACAGCGCAGCTTGGCGGTGGAGCACCGCGAAGCCCCCTTGGCACTTGATCTGTGGTGGCCCGCTGGTGGGGCTCCAGCCAAGCGATGGCTGCTGTTCAGCCATGGTCTGGGGGGCTCGACGGCCCAGATGGAATGGCTGGCCAGTGAGTTGGCTGCCCAGGGATGGCCGGTGTTGGCTGTGCAGCATCCCGGTAGTGACGACACCGCCGTGCGCGGCTTGTTGGAAGGCCGCCAAACCCTGCCTGGGCTGGAAACCTTGCCTGCCCGTTTGCAGGACTTGCAGGCGCTGCAGAGCGCCGTCCGGGATGGTCGCCTTGGATTTGGGCCCCATGGCAGCCCGCCTCGGCTGGTGTTGTTGGGCCATTCCCTTGGTGCCTTATCCAGCCTGCTGTGGGCCGGAGCGGATGTGGAACCTGGCCTGGCTGAGCGCTGCAGCCAAAACCTGCAGCAGATTCCCGTGCTCGACAGCTCTTTTCTGTTGCAGTGCCAGCTCACCGAGCTCAGCCTGCCGGCGCTGGAGCCCCCGGTCGGCCTGGATGCTGTGGTGGTGCTCAATAGCTTTGGCAGCTTGCTTTGGGGTGAGCGGGGATTGGCCTCGATCGCTGTACCCGTGCTGAGCATCGGCGGCAGCATGGACTTGATCACACCGCCGCTGAATGAACAGTTGAGGCCGTTTCAGCAGCTTCAGCATCCCGCTAGTCGCTTGGCGCTGGTTGCGGGGGGGAGCCACTTCTCTGCGGTTGGCCTGCGCCGCGACCAGGCATTGATGCAGCTGGGTTCAGATTTGGTGGGTGAAGATCCCCGCCTGGTTCAACAGGCGTTGGTGGAGCTGCACGTTCGCTTTTTAGACAGCCTTGATGAGGGGGAGACGCCCCCGAGTGGTGTGCAGTCGGTCGCGGGGGTGCGCACTTACGTGCTCGATAGCCCGATGGCTAAGTCTCTGCTGCCTTAAAACTTCAGCCGCGGATCCAGCAGCGCCACCACCACATCCACCGCCAGATTCACCATCACCACCAAAGCGGCGATCACCACCACAATCCCTTGCACCAGGGGGTAGTCCCGTTGGGCAATGGCTTCCTGGAGCCGGTAGGCAATGCCAGGCCAGGAAAAGATCAACTCAATCAACAACGCTCCGCCGATCAGTGAGGCCACGGTGATGCCGGTGATCGTCAGCACCGGCAGCAGGGCATTGGGCAGGGCATGGCGCAGCACCACGCGCCGCTCACTGATGCCCCGGCTCCTGGCGGCTTCGACGTAATCCGAGCGCAGGGCGCGCCGCAGGTTGAGCCGCAAGGCCCGTTCAAAGATCCCGCTGAGCAGCAGTCCCAAGGTGATGGCTGGCAGGGCTAAATGCTGCAACGTGCCCCAAATCACCTGGGGATTGGCCTGCAGGATTCCATCGAGCAGATAAAAGCCGGTCCCCTGGGGCGGTAAGGCGGTGGGCGGAAACCTGCCACCGACCGGAAACCAGCCCAGGCCAACGGCAAAGATCAGTTGCATCACCATGGCGGCCCAAAACACCGGCAAGGCATAGGTGCCGATGCCATAGAGCCGGCCGCTGAGATCGAGTTTTCCCTCCGGCCGCGCTACACCGCTGAAGCCCACGGCTAAGCCCACCACCAGGGCCACTACCAAGGCCGTGATGCCGAGCTCAAGGCTGGCTGGTAGGGCGTCGCGCACGATCTCTCCCACGGGCGTGGAATTCCGCAGGGAGGTGCCCAGATCCCCTTGCAGCAAGGCTCCTAAAAACTCGCGGTATTGATCCCATAGGGATTGGTCGAGCCCCAGTTGGGCTCGCAGCTGGTCCCGGGCCGCTGCGCTGGCCCGGTTGCCCAGCAGCGCGTCGACGGGATCCCCTGGGGCCACGCGCAGCAGCAGAAACACCAGCGAGGCGATCAGCCACAGCATCACAGGCGCCAGCAGCAGGCGACTGCCCAGATAGCGAACCAGCGAACTGCTGTTGCTCATGGCAAAGAACGGCGGCTGAGGCTGGCGAAGTTCAAACGCCCTGAGCCATCGAATTGGGGGGCAGTGATGCTGTTGCGGGCCCAAGCTCTGGGCCTGGTTTGCCACATCGGTAGATAGGGGACCCCATTGGCTGCCTCCCGCTGCACGGCATCGAGCAAGTCCAGGCGGGCTTGGCCGCGGCGTTCATTGCTGAGGCGCAGTTTTTCCTCCAGTCCTGGGGCCGTCCAGAAGCTGCCGCCGGAGGCGCTATCGCCCTCCAAGCAGCGATTGCCTTCTGATTGAGTGCAGCCCAGCAGCGGCGTCAGGTAGTTGTCGGCATCGGGATAGTCGCCCATCCAATCGAGCAGGATCATTTGGAAGGCCCCATCACCCAGTTGGCGGTAGGCGGTGGTGGATTCCATGCCTGTGAGATCAAGCCGCACGCAGTCTCCTAGCCGGCTGCGCAGCCACTCCTGCCAGCTCAAGGCCAGCAAGCGGTCGGTGGGCACGTTGGAGCGGTAAGTGAGCTGCAGCGGCAGCACCTCGCCAGAGCAGTAGCCCTCTTGCTGCAGCAGTTGGCGAGCACGGCTGGCATCGGCTCTCGGCCAGGCCGCCAGAGCCCCCGGCAATTTCGGCGGTACCAAGCCCCGCAGCGGCGGGCGGAGCTTGTCGGTGACCCGCTTGGTCAGCAGCTCGCGGTCGAGGCTGAAGGCCAACGCCCGCCGCAACGTTTGGTTATCGAGTGGTGGGCGATCGGTCAGCAGCGTGATGTAGCCAATGCCGAGTGCCGGCCCGGCCCCTTCGCGCAACTCGCCTTGGTTGGCCTGTTGATGCAGAGCGCTCTGCTGCTCGGGCTCCAGGCTGGTGGAGAGCAACACATCGACATTGCCGCTGCTGATGGCCCCGTAGAGGCTTGTTGAGGTGCTCATGCCCACCAGGGCGATGCCGTCGTTGCGAGGGGCCTCGCCCCAGTACTGCGCAAACGGTTCCAGCCGTTGCAATTGCGGGCTTTGCAAGCGCAATTCGTAGGGCCCTGTGCCCACAAAGGCGTTGGGCCGGAAACCGGCTTCGTAGTTGGCGTAGGCCGTTGGTGAGATCGGCGTGAGGCTGGCGAAGCTCAGCAGCTTGGCCAGGGGGCTAAAGGGGCGGCGCAAGTCCAGCTGCAGCTCGTAGGGCCCTGTCACCCGAACCGCGCTGATGCGGTCGCCCACCACGTAGCTGAGTTTCCCAATGGCCAGAAAGCGCCGCAGGCTGAAGGCCATGGCGTCCGCATCAAAGGGGGTGCCGTCGTGGAAGAGCACCCCCTGCCTTAAGGGAATGGTGGCGGTGAGTCCGTCGTCGCTGAGCTTGGGCAGCGCACGGGCCAATTTGGGCTGGATCGCGCCTTGCCCATCAATGGCATAAAGCGGATCCCCTAAGGCGCTGATCAGCTGTAGCGCGATCACCGTGGTGGCTTGGGCTGGATCGACGCTGTCGATGGAGCCATAGGCCGCGATCACCAGCGGGGCTTGATCGGATGCTGTTGGCGGCCGGCAGCCCGCCAACAGCATCAGGCTGGCTAACAAAAGCCCTGCTGCTCGCTTGCCCCGTTGCTTCAAATTCGCTCGTGCCAGCAGCAAGAACTTATGCGGCCGGCATTGGTTGTCCAGGGCTTTCCACGCTGCTCAGGGACACCTCAAAGACCGGAGAGCCATGGCGTTGCAAGGGCCAACGGCGCACCCAACAACGGTCATGGTGATCGTCGATGGCGATCACCTGATAGACGTCCTTGTCGCTGAGGAGACGGATGCAGTCCCCTTGATGCACGCGCATGAAACCGACGCGATTGTTGGCATGGTTCCGCACGCTGCACCGAAGGCAAGTTCAGGGTGAACCGGCGGCCCGATGGATCAGCGAACGACCACAACAACAACCTAGAGCTTTAGGTTTTCTTTCGTTTAAAGCGTGCGCAGGCAGCAGCGCACATCCTCCACTTCCGGTCGCTCCAAAATCGCGCTCAACGCTTGCTGGAACAGGCTTTCTTCAACGGCGTGGGTCACCACAACAATTTCAGCCCCACTGCCTTCGGTCTCAAATTGGACAATGGATTGCAGGCTGACGCCCGCTGAACCAAAGCAGCTGCCGATGTGGCCGATCACGCCGGGGCGATCAGCAGCTTGGAAGCGCACGTAGTTGCGGTGGCAGGTGCTGCCTTGATCCACCAGACGGCAATTGCGCCAGCTGCTGGCTGCCAGGAGGGGATCGAGGGCGTCATGGGGGCCGCCGGCTCCCACCTGGCGAATCGCTGCGATGTTCAAGATGTCGGCGACCACGGCACTGGCGGTGGGGCCAGCGCCCGCCCCAGGTCCGTAGAACATCACCCGCCCGACGGGTTCGCCTTCCACCACGATCGCGTTGTTGACGCCATTCACCCCGGCCAGTGGGTGCTCTTTGGGCACCAAGGTGGGATGCACCCGCACATCCACCACCTCACTGCCGTCGGGGTCACTCCCATGGCGTTCAGCGATCGCCAGCAGCTTGACCACAAAGCCCAGCTCTTTGGCGTAATCGATATCGCGCGTTTGCAGGGTGTTGATCCCTTCGGTGGGGATGGCTTCACGGTCCACCAGGCCGCCGAAGGCCAGTCCAGTCAGGATGGCGATCTTGTCGGCAGCATCACCGCCTTCCACATCGGCGGCAGGGTCGGCTTCGGCGTAGCCCAGGGCTTGAGCATCAGCCAAGACATCGCCGTAGCTGGCGCCCTCCTCCGACATGCGGGTGAGGATGTAGTTGGTGGTGCCGTTGATGATTCCGCTGACCCGCGCGATGCGGTTGGCGCCGAGGGATTGTTTGAGCGGCTCCAAGATCGGGATGCCGCCCCCGACGGCCGCCTCCATCAGCACATACACCCCCTTCTCGGCGGCGGCGGCGGCGATTTCAGCGCCGTGGCGAGCAATCACGGCCTTGTTGGCGGTCACCACGGCTTTGCCAGCTTCGATCGCCGCCAGGATCAAGCTGCGGGCTGGCTCTAAGCCGCCCATCACTTCCACCACCAAATCCACATCGGGATTGGCCACCACGGCGGCAGGATCGGTGGTGAGCAGGCTGTTGCTCAGCGGGATTGGCCGCGGGCGATTGAGATCACGCACAGCCACCTGCCGCAGCTCCAGATCAGCCACCAGGGGGTGCCGGCCTTGCGGTGAGAGCAGGATCTCGGCCACGCCGGCTCCAACGGTGCCAAGGCCAAGCAGACCAATTCCGATGGGCATCAGGCCGAACGACTAAACACTGATCCTAGAAATCAGCCCTCACCGGCCAAAGCAGCGGCTTGCGCTTGCATGTGCCGCAGGATGTTCAGAAAGCCATTGGCCCGTGAGGGCGTGAGGCTGGCGGCTAGACCAGTTTCGGCGATGAAGCCAGGATCCACAGCCATCACTTGCTGTGGGGTGAGGCCATCGAGGCCTTGGATCAGCAGGGCCAGCAAGCCTTTGGTGATTTGGGCATCGGAATCCCCCTGCCAGTGCAACACCGCACCATCGACGACGGGCTGCACAAACACCTGGGACACGCAGCCCCTGACCCGGTTGGCATCACTGCTCAACTCGGCTGGGGGGGCAGGCAGTTTTTTGGCAAGCCAAAGCACGTACTCGTAACGGCGTTTGGGATCGCTGCTGCCCTTCAATTTGGCAACGATCGTGTCAAGGGCGGCGCTGCCGCTGGCCATGGCAAAGGCTGATACCGGTCAAGGCCAGTGTGGCGCCAAGCAGGCCGCCGTTGCGGAGCCAGCCCATCAGCGCCTCGCTGGATGGCCAGCGTTCATCGAGGCCGAGGTAGTCGCGGTGGCCGATGCCGCCATCAATCACCACATCCCAAGCGTCGGAATCGAGCGCTGGCAGCTCGCCTGTGAAGCGGCCATCAGCATCGGTTGCACCGAGCTCGATGCTGCGGTCGCCGTCATGGGACTCCAGCCGCACTGGGGCATGGGCGAGTGGTTCACCACTGGAAAAACTGGTGCGCAGATTGATCGATCCACTGGGCAGCAGGCTGCTGACATCGGTCTGGACGGCGTGGGCTAAGCCGCGCGCAGGACTCATCAGAGCGATCGCCACTAGGGCCGTAAAGCTGAAGGTTCGAAGCATGGCCCGATTTCATTGGGCCGAACGTAAAACCTAAAAGGCAGTGATGCCAGTGCCTCAGCGGCTGCTGACTTGGTCGGTGCGGCCGGCCTGCACCATGCCCACCAGTGAGCCGATCATCAGCTCAAGAGCTTGCTGGGGACGCTCGCCACGCTGCAGGGTCTTGGCTGGCTGAGTGCGGGCGGAGGGAGTGGTGGACACCGATTGGAGGAGCGATGGAATCATCCTGTCAAAGAAAACCCGTTGACAGCGGCTGGCAAAACCTTGCTTAACAATGCGCCCCATGGCACCAGTGCAATCCCGATTCGCTGATCCATCCCTGCAGCGGCACATCCCAGGGGTCGCAAGCAAAGTCAATGCCGCAACAGCACTCAGGCAGCACGGCCAGGGTGGGGACCTGTCGCCAGGGTGATTGCACCCGTAAGCGGTCATACCAACCGCCTCCACTGCCCAGTCTTTGGCCTGCTGGGCTCATGGCGAGTGCTGGAATCAGCAGGAGGCCGATGGCTTCAGCGCTCAGCGGCGGTCCTTGCGGGGCTGGGATGCCGCAGCCATCAGCGGACAACGGCTCATCAATACGCCAGCTGGCATACACCAGTCCGCCCGTGTCGCAGCGCGGTAAGGCCAAACCACCCTCCCAGGTTGGGGCTGGATTGAGCAGGTCCGGTTCGCTGCCGAGGGGCCAAAACAGTCCCAGCTGGCCGGGGCGATGCAGTTCCACCAGGCAGGCATGCACTTGCTCCGTCAGTGATGGCCCGATGGTGTCCATGGCCAGGCGCCGTTGCTGGCGCCAGTGCCGCCTGGCTTGCGGCTTGTTCATCGCTGGAACCAGGCGGTCAGACCCACGGCCAGGGCATCAGCGGCATCGTCTGGTTTGGGCCTTTCATTGAGCCGCAGCTCCCGCATGACGGCGTCTTGCACCTCCCCTTTGTCGGCATGGCCCGAGCCGGCTAAGGCGAGCTTGATCTGCATTGGTGGGTATTCCACCGTCGGGATTTGGAAGCGGGCCAGGGTCATGATCAGCACCCCGCGGGCCTGCACCACGGCGATGGTGTTGCTGGAGCGGTAGAAGAAAAACTTCTCGACGGCGGCCAAATCCGGCCGGTGGAGCCGCAACAGCTGCCGCAGGTCGCGTGCAATTTCCACCATGCGTTCGCCTTCCCCGCGGCCCGCATCGGTGCTGATGATTCCGCAGTCGACCATCTCTGGCTGATTGCGCCTCTGCTCATCCACCTCCAAGACCCCGTATCCCACCCGGGCCAGCCCAGGGTCGAGGCCCAGGATCCGCACTTAGGCAGCCAGAGCTAGTTGGAAGGCATCGCGGTCGTCGGGGTTGAGACCGAACACCTGGCAAAACACCTTGATCACCCGATCGCCGGAGTCCACCTGTTCAAGCGGGTCCTTGCGCAGCCTGTGGCGCAAGCAGCAGGCCATCACACGGGCCACGTCGTCATCGTTGACCTCGGCGCGCCCTTCGAAGGCGGCCAGGGCGCGGGCGGCTCGGTTGGTGACGATGTCGCCGCGCAGGCCATCGACCTCCAGTTGGCCGCACACCTCTGAAATCTTTAGGCGCAGGTCGGGATCCATTTGCACGCTTCCGAGGCGCTCCTGGGCTGCCACCACCTTTTCTTGCAGACCCTTCTGTTGCCCTTGGAATTGCGTCAGGAAGCTGACGGGGTCGGAGTCGAATTGGCCGCGTTGATCCACCACCTGCACCCGTTGCTCAGGATCACGAACCGTGCGCACCTCCACGCTCATGCCGAAACGGTCAAGCAGCTGGGGACGCAATTCGCCCTCTTCCGGGTTGCCGGATCCAATCAGGACAAAACGGGCGGGGTGGCGAACGCTCACGCCTTCGCGCTCCACAGTGTTCCAGCCCGAGGCGGCTGAATCGAGCAGCACGTCGACCAGATGGTCGTCGAGCAGGTTCACCTCATCGACGTAGAGCAGGCCGCGGTTGGCTTTCGCCAGTAGGCCTGGCTCAAAGGCGCGCACCCCTTCACTCAGGGCTTTTTCAATGTCGATCGTGCCGCAGAGGCGGTCTTCGGTGGCGCCCAGGGGCAGGTCCACCATCGGCACCTGACAGCGGCCTTCACTGAGGCTTTCGCCCCGTTGCAGCCGTTCGCGCACCTCGCTGCTCTGCAGATCGGGGTCGTTGGGGGAGCTGTTATAGGGATCGCCCGCCACCACCGGAATCTCGGGCAGGAGATCAGCGAGCGCGCGAATTGTGGTGGATTTTCCGGTGCCTCGGTCCCCCATGATCATCACGCCGCCAATGCGCGGATCGATCACGTTCAACAGCAGAGCCAGCTTCATCTCCGCCTGCCCAACGATGGCGGTGAAAGGGAATACCCGGCTTTGGAAGGCTTGGCTCACGGGCAGATCAAGGATCTCGGTCAGGAGTCGGATTGTTTCACAGGCGCCACGGTCAGCACCTGAACCGGTGTGATGTCAGCCGGCACGATCAGCTGCACCTGAACGGTTTTTTGCTCTCCTGGTGCCAGGCTCACCCGGCCGAGTGACTGCCCTGGATCGCCTTTGCGCAGCACCAAATGCACGGTGCGGCGGCCCCGGCCGGCATCAGTGCCTTTCACCGCGACGTTGCCGCGCCAGAAGATGGGCCCTTGAGCTGGCTCAATGAAGCGCAGGCCAGCGGCACGTCGGTTGCTTTTCAGCGGCGATTCCAGCCGTAGATCAAGGGTTTGCGGTCTGCTGCTGGGGTTCCGCAGGGGCAAGCTGAGGTCGTAGGCGACGCCGTAGTTGCCGTGGGCTTCCCAGGCTGTGCCGGGGTAGAAGTCGGTGAGTTGGGCCGACTGCACCTGCCCAGTCCCCAAGGTGCCCCGCTGCAGGCTGGCGATGGGCCATGAGATGGGCTGGGTCGTCACCTCGAGGTTGGTGCGCCCTGGCGAGGTCAACACGCCCCTCCAGCGGGTTCCCTGCTGGACGCCGCTGACTCGGGAATAGATCATCGGGCCCGCTGCCCCTTTGGGGCTGGGCTCATGCTCCTTGCTGCTGAGCTTGCCGTTTTGCAGCAAGTCCAGCCACTGCTTTTCGCTGGGGCGGCGGTCGCTGATCAAGGCCAGGGTGGCCAGAGAAATCGGTCCTGTGCTGTTGAAGCGTGCTTGCAGGTTGCGGCCATTGAGCAGGGGATCCAGTCCTGCCACAGGGATGGGAAGGCTGGTCAGCACATCGATTTGCCCTGGGGACAGCTCGATGCGCTCCGGCAGGCTTTCGGAGCGCGGCGCGCGTGCCAAGAGATCACCGGCTGCGCGTCCGCCAGGCCCGGAGTAAACGCTGGTGCCGTCATGCACCATTCGTGGCGGAAGCGGCAAAAAGGGCGCATCGGGCTGGGAGAGATGGGTGGCTGCGCTGGGAATGGACACCGTCACTGGTTGGTTGGAGCGGTTGCCCACCACCACCGCCAGCCACAGCGTGCTGTTGGGCGCTTGGCCTTTGCCAGCAAAGACGTGGTGGCTGAAGAGCTCAAAGCTGCCGCTCAGTGGCACATCAAGGTGCGCGTCGGGATGGGCTTTGCCTTGGCCAGCAAAGGTGGACAACAGGATTCCTGAATCGCTCACCACCTCAGGGTTGTTGTCATTGACCATCAGCTCGGTGTTGAGCTGACCGGGCAATGGCAGCACCAGGCCTTCGCGCAGGGTTGGTTCCGGCGCGCTGGAGCGACTGGCAATCGGACTGAGCAACACGGCACCGCCCAGCAAGAGCGGCAAAACAAGGCGGCGCATCACTTCAAAGCAGCAGCAGAAGCAGCAGCCAAAGCACGAATCATGTTGGTGCTGCGGGGGTCATTAAACGGGCCTTCCACCATGTAGGAGGCCACTACGCGGCGACCATCGGGGAGTTCCACAAGGGCTGAATCCACGTAGGCGATGCCGATATCTCCTGTCTTGTTGTAGACGCGAACACCTTGTTGGAGAAGGGCCGCATTGACGTCTCCAGCCCCGCCACCGATGCCCCGCAGCCAGCCCCGCGGAATCAAGGTGTCGGTGCGCGAGGTGCCCAGGGTTTGGCGAAACAGGTCCCGGCTGCGGGCCGACAGCGTCTGGCCGGTTTCCACCAAGGCGATCGCGCGGGCTTGATCGCGCGGTGTGGTGGTGTTGGTGCCCTCGAGGTCGGGGAGCCAATTGTTGATCACGGTGCCCTCAAGTCCCAGTTCGATGAAACGGGCATTCAGGCTGTCTTTGCCGCCAAGCCGTTGGATCAGCAGGTTGGTGGCCGTGTTGTCACTGACGCGAATCATCTCAGTGGCCACTTCAAAAATGCTGAATTGGCTGCCGAGCGGTTGGCTGCCCATCCAGCCGGCGCCGCCTCCCACCACGGCTTTGTTGAGGCTGAGGGCTTCGTTGAGGCTGAGTTTGGCCTGATCAAGCGCCTCGAAGGCCACCAGCAGGATGGGAGTTTTAATCGAGCTGGCTGCTGATAGCGGCCGATCGGGGTGAAGCTGCGCGAAGGTGCCGTCATCGAGCACCAACACAAAGGCGCCCACCTTCAAGTCTTTTTGGGTGGCTGCAATCTCAGCCAGTCGGCGGCTGAGGGCTTGGTCTTCCCGCTTGGGGGTGAAGGCTCCAAGCGATGCCGTTGGCTCTGGTGGTGTGTCAGCGGCTGGCGGCAGCGGCACGTCGGTGTTGAGCTGCGGTGCCAGCCACTTGAGAGCTGTTCCGGTGATCACCCCCAAGGCAGCGCCAACAATCAGCAATCGCAGCAGCAGCAGCACAGGCTGTTGCCAGCCCTTGGCTTTGGATTGAGAGCGCTGCGCCACGGGCCGCTTCGGACGGATCTCAAATTACCGAGGCTCGCCGGTGGCGCCATGGCGGCTTGCCCAGCGCAGCTGACGCACCATGCCCCGCAGCAGGGCCACTTCTGCCTCGCTGGGCTCAGAGCGAAGCATCAGCTGGCGCAGTTTGGCCATCCGGGCTGCCGCTGTATGGGGATAGAGGAATCCCACCTCCAGCAGCAGCTCTTCCGCGTCTTGCATGGCGGCCTCCAGCGCTGCGTGGGCTGGCAGGGGGGGGGAGCTGTCGCTGGCTGAGTCCATCGGAACGTGCGCCAGCCGTTGGTGTTCGGCCAAGCAGATGGCCACAGCGTGGGAGAGGTTGAGCGATCCATAGGCCTCGCTGGTGGGAATGCGCAGCAGCTTTCCGGCGAGGTTCAACTCGCTGCTGTGCAGCCCGTGGTCCTCGCGTCCAAACACCAGGGCCACGTGGTTTGGGCCTGGTTTGGGCTCCAGTAGCCACTGCAGTGCCGGCTGCGGCAGCAGGTGCTCCCGCTCTTTGGCCTCCACGCGTCCGGAGCAGGCCACCACCCGGCGGCAGTCAGCAACCGCGTCCTCTAGGGATGGGTAGAGCTCGCAGGCCAGCAGCTGCTCCAGGCCACGGACGGCCATCTGTTTGGCCTGGGGATCGGTGGGATCGCAGCGCGGTGCCACCAGCCGCAGCGAGGCCACACCAAAGTTGGCGCACAGGCGAGCCACGCTGCCCACATTCAGCGGGCCACTGGGTTCCACTAGCACCACGGCCAAATGGGCCGTCACTGCAGCTCGTGCAGATAGGCGAGGAGATCAGCCATGGATTGGGGGTCAGGCTGGAAGCTCGGCATGGGAGGGGTTTTGCCGCTGATCACCTGTTGAATCAGCGCCGAATCATTTTTGCGTTGGCTGACGCCATGGAGGTTGGGACCGACAACCCCTTGGGCGGCAATCCCATGGCAGCCAGCGCAATTGATCAAAAACAGCTTGCTGCCGTGCTCTTGATCGCCCACTTTCTCCAGGCTGCTGGTGACATAAGGGTCACGGCTGTTGGCGCTGGCCACCAGGGCTGACATGGCCACAAGCGCCACCACGGCCAACACCACCAAGGCTGTGATCAACCCCCGCTTGCGGGGCTCTTCGTCCAGGAGCTCGGAGCCTGTCAAAGGATGTCGCCTTGGCCAAACCTCACCCAACATTGGCGTGTCGCCCCCTAGATTGCGAGACATCAAGTGGCAATTTCCCTGGCGCGATGATCGAACCTCTTCTCTGCGGCATCGTTCTGGGCCTCATTCCTGTGACTCTGCTGGGCCTGTTCGTGGCAGCTTGGAATCAATACCGCCGCGGTAGCGCCCTGGGCGGCTGAGCTCCTAGCCGGCTTCCAATTCCCACTGCAACACCACGCTGCGCCCGTAACGGCGCTCTTTTGTTTGCTGCCATCCTTTTGGCGGTAAGGGCATCGCGTCTCTGCCGCACTCCATGAGCAGTTGCCCATCACGTTTGAGCCAACCCCCTGCTCTGATGAGTTCAACCATTGGTGCATAGAGCCCTGCGGCGTAGGGCGGGTCGGCATAAATCAGATCGAAAGGTTCAGGGCAGCTCCTTTGCAGCCAGCGCTCCACTGTGCTGATCTCCAGAGACCAGTTCCCTTGCCAGCGTTCTCCTAGACCTTGAAAGTTGCGGCGCGCAGCCGCTGCGATTTTGGGATTGCGCTCCACGGCTTGCACCCAAAGCGCCCCTTGCAGCAGGGCTTCACAGGCCATCGCCCCACTGCCGCTGCACAGATCAAGCCAGCGGCACCCTGGAAGCTCGGCCGCCAGGATGTTCATCACGGCCTGTCGCACGAGGCCAGTGGTGGGCCTGGCTTCCAAGCCCTCGGGGCTATGCAGCTTCTGACCGTTGCTCAGCCGCAGCGCCATGGCCGTTACTGGACGCTGCTCAGCCAGCGCTGCAGCAGAGCCAAGCCGCAGCGGCCTGATTTTTCGGGATGGAACTGAGTGGCTTGCAGAGCCCCACGCCCGACAGCCGCCACAACGGCATGGTCGCCATAGGGAGCTGTGGCCGTCACCGTGTCTGGATCGGTGGCGATGGCGGCAAAGGAATGCACGAAGTACATCCAGGGCTGCTCATCGGCGGCCAGTAAGGGGCTGGGGTGCTGAGCGGTCAGTGGCGCCCAGCCCATGTGGGGGCAGCGCTCCTGCGCCTGTGGGGGCAATGGTTCAACGCGTCCAGGTAAGAGGGCTAGGCCCTGTTCTTGACCTTCAGCGCTGCTTTCAAACAGCAGCTGCAAACCCAGGCAGATTCCGAGCAAGGGGCGTTGCGCCGCGCTCCACTGCTTCAATTGCTGACTCCAGCCACTGCTGTTGAGCTTTTGCATGGCTGGATCAAAGGCCCCAACGCCTGGCAGCAAGAGGGCCCGGCAGTCCGTGGCTTGGCTTGGCTCACTGAGGCGGATGGCGCTGGCTTGTAGGCGCTGAAGAGCTTTCTCCACTGAGTGGAGATTGCCCATTCCGTAATCAACGACGCCAATCACGCCGCTTGTCCGAGGCTCCTCAGCGGCTGTTGTTGCTGGCCAGTTCCCGGCAGAGTGAGGTTGTTGAGGTACTGAATCAAGGCGTAAAGACGTCCCACCTTGGTTTGGTTAAACCAGAACTCCAGGCAATGTCTGGAGCGCCCCGAT
>Ga0180433_10006111_pt1 | contig 15944 bp, 16 predicted proteins | sample SS_ome_8_FD_132980 | JGI IMG/M metagenome (GOLD analysis project Ga0180433, IMG submission 132980) | Hypersaline lake sediment archaeal communities from the Salton Sea, California, USA - SS_1_D_1 metaG | ecosystem: Environmental > Aquatic > Non-marine Saline and Alkaline > Hypersaline >... | reverse complement strand
TGGTTCAGCAACATTCGGGAAGGGTGAATCAGCCGAAACTGTTCTGGTTTCGGATGGTAGTGACGATATTTTCGTGGCCAAGCACAATCCCGACGGCACTATCGCATGGGCGAAACGTGCAGGCGGAACAGATTATGATTTCGGAAATGGTGTTTCTGTAGATGGAAGCGAGAATATATACATAACAGGATCTTTCAAGGGTATTGCAGATTTTGGCCCATACACTCTAACCAGTCAAAGCCAAAGAGATAATGATGTTTTTGTTGCAAAGTTATCTGATGATGGTGGAAACCGTCCACCAAACAAACCTAGTATACCCCGCGGTCCAGCAAATGGAAATGCTGGTACTACATACACTTATACAAGTAGTGCAACTGATCCGGATAGAGATTCAATATCCTATTTGTTTGAGTGGGGGGATGATACAGATAGCGGATGGACAGATCCCATCCCTTCAGGACAAACAGCAACTGAGACACATAAATGGTCAGATCAAGGAACTTATCAGATCAAGGTAAAAGCTCGAGATGCACCAGATTTAGATGAAAGCGAATGGTCTGATCCATTAGTTGTAAGTATGCCGAAAAACAAACCATACATCAACACACCATTCCTCCAATTCCTTGAGAATCATCCACATATATTTCCACTGCTACGACATCTGCTTGGGTTACAATAGATAATAAATTATCTTCCTTCTTTTTTCTTTAAAATAATTACACTATGCAGACAATCATTGTTTTATGTAAAAATTCCCTCCTCCCACAATCTATGTCTCGTCATATCAAATTAGTGTCTGAATTATGTTTATATCGACATTTTAAAATTGGGTTCTCCTTTCAAAATACAATATTTAAGAATACACGCTTAACTTATCTTTTCTGCTAAATTTAATTTTATAAATAGTTAGTATCTAAAATTATTGGTTAATTGGATTCTGGTGTTTATGGCGTTGGTGCTTTTTTATTGGTGTAAAAGGATTGTTAAAAAGAATTGTTGTTTATTCCTTCCCACATGTTTCAACAAGTTTTCATTCGTACAATATTTCCTTAAATATCATAAAAACGCGATCTATAGAAAAAATTTAATGGGATTTTTTTGAAGTTTCATTCCTATGCCTATAAGTCCTATTATTTGAAGTTTTATTTCCCTGTCTATAATTCCTATTGATATTATTGCTTTGATTATTATTCCAATGCCTATAAGTCCTATTATTTGAAGTTTTATTTCCCTGTCTATAATTCCTATTGATATTATTGCTTTGATTATTATTCCAATGTTTGTTTTGAGAAGGTTTTTTCTCCTGATCCATTTTTCTTGAAAAACTTACTTTTTTAAACTCTGGAATATCTGCTTTTTCAATGTTGAGTTCTTTATTGCTTTGCACTCGTCTGAAATTTTCATGATCGGATCCTGTAAGTAGGGTAATTGCAGCACCATTTTCTCCAGCACGCGCTGTTCTGCCTATTCGATGTATGTACTCAATAGCGGTCTTTGGCACATCGTAATTATAGATGTGGGAGACATTTTTTATATCTAGACCACGCGCTGCGACATCAGTTGCAACAAGAACATCCGTTTTCTGTTCTTTTAACGCATTAAGAGATTTCATTCTTTTATTCTGATTCATACCTCCATGAATAGCTGATGCTTTAATACAATGAACTCTTAGGTTTTTTTCAACAACGTCACATTCACGACGTGTTGCACAAAAGATAATTGCAAGTCCATCTTTATTAGTTTTAAGAAGATGAACAAGAATTGAGAATTTGTCATTCTGTTGATAAATATCATAATAAGTCTGATGTAGTTGGCTTTTATCCACCTGGGATTTAGTTTTAATAATCTCAGGGTTGTTGAGATGTCTTTGCATAAGTCTATGAATGCTTCTTTCAATGGTTGCACTGAACATGAGAGTTTGTCTTTTTTTTGGCATGTAATTTATGATTTTTTCTACATCGTCGATGAACCCCATCTCAAGCATTTTATCAGTTTCATCAAGAACCAGAAATCTAATTTCTCCTAGATCCATTGTTTTTCTACGTAAATGATCAAGCATTCTACCAGGTGTTCCAACTATGACTTCTGATCTTCGTATACGTTTTATTTGTGGTACTATGCTGACTCCACCATAGATGCTGGTTGTCTTAATTTTTAGAGTTCTTCCAAACTCTTTGAACACATCTGTTACCTGCACACATAGTTCTCTAGTTGGTGTTAACACTACTGTTTGTATCCCCCCTCTAGGGGTTATTTTATCAAGTAATGGTAGACAAAAAGCAACAGTCTTTCCTGATCCTGTTTCTGCTTGACCCACAACATCTTTTCCTTTAATTATTTCAGGTATGCATATCTCTTGTATCAACGTGGGCTCTTTGAATCCTAGTTCATTTGTTTTATCTTTAAGTTTTTCGTTAATATTAAATTTATTAAATTCCATTTTTTAATCCTTTCCTTATAAAATAATTTTTTTTCCATGGCTTTTATTAAAATTTTTAAAAAGTTCGTATGCGTTTGCTTTCTTCCATTGTTTTATTAATATTTTTTGTTTGTTTTTTGGCTTTGTACATTTCTTTCACTCCAATTTATATGTTGTTTTTTTAAAGTGATGATAAAAAAGACAAATAACTGTTAAATTCTATTTTTTTTTATTTATTGTTCTCTAGAACCCTTTGTATTTTTTATTTTTCATCCACAACAACATTTTTATTATTTATATATGTTTGTATATCCCAGCTTATTCGATAAATCTCCGCAAGATCTTTTCTAGTATCATTAGTGTCTGAAATACCGCTGTCCCGAAAAAACCATAGAGATACCATTTTCATCTGCAGCTTCTATCACTTCATTGTCACGTATGGAACCACCAGGTTGAATAATAGCCCCCACACCCGCCTTTGCAGCAACATCTACTGCATCACGGAATGGGAAAAACGCATCGCTAGCCATAATAGACCCTTTTATGTTTTCCTTACCTTTGTGTGTTGCAATCCACGCTGCATCAACTCGGGAAGTTTGCCCGCCACCAATAGCCACAGTATGTGTGTCTTTTACAAAGAGAACCGAGTTGGATTTAACATGTTTGACGCATTTAACCGCAAATCCCATAGATTCTAATTCCTTTTTGGACGGTTTCTTTTTTGTAACGGACTTCCAATCCTTTTTATTAGATAACAGGACATCTCTTTCCTGTACTAGAAACCCCCCTACCACACTTCGGAAGGTTGTACCGCTTCGCCCAATTTTTTTATCAAGTCCTTTGCATTCCAGTAGTCTTAGATTCTTCTTTTTACTAAAAATGGATAAAGCCTCTTTGCTAAAACTTGGGGCTATTATTAGTTCAAGGAAATAATTGGAAAGCTCTATAGCAACATCTTTTTCAACTTCTCTGTTAAATGATACAATTCCACCAAATGGGGAATAAATATCAGTTGCGTAAGCATCTCTCCATGCATGTAGCATGTTGTCTGAAGATGCTATGCCGCATGGCGTAGCATGTTTTATTATTACGCATGTATGATTCGTAAACTCTTTTACACATTCTATTGCACAATCGGCATCTAATACGTTATTAAATGAGAGTTCTTTTCCCTGTAACTTGACTGCATTAGAAATACAAGGTTCTGCAACTCTTGGTAAAGATCTATAAAACGCTCCCTTTTGATGGGGATTTTCACCATATCTCATATCCTGTATCTTACGCATGGTTAAAGTATGGGAATCAGGCAGAATTTCATCTGTCCATCTATATGCTAGATGCTGTGAGATGATGGAATCATATTGAGCAGTATGAGCATAAGCCTCAACTGCAAGTTTTTGCCTTTCTTTTACACTTATTTCTCCTTTTGATTGAAGAGCTTTTAAAAGTTCACCATATTGCTTTCTATTTGTAATAACAATAACATCTTTGTAGTTTTTTGCAGCAGCTCTTATAAGTGTAGGGCCACCAATATCTATGTTTTCTATGACTTCTTCGATGCTTGCATTTGGCTTTTGTATGGTTTTTTCAAATGGGTATAAATTGCAAACTACAATATCTATACATTCTATTTTGTGTTTTTTAAGTACATTCATATGCTCTTTTTCATCTCTTTTTGCAAGAATGCCTGCGTGTATTATTGGATGCAAGGTTTTTACCCTAGCATCAAGCATTTCAGGAAAACCCGTAACTTCCGATACTTCTTTTATCCTGATGCCTGCACCACTTAATACAGCAGCAGTTCCCCCTGTCGATAAAATATCTATATTAAGTTTAGACAATTCCTTTGCAAAATGAATGATATCTTCCTTATCTGAGACACTAATCAGAGCTCGCTTACAGCTAGTCATTACTCTTACCTAGTCAGCATATGAGAGGCGCTCATAAACGTTTGGGTTTTTTATATGATTTTTTTTCTATTTCTACAGCAGCTTTTAGATTTATATCGCCTTTTAAAACCTCAAGAGCTGTCTTTTCCGAAATAGAAAATCTGCCATCTGCAAGCTTTCTGCTGCGTCCTTGTATGTTTCTTATATCTCCTTTTGTCGGTTTTAATGGCAAATGTCTTTGTACTTTACCACCAGAAAGCAGTGCAATTGATGCAGCAGCCTCACTATCCTTCTCAGGTCTGTTTGCCTGCTTTGAAGACGTTGTATTGGCTTCATCGACAATTTCAATGGGCACTTCCAATGGAATCAACGAGTTTATTATCCTATTCCTTGTGATTACTGACCCATGTCCAATTCTTATCAGACTCTCGTTTGCAGGATACTCTTTCAGAAATCTTTGTATAATATCTGCGACTTTTTCTGGGGATTCAACATTTGTTTTTTGAAGCAATATGTCATCACCGACAACTGCAACACCTGGCTGTTCACCAGGATCTACACCAATAAAAACCTTTGAATATAGTTCTTTTCCAAGTAGCATTTGCAACGCCAGATCTACTGCATGATCTATGGTGTCATAGACGTCAGCCGCTATTGTCTTTTGAGACTTGATATCGTGTAGTTCACTATGAGATGTTAGTATAACTCCAATCCTGCAGGGAATATGATCAATTGACGATAATGAAACATAAGGGATTTTCCTTATTTTAAGTACTTTTAAAAGATCATGATATAATGAAAAATCTTTAGTATATACTCCAAGCGTTTTCATTCAATTAAAACATCAAGCATCAAGGATATATACATTTGGACTCTATCGATCCCATGGCATTTTCCCATCTAGATAACCTGTCCAGAAGATCTGCAGATTCTTATTTAGAAGATCATCAATTTCAACAATATCATATCTCTCTTTTATTATCTCATCGAGATGTTTGCCCATACTTAGGTTTTTGACTTGATCTTTTAAAAAATCTTTTATGTTTCTGAATTTCCTTTTTATCTCCACATAAAATCTGCCATTCTTTTCGTATGGCTTCTTTATCACTCTTGGGTTACCTTCCCATTTAAGAACAAAATCTCTTACATTTTTTTCCAATTTAGCTGGAGGGCCTTCATGAACAAGCGTTTTTGAAATAAGCTCATTTTTTGTCTTAACAATTATGAAAATTAAATTACCTGATTCATCAACATGAAATCTCACGTCAAAAATTGTAAAACCATAACTTTTACAAGCTTCACTTATAGAGCGAGCAGCCTTGCGTATCTGTGGATACAGATTCTCAACTATAATGTTTGGTTTAGAAAAGATTACTCCTACATATAAGTACTTTTGTTTTTGAATTTCAGATTCTATGCTATCAAGAGACCAAGGTTGAATTTCATTTGGAAAGAAGAAGGTAATTCGTGGGTGATTTAAGTATTCTTTACATGCTTTTACAAATAGTTTAAACTTTTCTTTTGACAAAGCGGAGGCAACATTTCTATCACTATCAACAGGATCAATAAATGTTAACGGAGTATCAAAAGATTGAATATTGCTATCAGAAAGGGTAAGTTTCTTTGCATGTTTCCAGCCCTGTGCTTTTTGCACAAGATTCTCAAAAGAGCCATACTTTATAATTAAAATTTCACATAAATAACCGGAAAATCCTTCAACCTCTGCTTCTGCCCCATAACAGCCAATGCCTTTAAGGAACTGTTTAAACAGTCTTACTTCATGTCTTTGTGGCTCACTCAGATATTTCTTAATATATTCTGTATGGAGCGGAGTTCGATCAACTGCTGAAAGTTTTTGTGATGCGTTTTCTATTTTATAGCAGGGGACTATCTCTGCTTTACGATCTTTGAAATATCCTCTTATATATGGATGTTCCGCATAGCACTCCTCATTATTTTTGAGAAGTAATCTACCTATAGAAAGCGCATTTCGTGCAATATCCTCTTTGGATATAATTGTAGGGAACAATAGAAATAAATCGATATCAAGGCTGTTTTTTAGATAGGTATCTTTTGCTGTTGATCCAACAAGTTCAATAGAAACGGGTAAATTTCTTTTTTTAATCTCTTGCTTTATACGTTCTGTTAAATCTTGTATAATACCTTCAAGTTCTCTTCGATCATCAGGCGAAGGCGCAACAAGCTCTAAGACTTTTCTTTCGATTTCAGCAGATAATTGGTTCATTTATGTATCCTTGATTAAATCATTCAATAAGAATATTACTACAATGGAAAGTAAAGCATCACAAATTACGTCAGTAATCCAATGAATTGCCAAATATACAACCGACAAAATAACAGATACCGTACATAAATAGACAAAATAGGATAATTTCTTGTTTCCCGCAAGACGAACAGACCACGCTATTAGAATACTTGTTGCGACGTGTAGCGATGGTAAACAGTTGTTTTGAGTGGTAGTTACATAGAAAAAATTTTCAACTGTTGGTATCACAGTATTGAGGGCAGATTCTATGTTATAAAATTTATAAACATTTGTTATTGGCATAAAAAGATAAAATGGAAGGGCAACAGCTTAAATGAGTAGCAAACCATATGCAAGCGTTTTCATTGATCTTTTTTTATCAACCACAAGAAAATAAGTCGGTGAGAACCACAAAGTGAAGGGATAAACCGCTATATACATAAATACAAAAAAATAAACTAGAACGGGCGTCCAATGCTGCGAAAACCAAAACACAACATCGCCCTCAATATTTTGTATGTCATAAGCAAAATCAGTTCCAATCCATTCTGTCACAGGAGTATCTATTATGTTTACCTCAGCAAGGTGAATAAACACAACTCCAAGAATGAGCAATAGATATGGAAGATGTCTTTTGAACGTCTCATAAAAATCTGCAATATTTGTTTTGAAAATCTTCCTTGGCATGAAGATTATAAGGGCAATGATAAATAGTATGATATTGACCAGCCCCAGAATAATTAACCACGTTTCTACTACGCTTATCATCCCCCATCATTATAATTTTATGTCTGTTAGGGTTGTATAGATAGGACCTTTTGGAGTCAAATCACTTTTCTTTAGATTAATTGAATTAACTCTAACATCAACAAAATGGACATCTCTATATTTTTCGATTACATGCAAAATTCCATCTTTTTCCTTGGCACTTTTAACACGTGCAATTGTCAGATGAGGTGAAAACCCTCTTTTTTCCTTTTTAAATCCTATCTTTGAAAGCTGTTCATCAATTTTTCTTAAAATAAGTCCTATAGGCTCGCCTTGTTTGATTCCAATCCAAATAACTTTTATGTAATTTTGATTTGGAAAAACACCAGCCCCCTTTAACTGAATATTAAACGGTTCAATTCCTTTTACTGCATCTTTCATTATTTTATCGATTTCACCAATTTGAGATTCACTTGTATCTCCTAGAAACTTAAGTGTGATATGAATGTTTTCTGGTTCTACAACCTTTACATTTGCACCTGTTTCTTTGATTTCCTTTTCAAACTCCAGTAACTTTGGAAAGACATCAATATCTACAGCTATAAATCCCCTAAATTGTGACATTTAATCATCTCCACTTCTGCATTCCAAATGGTTTACTTCTATAAAACCTATGTCCATTTTTCTAGAAAATATATTCTGCCATCATCTTTTTTGTTTATGATAACAAATGTCAAATAACCTTTATATCACAACAGACAGAGAACCTATGTCGTTGGTGAAAAAAGTGAGAAATATTATTTTTAAACAAAAAGTCAAGGGTTATATAGATTTAATTCGTCCATTTACACTTATTGCGCCACTTCTTGTGTCAACATGTATAATGATTGCAAGTTTTTTCTATAATGGAGAAACAAACGATGTATTTTCAGTACTCTGGAGTAAAATCATTCCTGCAAGTTTTGCTTTAGCAATATTAAACGGGGCATCAAACGCATTAAATCAGGCCACTGATATAAAAGCAGATAAAATATCAAAGCCATACCGTCCTATCCCAAAAGGAATAATATCCACAAGCAAGGCAAAAATAATATCGATTGTTATGTATCTCATGGCATTTTACATATCTGCAACCATTAGCATTTTATTCAGTATCTTTATTATTCTTATAGCAGTTTTTACAATGACCTATTCAGTTCCACCCAGAATAAAGGATGTCTTGTTTTTAAATCAGTTTTGGGTTGCTATACCAAGAGGCTTATTAGGCATACTAGCATCATGGAGTGTTTTTGGCAATCCTTTACAACCACTACCTCTGTCCATCGGATTTATTGCAATGTTCTTCTTGATCGGTGGATCAATTACAAAAGATGTAACAGACAGTTATGCTGATAAAAAAGCAGGTACTCATACGCTAGTTAATACATTTGGAGTCAAAAAAGCAGCATTTATGGCACTACCTTTCATGTTTTTCCCTTTTGTCATGATTCCACTAATGATTAACAACGGCATATTAGAATCATATTTCTGGCTACTGACATCCCTTGCAATACCAGGTTATCTAGTATTTTATTTAATGATACGTGAAGACAAGGGAAGTAAATTTCTGGAAAATACTTCTGCATGGACACTTATGTATGTCACATATTTTGTCTTTGCATTCAGTTTTTCGATTCTTACCATATTAGGTTCGATCGTTGCATAGTCAAAGATAAAAATTCAATATAAATATTAAAGATCGTTGTTTCATCCCTATTTAATAAAAATATAAAAAATAAATGCTAATAATTTTTTAAGAAAAATATAAGAAATATAAAACGTTTCATATTTCTGGTGAAATAATGAAGATGAGAGATTCTGACTTGTCCATTAAGAGTGTTGAAATTGCATTGGATAAAAATATCCTACTTTTGATATTAACTGTAATGGGAATTAGTATAATATTATCTGGATGTCTAGCATATGTCTTTTCAACATCTCTTTTTACCGTGATATTTTCACTAATAATTGGAGTTACAATTGGCGTTTTGATTAATTACTTTATTTTAACCTCATTTAAAATTATTAAGAAGGTAAACATTGGGTTATCATCTAAAGAAGATGCAGAGAACATTCATACTGTGATGAAAATCGAATAAAAACATTTCTTAAAATCTAGCCTCCACTAATCATATGAATAACATCAACTCGGGAGTTATCAGGTACAACTACGTCTGGAAAATCTTTTCTAGGAACGACTTTTTGGTCAATTTTTACAACAACAAGCGGAAAAGTATATCTCATTCTCCTGAGCAACTGCTTGATGGTTTCATTTTCCACCCAGTCAATCTTTCTACCGTTTACTTCAATACCCACCGTCTTCACCCAGTATGATTTCTAGTGCCAGATCTGCCTCCCAGTTTGCCATAAGACAAACGCGTGGAGCCAAAAGTACATCATCTTCACTAGACTTGGCATGTTCATCATAGCATATATGTAGCGCGCCAAAACGTTTTGTAACAATTCTATCGGAATTTCCATATCCTGTCACCCCAGATGCAGCAACAACTGGTTTATCTGGAAGTTTCAAAAGTATCTCTTCCATAAATTCCAATTTTGTGGTAGCATTGTCCAGAGCCTCTATGACTACATCAACATTATGGAATGGCTTTTCCATCGATCCTTTCTCAAGTTTTTGGTTAAGAGATTCAACTTTAACTGTCGAGTTAATTCTTTTGATGTTGTCTTTTAACGCTTCAACCTTGATTTTTCCAACTTGGTCCAAGAAATAATACTGTCTATCTAGATTGCTTTCCTCAATTTTATCAAAATCAACCAGTATAATCTGCCCTATACCAGCACGAGCAAGAGCAACAGCTGCATTAGAACCAAGGCCACCAGCTCCTGCAATACCAACACTTGAATTTCGAAGTTTTTCCTTTATTTTATCAAATTTTTGTTTGTTCATACAGATTATATTTCTCCCATTTACTTATCTCAATAACCTTTAATCATTTTTGCTTATTTTCCTGAATTTAAATTCCACATCTATTTAATCTTTTTTTTGAGCGCTGATTATTCCAAATGACAATAATTTAGATAAAGCTCAAAGAGATATTAATATTTGGTAAACGCCAAGAAGACCTATTTTCCCAGTATCCCCTTTTTCCATCGAGGCTTTGAAAAACTCTTTATTCCTCTTGCAATAACGTTCTCATTAAAAACGGCCCACCACTGGAAAAAGAATTAGGTTACACAATATATCCTCTTTTTCAAAATAATTTACACAAAGCAAATATTTAAGAAGGTGATTTTTATATGACCCTTCATTGGAACATAGGAGTATAAAAATGACAGAAGGAACAGTAAAATTCTTTAACATGAGAAAAAACTTTGGGTTTATAACCGGGGACGATGGAAAAGATTATTTCGTCCATACAAGCGGATTAACCGAAGGAACTTCATTAAATGAAGGAGATAAAGTCTCTTTTGAAGTTGTCGAAGGAGATAAAGGCGAAAAGGCTGAAAAAGTTAAAAAACTTTAATCCTTTTTTAAATTATCCATATAGTAAAATGGATTTGTTACAAATCAATCTTGAGTTTGAGTTGTAATAGTTATTTGTCGAAAGAGTGGGTATTAATGCCCACAGACGATTTTTTTATACCATATATCTCTATCACTATCAGCAAGTAATAATGTTACATCTGTTTCAATAAAGTGCAATGCTAGCAATCGACACTTTATTAAATAAGATATGCATTATAATTTTACAAATGGAAACTACATAGGGAGGTAGTAGATATGAAAAGAAAATTTCCGACAGTGGGTGTTGCTATAATAATTATTATGATGCTCGCAGTTCCACTCTCAAATGCAACGGTAATAAAACTACAATCGAATAAAAATTTTGAAAACGAAAACGCTAATAAACAGATACGTTTGGGATCAGCAAGTATAATCGGAAATGGTAATAGCAGCATTTTAGAGGCAAATGCTAGGAACGACCTTTTAATAGGAATTGATGCTGAAAGTGGTATCGTAGATTTCTATATTGACTATAACATGAATTGCAATGGAACAACCGACGAGGGGATAATATCTTTAACGGTGTTTATAAATGATAAGAATAATTCATTTAATCTCGTTCAAACCCCTACAAGTAAAAATGGCACATTGAAAATTGAAAATGTAGAAGTTCATCGTCGGGATGCCTTGATGTTTGTAATAAATGTTATCTATGGCAGTATTATACCGCTCTACAGCAATTCAACAATTGATACTGGTGCAGGAGTAATTAGTAAATCAACACGCTTTATTGAAAGATCAAATGACTTTTTCATAAGATTCCTAGAAAATCATCCAAACCTGTTCCCACTGCTACGAAAGCTGATGAGGATATAGTAGATTAACATCCTCAGTAAGCACAACACAGAAGGAAAGAAGTAGACATACCCATACAACCACCTCCACTCTTCTACTTTATAATAATGATATTTATTAGCATTATATTTCTTCAAACCATACCTTTATTATGCCTAAACAAAAACTAACTCTTAGCATAGACAAAGAAATAATAACTCAAGCCAAAAAACAAAATATCAATCTCATCTCTTTACTTGAAATCCCTCTTATCGACTACTTGTTAGATAGGAGGAAGTGCTCCCGACGGGATTCGAACCCGTGTAGCTGGCTCGAAAGGCCAGAATGATTGGCCGGACTACACCACGGGAGCAAATTGAGCAGCCCTGTCCAGATTCGAACTGGAGTCGCTGGCTCCAAAGGCCAGCATGTTAACCACTACACCACAGGGCCTAGATGTCATGAATGTAGCGGGGATGATTACAATAATCATATATAGCGTTTTGGATATCTCAATATTTTATTTCATGGGGTATCGTCGCTAGTCCAAAACATGCTCTTTTTGCATGCTTTTGCATATGAAATTCAAACTTCGATTTATTGGCAACAGTTCGTTTTTGGCAATCCCGAAATAAGTATGTGATTTATATAATTTTCAGAACAAAGATAAAATGAGCATCTAATCTAATTCAGAGTGGGAAACTTAGCTGGATGTTTACATAAAAAAGTGGACTGAGAATACATTTTAGAGTTATATCGAGTGGCTGAGTATAAATACCAGATTATGCCTCCCAGAGCCCAATAAATAACTCCATCCAAAATCAAACTGAAATCACTTGCTTAATAAAGAAGAATGATTGATCGCTATAACACATGACTATATCGTTCCCGTATGACGATCAAGAAAAGAATTTTTGCGTCCAACTTTTAAAGTTGTATATGTAAACCTTTTATATATTTCGATTCTTATCTCCATGAGAGGTAATGCATTTGATAGATGGTGAACTTCCAGACAGACTTTCTAATATGCTGAAAAATCAGAAATTAGTAATTGCAACAGCTGAGTCTTGCACAGGTGGTCTTATAGCACATACATTGACAAATATTTCTGGTAGCTCAGAATATTTTGATAGGGGAATTATATCATATAGTAATAGGGCCAAAATGGAATTGTTAGATGTTCCTGAAAATATGTTGAAAAAACATGGTGCCGTCAGTATGGAAGTGGCAAAAACTATGGCAAAAAGTGTTAGAATTAAATCAAATGTGGATATTGGAATATCTACTACTGGCATTGCTGGTCCTACAGGTGGTTCTAAAGAAAAGCCAGTAGGTCTAGTATTTATTGCTGTTTCAACGGAGAAAAACACAGTTGTTAAAAAGTTTAATTTTTCAGGAGATAGATCACAGAACAAAAAAAGCACCAGTGATGCAGCACTCGACATGCTTTTTGACGTTCTAACCAGTTGATGGTGATATCGATTGTTGCACATAGATGGTTCATATGGTGAAGGCGGGGGACAAATTCTTCGTAATGCTGTCGCACTTTCAGTTTTAACAAAAAAACCAGTTGAAATAACTAATATCCGTGCTAATCGATCAAATCCAGGTATAAAGCCACAGCACTATGCAACAATAAAAATCATAGGAGAACTATGCAATGCAGAAACAAGCGGATTAAACATCAGGTCATCCAGTTTAAAATTCTCTCCTGGGGAAATTATAGGTGGGGATTATAACTTTGATATAGGTACTGCAGGGAGTATCATGCTAGTTTTTCAGGCATGCATACTGTGTTCAGTAAAGACAAAAACACCAATAACAATACAAGTAATCGGTGGGACAGATGTTAAATGGTCACCATCATGGGATTATTTCAAACATGTTTTTCTACCATTGATTAAAAAAATGAAATTACCGGTAGGTGCACATTTGATAAGGAGAGGATACTATCCAAAAGGAGGGGGTGAAGTCGCACTTACCATACAGCCATGCAAAGACATCCAGCCACTAATGCTAGATAAAAAACAGAAATTTACAACAGTTGAAGGCATTATCAATGTTGCAAATCTTCCAGAACACATAAGCAAGAGGATGAAGCGCGCAGCAATGAAAACATTGTTCAAAAAAAACCTGGAAGCATCATTAAAAATAGAAGAGAATACATCACTCTCTGTAGGTACTGGAATTACCATATGGACCCAAAAATGCAATGCAATTCTTGGTGCAACAGCTCTAGGAGAAAGAGGTCTGCCTGCCGAAAAAATTGGAGAAAATGTTGTAGCAGAGCTCACCCGTGAAATCGAATCGGGTTCAACACTTGATACTCATGCCTTTGACCAGATAATGCCATATATGGCCCTGGCAAGAGATAATGAGCAGTCTTCATGCATTGTTAGAGAGATAAGTAGTCATGCGCAGACTAACATGTGGCTTATTAGGCAATTCTTCAATAATAAGGATATATTCCATATAGAAAATAAAGAAAATTTTAATATCATTAAAGTTAAAGGAGTCGGCAATTTATAAACCGATATACAATGGTAATTTCTAAGTCGGAGATCAAATTTAGAACAATTAGGTTTACTTTTTAGTCTATAGATTCGCTCGCCCTATTGAAACCCATTTTCCTCCTATTTTTATAACACTAAAATGAATATCTACTATTTTGTGTTTTCAATAATTCTGTAACATACGCTTGATGAAAAATTGAATGACGATAGTAAAAATAAGACCAGCATCACAAATTTCATCTGTTTGATATATCAAGGGATTTTATTTTATTTCTCACAAGACGTATCAATATTGCCACAAATCCCAAAGCAACAAATAGACTTATTGCCAATCCTACAATGTCAAGAGAAACAAGAAAATTATAGAAGGCATGAACAAAAATTGCCAGTATAAAAAATGGAAGTACCCGCAATATTGATTTTCCCTGGATAATTGTCTTACCATACCCATATCCAGTTAATGACGTTGCAGAGGCGTGCAACAAACATCCGCCAAAACTTCGTATTATAATCAAAACAAGGAAAACAAATAAACCCTCAGATAAAAAACACCAGCCATATAGCAAATTTTCTGTTGCCGAAAAACCCAACCCCGCAACCGCACCATAAATAAGTCCATCCTCAATTTCGTCAAGTTCTTTTTTAACCGTTTTAGTTCTTAGTGCAAGAGGTTTTGTCAATTCCTCAGCGAAAGGCGCGATAATTATTGCCGTTACAAGACCAAGAATATTACCATCATCAAAGGAAATAGCAAGAGAAATACCAAGAATAAACTCTAAGATTATAGAAGCGACTATAGCAATAGTTGCCCCCCATAAAAAACATAAAATTATTGGTTTCCATTTCTCCCTATTGTACTTTTCCATATTTCTAATCCAAACTGCATATATTAATGGAGGTAAAAACGCAAAGGAAAACAATAAAATTATCTCTAATAAGTGCACAATATAAGAAAACAATTAATAGTTTATTTAGTTTTTACTTTCTTAAAATATATTGTAGAATCCAAAATTATTCCCCACTTTAAAAACTGTTGAGATAAGCATATAAGGATGGGAACTATTTATCGCGATTTATGAGAATCGCACATATATCTGACATACATTGCAATTATGGCAGTGATTTCAATAGCAAGATTTTTGATAACGCCGTAAAACTTTTAAACAAAACTGATTCGGATCTAGTTTTTATTTCAGGAGATTTAACTACTTGGGGGCTCCTTTCAGAATATAAACTTGCCAAGAAAAAGTTAAAGAAGATAAATGGTAAAATTATCATCGTTCCAGGGAACCACGATGAACGCAACCTTGGATACAAGCTGTTCCCAGAGTTTTTCGGTGATCCGAGTTTTATACACACTTATAAGAATTTAAACTTTGTAGGTCTGCCATCAAGCGAACCAGATAAAGATGGTGGAAGACTTGGAAGAAGAAGACACAGACTCATAGAAAGGGGAATAAAAAAAGGTAAAAAGCTTACAATTGTTGGGTTTCATCATCATCTCATCCCAGTACCTAATTCAGGTAGGGAAAAAAACATCATTGAAGACGCTGGTGAAACTCTTGACATCATATTAAAAAATGAAATACCACTCGTTCTTATGGGACACAGGCATGTCCCTTACGGTGTTAAAATTCATAAAACACTACTTGTGAATTCAGGTACTTTTTCTTGTAACAGAACCAGAGCACATTTTGGACACACATTTAACATCATTGACATAGACAATGAGAACATCACAGTCACAGTTGCCAATATTAAAAACAATAAACAGGAAAAAATGATTGATTTTGATCTAAAAGAAAAATAT
>Ga0180433_10006109_pt1 | contig 15946 bp, 12 predicted proteins | sample SS_ome_8_FD_132980 | JGI IMG/M metagenome (GOLD analysis project Ga0180433, IMG submission 132980) | Hypersaline lake sediment archaeal communities from the Salton Sea, California, USA - SS_1_D_1 metaG | ecosystem: Environmental > Aquatic > Non-marine Saline and Alkaline > Hypersaline >... | reverse complement strand
TTTCATACCACTCAATGAGCTTGCCATGGATTTCTCCCTCAACGTAAGGAATTAAGACTTCCCTTTTACCAGAGGCAAAGAAACGCACATAGTCACCTTCAAGCTTCCCATCCTTATAGGTGCCTTCAGCAAGGGTTTGACCATTTTCATGATAGGAATAGATCTTTCCCTCAGGATTTCCTTGCTTAAATGTCGTCAAATGGTTGAGCTGGCCCTTTGGATAAAAAACCTTCATCGGCCCTTGCAACAGTCCGCGATCAAAATAAGCAAGTCTCTCAACCTCTCCACTTTCTCTAAATCGAACACTCACTCCGTGGGGAACAACAGTTGATTTCCAAGCTTCAAAACCCGGTGATTTTTCATCAACAACAGTCAAATCAGTTTCTTCCATCGGACGTCCACCTTCATAAAAGTGTATCCGCTTTACAGCTTCTTCTTCCCCTCGATCATTCTCTGAATAAAAGAGAACTAGTTTTGGAGCTCCATTAGGAAACTGCTCAAAAACTTTCGGGCGCCACTCAGGCATCCGAACCTTTAGTTCCGTTGCCACGGGAGCAACCGCAGTGTCAATTATTTCCTGTCCAAAGACGAGCATAGGCAGTAGCGCCAGGCTGAATAGAAGTGCTTTAAATTTCATTGTCATCACCAAAAATATTTTTCCCTTCATCATACCGCTTAGATCCTTTTTTCTCTACCCAAGAAGAAGGATTACCTCAACGCAGACCTAACAATCTCCTCTAACTTTTCCATAGAGAAAACTCCCATTTTTGCTAATCTTTTGCGCTACTAATTTTTTTATTTCACTTTCAGAAATTCTAGTCATTTGCCATACTCTCCCTGAAGTGCACTTTCTTTAAGGAGAATTTAAATGAAGCTATTAAAAACTCTACTGCTCATTTCAACATTTCTTCCTTGCTTTGCAGAAGTAGACTTTAGAAACCACCCACAGTTTGTGGATAAGATAGAATTTTTTTATATCGACCCCACTCCTGAAACTGCAAAACAAATCCTCAAGGAAGCCTCAGACTTAAACTGCCTAGACAGTATCAAGGGAGTAACAACAGCGCTCGCAAAAGAATATCCAAGCAGCATTGTCGGATGGATGTCTGATGGTGGTTTCACATACGATTGCCAAACCTCTTTGGTCAATTCTCTTTACTTTGCCGGCCTCCAAGAGCAAGCCATTCAAACCGCATTAGAAGCACACTGGCCAGCTCAAACAATCGCATCTTTTAGAATTAAGCCTGAACCGGTTTTAAACCTTTCTCCAAACTTTCCCGGCATAGCCCAATTTATGAGTGATCATTTTTATATTACTGGAGATGCGCGCTATGTAAAAAAAATCATTAATCTCCTCGAGCCCACCCCTACAGACTTCAAAAACCCTAACCACTTCAACCAGTCAAAGCAAGAAACACTCGCTCTGCTGAAAGAATTAGCCTTTAAACATCACCGCGTCTACACCCTTCTCCTCAAGGAATCAAAACAAAAAACAGGTCAAGTAAAAAAAGACTTAACCCTCTTGTTAGACGAACTGCACGACCTACATAAAAAAAATCTTTTCGAGGGAGACGGAATGTTCAGGGGAACCATTCTAGTAACCGATGACTTAGACTTCGATCGAAAGTGGGAAGAAATGCCAATGATGAGTGGCCCCTTTGGCCATCCTATTTCTTCTATCCCCTATCCTATGGAAGAAACCTCCGTGATGATCTACATGCTTTTTACAGGCGCAGATTTGGATGACAACCTAAACACCCATGTCACTTGCGATGTTGAGGTCTTTTCCCCTGATAAGACCAAAATCTATGAAGATCATGATATCCCTGCAATTAGCAAAAAAACCCCCAGCCGATTTTTTGTCCAAAAAGTTGAAAAATCTATAGGAATAAAACTCCAACCTTACAAAAAGGGATGCGAAAAATTCTACTCTACCGGAATCTACACGATTCAAGCCACTCTGAAAGACCACATTAGCCAAAAAGAAATCACGCTCCAGCAATCATTTGAGCTCCTCTCTAACGAAACAATCGACGCCATTCTTCAGAGCTCAAGAGGTGCCCCATCCACGTGATAATACCAATCGACTTTTCTTTCTCTTTTCGTCCTTGAGTTTAAAAAGTTGCGTGCGCTAGTCTAAATCTTCTTTTACAAAAAGGAGCGAACCATGAGAGCGTTTTTTATAATAGCTATTTTAATGTTGGCCTCTTGCAACCCCAAAACCAAGACAGTAGATTCCAATCCAAACAAAGGACAATCGACCCTAACATACGCAAAACATATTGATGTTCAATGTTATATTGTCACACGGGAACAACTTGGAGAGTTCTTAAACCAAGAGAATCCATCCATTACCCAACTGCCAACAAAAGAGCTCGATCTTGACTCAGTTGTCTATTTTCTGATCCGTGTGAAGAATGCTGGAGATATGGCAGCATCGGGAATGCTTCACTGTTTTGTTCCTGATTGTGGATTCCCCTTCCCCGTCAAAATCATGAACATGCCCCCAAAAATGGAAACTTATTACGATTTTATCATCCGTTTTAACACAGGCCAGATTAACCCTTGGGACCCTAAGCCAGTCATCACATATGAATGGAATCAACTCGATTGTTACCCGTTAAAATGAGGAAAACTCAATGATTAAAAAAAGCCTTTTTTCAATCACTGCAAGCCTGCTTCTCTTGTTTGCAACCCCAATTGAAGCGGTCAACATGGATCCGGGTTCTCATTTGATGTTCTCACGCCCACAATATGCAAAATATATCGATGTTCAGTGTTATATCATCAATTGGGAACAGCTTAGAGCCATTTTTAATTCAACAAAAGCTGATTGCATTATCACACAGCTAACTAATAACCAATTGCTTAACTCGAATAAAATTTATCTTTTTGTTAGGCTGAGAAATAAATCTAATTGCCCTCCTTTTGGCACTTTGCATTGCTTTGTCCCCCATGTCAAAGCTCCATTTCCTGTGGAGATTTTAAGTATGTACTCCATACCGGGTGGGCCATTCGACTATGCTTATCAGCTAGATCAAACTGTTCTAGACCGGAATGATCTCAAACCCAAAATTACCTGGAAATGGCATTGTCTTTATTCTTTATCTGAACCAACTAACAACCCATAATTAAATGGATAAAAGAATTAATAGCCTTCCTTTTTTAATCTTTAGTCTTTTGTTCTCCTTTTCTCTTTTTGCTGATTATTCCTATGATCTCAATGGAAATATTTCTAAAGCATACATTCCTGGGAATGGAGAAATATCTTACGAATACGACCCCATCGGTAGATTAACTGAAGCACGTCATCCTAACAGCAAGAATTTTTTCTATTCCTATGATTTCAACAGTCGCTTAACGACAATCGAAGGGCCTCTAGGAACAACAAACTTTTCTCATAATCTTCTGAATCAAGTTGAAAAAGTTAAACTTCCTTTCGGTAAAGAGATCACCTATCAGTACGACTTTAGGGGACAATTGACTCAAATTGCTTATCCAGACGGAGAAACCATCGATTATAAATATGACGCCAGCGGGCGCCTGACACAGATGGAAGACTCCTCTGGTATCACCCGTTATGAATATGATGATGTAACAAATCTTATTCTGAAAGAAACCCTTCCTAATGGAATCTCAACCTCTTATGTCTATGATGCTTCCTTTAATATTTCAGAGGTTCTCCATCAACATCAAGAAAGATTGATCGCGCATTACCACTACAGCTAAGATAAAGGGGGAAATTGCATCTCCCTGGAGAAGAAAACTCCAAATCACAACGAAATAACCACATATGAATACGACCTTCTCAACCGACTTGTCCTTGCAAAGAGTAGCGATGGAGAGTTTGAACGCTACAGCTATGATGCATTGGGAAACCGACTCACAAAAGAAACAGCTTCGGAAACGATTTGTTACGTTTATGATAGCCATAACCGCTTGATTCAAGAGGGGAATACCCATTATGAATATGACAGCGTGGGAAACCTGGTTCAAAAAAATTCCCCAGGGGAAAAGGTGTTTTATTCTTACGATCCCGCGGGAAAGCTCTTTTCTTATGATGACGGAACTTCCCAAGTCGAATTTGAGTATGATGGCTTGGGACACCGCATGTCTAAAACAGTCAATGGGAAAACAACACATTTTATCAACGATCCTATTTCTCCTTTGAGTCGGGTTTTGATGGAAATCACCCCAGACGGAGAAACCAAGAAATATTCTTATGGCCTTTCTAGAACAGCTCAAAAAACGGAAAAGGGATCTTCCTATTTTCTTTATTCTCATCCTGGGAAAAGTGTTTCCCATCTTGTCAATCAAGATGGAACGATTACAGAACTTGAATATGACACTTTTGGGGTCCCGCATTCAAACACCTCTCAAATATCTTACGGCTTCAATGGTGAAGAGAAAGATGAAGAAACAGGGCTTATCTATCTTCGCCATAGATATTATGACCCAGCAATAGGGCGCTTTATTTCCCCAGATTCTTTCGTTGGAAACCTCAAAAAAACCCAAACACTCAACCCTTATGCTTTTGCTCTCAATAATCCTCTCACTTATATCGATCCTGATGGGCTTAGTGAAACTCTGGTTCCCTTAGACCTCTATTCTAATCCTCCGGGAACAATCCTTCCTAGTGGACGCAGGTCTTTGGGCGGACATGCGTGGGTCGGAGGAGTTGATGAGCATGGAAACGAATTTACTGCCGGAATGCATCCGGGGCCACTAATTGAACGTAGGGAGAATATCAGGTCACTTTGTGATAAGACGGTACACATGAGGATCTGGATCACGCCGGAGATGCAAAGCCGTGCCTTAAGAGCTATGTATGATAACAATTATAGCCTCATTGGAAACAACTGTGTTGATCATGTGATAAAAGCATTGGATGCAGTTGGCTATCCTCATCCCCATTTTGGGCTGCAAGAGGAAGGGGACGTTTCAAACCCTGCTATTTTGTGTGATTGGATTTCTAGAGAAAAGCAGCATATTCATCCTAACTTCTTACCGCAGAAGGGCGCTATTTTAATTGGAGACGGCCCCTCTTCAGGAAGTCTTTTTGGGAGAGATACCCATTCGAGTTTTATTGACCTCCATTTTTGCCGCCCTAACTATGGAGGAGTGTTGCTTGACAAAAGCGCCGAGTTCTTCACAGAGCTGAGTGAGATTTCGGGAGTAATCTATGACGCGAAAACGGGTCAAATGGTCCTTTATGGAAGAAAAAATCTTGCTCTACCACAGATGGACATGGATGATTTAGCAGTAGCCGTTCGGTCTATTTATGGGCTCGGAGCTAGGGGGCCTGAAAGCCCTGGGGTCTCTATGGAACCCGGCTACAAGAACCCGAAAAAACAAACAGGCGGTTGCATGGCTGTCACTTACTTTGGAGAAACGGAAAACACCCGCTTTGGACAGGTGATGTTTGAAGCTGATAGAGTCCTTAAAGTTTTGTCTCTTGGCAAAGATAGTGTGACAGGGAAAACAGTGAAGTCTTCCGTACCGGGATACAAAAGCCTTCAAGCTCTTCGAGAAAAGGAAGGGAGCCCTTCAACTAACACTTACTGCCGGCTGTGGTTCGTCCCTCAAAGGATCACCCTTGCTGAATCTCAGGATGGAACCTCCATGGTCTTTAGTGAAGCCCGGATGGAGGTCCTTACAGAATCTACTCTAATGAAAAAGGGCGCTATTGAAGACATCGCAGCAGAAAAATTTGCTCACCATTTCACTGGGTACTACGACCATTTCTCCCTAGAATATCCCATCTTAACCGAATTGAAAAGACTGGGGAAAATCACAGCGGTTGTCAAGTGGATCTGCGAGAAAAATCTTCCTTTCGATCTCTCATTTTTTCGATCCTATACTCCAAGCTATTTTGAAACTCCCAAGTATTCACCCATCACAGCGAATATGAGTGAAGGACAATACCTGGTTGGAGGAGTTGTCTACACTCTGAATGGAGAAAACTATTTTATACAAAAGAACGCTCAATTGGATCAGATCAAAGAAGAGATTTTGAGAGAGCGCCCTGATGATGCAGCCTCAAGCTGGGATTTCGGAAATGGGATGACCGCAGTTGCTAGCCAAGCCGGAAAATCGCTCAAGGTGGGCGGGGTTCGTAAAACATTTGTCGATTTCTTTTATCCTGGAGAGTCTATACCCCTATCTTTTGTCCGCACTTACAGCTCCTTTAACGATGAAAATGACCTCTTTGGGAGGGGGTGGGATAACGTCCCAGCCAAAATCCATTTTAATCATGCTCTCACTCCTTTTAGCTTTAGTAATGGCACAAGCTTGAATCTTTATCCGCAAGTGACCATCCGAATGGAGGGTATTGAGTCAATCTATTCCCTTTCTGGATTAAATCAAGAGCAGCAACCCATCTATCAGAGAGAAGGGTCTGACTCCTACCTCATACAGGATAGTCAAGACAACTTCTTATGGTATAGGCAAAATGAAACTCTTACCTTTAACTCCCAAGGCACTCTCATCCATTTTCTAGATCATCATGGCAATGGGCTCACCTACCATTACGAAAATACGCAGCTCCTAGAGATCTCTCATTCTTCAGGACAGTCTCTTGTCTTAGAGTATGTAGGAGCTCTACTGACATCTATTTCTGGGCCTGGAGGAAAAACCCTTTTCTACGATTATGATTCTAAAGGACAGCTCCAAGACGTGAGAGATAATGAGGGCATTCTCTCAAGCTATGATTATGACGAGAATAATAGGCTTTCTTCGATATATAATGGTCTAGGAAACAAGGTCTTTGAAGCCAAGTACGACAAATATCACCGTGCGACGCAGCAAACAATCGGAAACCAACTTATAACCCAAGACTTTAATCTCAATGATCGATCTGCGGGGATTACAAGCACCTCTTCTTCTTACACACATCATTTTGACTCTCAATATCGCCCGCAGCTCATCAAAGATACTCTGGGTAGAGACATTCAGTTTACCTATGGCCAGGACACTGGCCCAAAAAAAATTGTCACAAGCAGTGGGCTTGAAGTAGAGTATGAGTATGATGCTTCAGGAAGGGTTTCCAAGACTGCAAGCCCTTACGAAGGAACGCAGTACTTTTCATACAACTCCCGAGGTCAGCTTACACAAAAAATCGATGGCGAAGGAATCAAATCTATCTATGAATATGACTCCTTGGGACGTTTGATCGCCCTTTACCATCCTTTTGTTCTATCCTCTATTGCAATTTCCAATGGGCAATCTCTGATCGAAGGAAGTCCAATGTATCTCACGACCTATACCTATCAAGACGGTTCCAACCTCCCGGACTCTATCAATTTCCCAGGCGGCCAAAAAGAAACTTACAACTATAACCACCAAGGACTCCCTACCCGAATCGAACTCCCCAACGGGATCACAGTCACCAGAGAGTATGACACAAGACATCGCCTAATCAAAGCAAAGGCCCAAGGGAAAACAATCCAATATGACTACGATAACCGCAACCACATCACAAAAATCTCCTCACAGGGGAAAGCATCTTGCTTTAGCTACGACGCTTCAGGAAACCTGATCTCTCATACAGACTCTTCATATCGAAAAACGCACTACTCTTATGACTCGTTGAGCAGACTTGTTCAAACGATAGATCCTATGCAAGAAATGGCAACATATGAGTATGACCCCTCAGGCCTTTCTAAAATGAACCTTCCTAACGGTTCTACAAGAGAAATTTTTTATGACGAATACCATAGACCTACCTGTGTTCGATAAACAAAGCGCTTTAATGATTACGTTCCCTTTCGTATTAGCAATCGCTTCGACTATCCTACTTCGTACTAAAAAAGCCACGCAAAGAAACCAACGACCTAAATCTAAATGGATGAAACAGAATGACCTATTAAAAGATTTTTGCATGTTTCTTTTTTTTTCATGTCTTTTGACTCTCTTTCTTTTGGGTCCAAACTCAGCTACTTTTAGTCAATATACACAGATCTTTTTTCTGTTAGTTTTTGCTGCTGCTGTTATCGGATTCTTTGTTTTTGCAGTGTTAAAAGAGGTGCTTACACCACAGACAATTTTGAGACAGATAGATGTTTACTTCTACGTAAGATCTATGACTGCTTTATTGCCAATTATTGTACTAGTAGTGACCGCATATTGGTTTGAAGGAACAATTCACAGAACTGCAAGAAGCCTTTTTTTATCATCCATATTTGCTTTAATTTTGACAATCCATCTGTGCAATGTCCGCAAAAGAGGTCGAGAATTCCCCCAAGCAAGGCTTTATACCTCTCATCGAAAACACGCAAAGTTGAAAGCTCTTTTTCACCAAATATTTTCATTTCTTCTCATGACTGTTCTCTTCTGTGGAATTATTTATGAAAACAAACCAAATAAAAGTGGAAAACAAAAAACAGCAGGAGCTTCACAAAAAGAACAACATGGTGATACCACTAAGATAGAGAAACTTCAATCTCTTGCTTTACATGTCTTACCCATTATCCTCATGATAATTTCCTTTGCTTTAAAATTCCAATATGGATCATTCGTCAATCGGATAAGACATTTAGAACTCAGAAGAGGTATAGATGTTGGATATATTGTTTCCTTTGTTGAAGGCGGCACTCGGATTCATGGGATCGTAAAAAATGTAGGTATTCAAGAAGTTCTTGTTGGATGTAAAGATGGAAAACTAAGACCGATTCAAAGAAGTGATTTCTTTAACTATTCGCTCCATATTGAGTACTCACCCACGTTAGCCTCTCTTCGCAGTTCTCCAATAGCTCTTGCTCATAAAGCAGGTGAAACTATTGACCTGAGCTCCATAAAAACCACGATAATTAATGGTTTTGACTGCATCAAGGACCTGCCTCGTTATCCGAAAGTTGAGGTGTTTATTGACAGGGTTTTTACCTTTCGTCCCCTAGGTTGGAAAGGGCTAGAACTCACAGTCGTGAAGTGGGATCCGTACCATAGAGATGAGTGGGAAGATAAAGTCGTCGTCTGGAACGAAGAGATCGTAAAGTTCATCAAAGAGCGCTTCAACCATCTTTTGGTATTAAACGAAGCAAAAATTACAACTGCTACCACTCGCCTGAGGGGAGACGCCCCAGAGAAAGGGTTATTATGTTAATCTGCAAAGCCGGAGGATTCGTGTTTGTTTTGCCGAATCGAATGGGCTGGTACTTGTACGACCCATTTTTCTTTGTTATTTGAAACGGTAAAGTGCTTCTCTCCCATCAATGCCCCTGAACCAGTAAAGGTCACAGAAAGATTTTTGTTTTCTTCTAGATGAAGGTGGGGGATCTTGATAACTCTACCTAAGGTGCGGGGAAGCTTGAGTGGTTCATCGGTTAACCGAATACACTCTAGTCCAAACTTAGTCTCTTTAATCTGGAATTCAACATCTGCATGGGCCACCTCAGAAAGGCGCTTAGAAAACAGAATCTCCCGCTCAAGCTTTGAGACCCCTTGGCGAAAATGATACCGATCAAGCATCGGTTTTGCCTGAATAAGGAGAACACTTCCCACCATAGCAATCAAGCCAAGGGTGAGGAAAAGCTCTATGAGTGTGAATCCACGTCGTTGTCCCATGGGTACCGTTCTTGAATTCCTTTGGCCTCACAATAACTCTCATATTTGTCTGAGGTGATGCGCAGCTCCTTGCCATCTTGCTTAAATTCATAAGTATTTCCCCAACCATCTTTCATTAGATCAGAGGGCCTTCGAACAAGCCCAGAATTCGTGAGTAGCCTCTCAATAGCTGTCTCAAGATCTTGATCAGCACTAAGAGGGTTCCCTTGAGCCTCTTCAAGTTGAACGATCTCATAAAGCTTGTTCACACCTTCTTTGGTCTTAAACGCTTTTCCTTTGTCGAGACTTCCTCGCATGTTGTAACCAATCACACTTCCGATAATACCGATGATGAAGATCACAATCATGATCTCAAGGAGGGTCATTGCATATTTTTTCTTCATGGTTCTTCCTTATTGTAAAATTGAACTGACGTCGGTAAGGGGAAGAAGGACCGCTAAAAGGATCACTGCCACCACTACACCTAAAAAAAGAAGCATCACCGGCTGAACAAACGAGGTCAGACGCGTTAAGCTTCTTTCAATATCTTCTTCGTAAATATCTGAGAGATGGTTCATCATCTCGGCAACCCGACCTGACTCTTCGCTGATTGAGAGCATTCTAACAACAAGGGTAGGGATCAGTGGGGACTTTTGAAACTCTTCAGACAAGCGTCTCCCTTCAAGAACTTTTTTCTCTGCCTCAGTCACAATCGCTTCAAATGAGGGATGCTTCATCACTTTCTTTGCAAGGCGAAGACATTCAATCATTGATACGCCCCCGTTAAAAAGGATGGAAAAAACGCGACAAAAACGTGCCATAATGGTTTCAGTGAAAAGCCGCTTGACAATGGGGACATGGAGCATAGCCCGTTTCACTTTTTCTTGACCTCTGGGATGGCGAAGGAAAAAAAGAAAGAATAATAGAGTGCCAGCACCTGTCATGAAAAGAAGGAAAGAGTGCGCATTCAAGAAATGGCTAAGCGCTAGAACAGCTTCTGTCATTGGATGAAGTTGCCTCTCTTCAAAAAGCTCGCTCATAGAGGGAATGAGAAAAAAGAGAAGGACAGAAATCACTGTGAGGCAAAAAACTCCTAAAAAGGCGGGGTAAATCAGAGCAGAAGAGAGTTTTTTCTTTAATGCTTGTTCTCGACCTATCAGTTTTTCAAGCTCTGCAAAACTCTGTTGCAAAGACCCTGACTCTTCTCCGGCTCTGATTAAAGAGAGATAAACAGGATCAAAAATCTTAGGATAATCCTTGAGCGCCTCTGAAAAAAGGCGCCCTTCTTTCACCTGATCACACAAATCAAGGAAAATGGGATGGAGCTTGGTGCGTCGATACTTTTCTTCCAAGGTTAGGAGACTATCATAGAGAGGAAGCCCTGCTCTAAGAAGAACATGAAGATCCCTTGTAAACCCGACTAATAGTGCTGAAGACAGAGTCAGCTGATCCCCTTTTTTTGTATAGGAAACCAGTTTTGTAACAAGAATTTGCTGCTTCCGAAGACGTTCTTTAGCAAGCTCTATCGAGTCAGCATTGATCATCCCCATTTTGCGCCGCCCTTCTCCAGAAAGTGCTGTATATTGATAGAGTGCCATGAACCTATCTCACTAATTGTAGAGTTCTAGTTGCCGGGTAACCCGGAGAACTTCAGCAGTGGTTGTAATGCCTTCTTGCGCTAGTTTTCCTCCTTCAGAGCGGAGAGATGCCATTCCTAATTCTGTTGCTGTTTTCTGCAACGCGTTTGCATCCGCACTTAGGAGAAGTTGCTGTTTGATCGGACCTGTGACTGGCATAAGTTCATAAATTCCTATTCGACCCCGATAGCCGGAACCAAAACACGCATTGCATCCTTTGCCCCTATAAAGTTTTCCTTTCTTCAGTTGCAAATCCTTGAGTTCTTGAGAAGTGGGCATATAGGCTTCTTTGCATTCACCACAGATACGGCGAACGAGTCGTTGCGCCAAGATAGCAAGCACTGAAGAAGAAAGAAGGTAGGGTTCAATTCCCATATCAACAAGTCGCGTAAGAGCTGAAGGAGCATCATTCGTATGCAGTGTACTTAATACTAAATGACCAGTGAGTGAAGATTGAATAGCAATTTCTGCGGTTTCTTTATCCCGAATTTCCCCTATCATTATCACATCAGGATCTTGCCTTAAAATATGGCGGAGCCCTTTTGCAAATGTAAGATCAATTTTTGGATTCACTCCAATTTGCGCAATCCCCGCAAGCTTATATTCAACGGGATCTTCAATGGTCATCACATTGACTTCTTGCGAGTGAATCTCATTAATCGCACTATATAGGGTCGTCGTCTTTCCACTTCCTGTTGGGCCTGTGACAAGAACAATCCCTTGATTTTGATGGATATATTTTTGAAAGTTTTCTAAAGTCTCCTTTTCCATTCCAATCTTATCAAGTCCCAAGACAATGTTGCTTTTATCAAGAATTCGAAGAACAATCCGCTCTCCATAAACAACAGGTACGGTGCTCGCACGAAAATCAATCTGTCTTCCTCCCATCCGAAGCTTGATCCGTCCGTCTTGAGGAAGGCGATACTCCGCAATATCCATCTTTGCCATCACCTTAATGCGCGTTAAAAGCTGTTTACAAAGATCTTGAGGAGGGGAGTGACGAAATTGAAGAACACCATCAATCCGATACCGAATAGCCATTTCTCTTTCAAGCGGTTCGAAATGGATATCAGACGACCCTTGCTGGATCGCTTCAATAATGATCATGTTTAACAGACGAACGATGGGGGAATCATCTTGTTTATTAAGTAGATCGTATTCATCTTCTCTCTCTTCAGAAGAAACTTCCAACCCTTCCCTTTTGAGGCCTTCGATAAACTGAGAGGCTTCCTTCTCCCCCTGGTGGTAACATTTTTCAATCGCCTCTTCGAGAGAGGCTTGGGGACAGAAGACCTCTTCAATGTCCTGCCCAGTAATACATCGAATTTCCTCTAGCACCTCCAAATCATAAGGGCGGGAAATTGCAACGACTAACTTTCCGTCCTTTTCATCAATGGGAAGTGCGAGTTTCTGTTTAACAAAACCATAAGGAAGCTTCTGAATTCCCCGAGCAACAAAAGGGCTATTTGAAAGATCATAAATGGAAGCAAGGCCAAAACGATCTGCAAAAAGATAATCATCTCCTACATCAGCCATCGACATTTCCAAAAAGAAGTTTTAGACTGTTATCAAAGAGACGTTTTTTGCTTAACTTCTTCGCCTCCTGAATCCTCTCTAGAAATTCAGGAAGGTCTCCCGGCCTCTTCATAAGAGCTTCCATCCGGAGTTTTTCATGTTCACCCTTCACATCAAAGACAATTTTTGGGGTAATGAAAATAAACATTTCGGTTTTTTCGTCCGTCATTCGGGAATCCCCAAAAAACTTTCCAATTCCAGGTAGTTCTCCCAAAAAGGGCAGCTTACTGCTTGAATCTTCTGCTGTCTTTTCACGGAGACCACCCAAAATTACCGTCTCACCATCAATAACGCGCACTTGATTTTCAACATGGCGCCGACTAACAGCAGGCCGGTCTTCCTGCGTGTTTTTTTTAATCGTATCAAAAGTGATGTTGGTTTCAAGGGTGACAAAATGTTTTTCATCGTCAGGATGTTCGGGATCGTGAATGGTTGGAGTAATCACCATCGTGGTTCCATATTGCGCCCTCGAAAATGACTTCTGGAATGCGACTCCTTGATTCGAATCAATCGGTGCAGCTCCATTATCAATTGAAATTTCCGTAACAAGAGAGATCTGCGCAGGGGTTTGATTGAGTGTTGTGACAGAAGGCGCTGCATTGATTCTCACATCTTCTTGCGCCATCAAAAAATTATAGGCGATATCAAATGCTGGCCAAAAGTCGCTTGGTTTTTTTCTAAAAATAAAAAAGTCTACAATCCCCCTAGCAGCAAGCCCTGGACTTGTTTCATATTTTAAACCGGTTTCATGAGTATTGGTTGCAGCAGAACCCAAACGCAATAAGTTAAGACCAAAATCATTTTGATTTTTTATCCTCTTTTCAAAAAGGAGGACTTCAATTTGAACCATTTTTTTCGGAACATCAAGCTTTCGAATTAAATTCTTAATCTTATCCAGTGTGTCACGCCGGACAACCATCATGACTGAACCTGTTTTTGGATCAGGAATAAAGTTGGTAGTAAATGATTTTTCCTTTTGCGCTTCTATTGTTGCAGCGACCGCTGTTGGAGGGTGCACAACAGTAGAATAGGGAGGAGGACCATATGTGGGTGGAGAGAGTTGTGGCTCAGGCGGAGGCTCTAATGAGCGGGTAGGGGGGAGAGGACTGACCTCCGGACGAGGCGCTTGCCCTTCAATCCCTGAATAAATAAGTGACGCATAGACTTTTTCTAAAACTTCAGCAACATCAATTGGATCGCTATGACGGCAGGTGTACCAATAGACTGTCATCTCCATTGGGTCTTCAATCTGTCCTTCTGTCTCTTTGATGATCCGTTCTGCACGCTCAACCATGTCTTTGGGACCAATCAGAACTAAGGACCCTTCGCTCTTAAGAGGAAGGATGACCAAGTCATCCCCTTCTCCTTTTGTTAAACCAACGCGTGGCTTTTTTGTTAAATCACCAAAATAAGCAATGAGTATCTTTTCCATTTCCTCAGGCTTTAATCGGCCCATTGGAAAAACGCGCGTAAGCTTTTCATTTTCTTTTTCCCACACAGCGTCGTAAAGGGCTAACAACTTCTCCACTTCTTCTTTAGAAGAGATGATCGCTATCTTATACCCCACCTGGTAAACAAAGGTCATTTTAGGATCACGGAACCGCTCAAAAAACTGAGACACTCCTTTAATTCTCTCAGGAGGAGGTGAAAAAACATACGCCACACGTGTTTTTGGGGGGATGCGCAGTAGATCGCGAGGATCATTGAGAATCTGGTCTACTGCAACCAAGTCTTGCTTCAATATGTAAAGCTGTCGTGTGTATGAATTAAGTTGTTTGACCCCAATCCCATTGTGGGAGAGAACAATTTCTAGAAGATCATTCCAAGACTCTCGAGGGATCGGAATGTCAGAATGCATATGAAGTTTCATCGACAAAACTTCTGGGGGAATCACATATAGATAATCGCTCGAACCATATTCCATGATCAACTGGGAAAGAGTGGTCTCTTCCTGATCCCAAAGAGCATATCCCTCATCCTCTTTTTTTGCCTCGGTAACAACAAGGTCGTGCCATTCTTTTTCGAGGTCTTGAATTTCGCGACGAATTCCATTCACGTCTTTTAAGAGGTCTTGGTATTCACTCTCTCCTGCTCCGTCTTTATGGTATTCATTGACGAGTTCATACTTTTCTTCCATGACAATACGAAGCTTTCGGAGCTGGCCATTGATTTCGTTTAAAAAACTGCGGAGCTCCTTCTCTTCCTTCTGAAGGAGGAGGGAATCCCGCTTTTCTTCAATGGTTTGCCCATGTAAAGCGGAGATACACAATAATAACAGGAAGGCGATTCTATTCTTCAAAAACTTCGTAATCCTCTATTGGCTGCAATCTCTGGTGCGATTTCAGTCTTGAACGACTTCTTTCCGTTTCGCTAGAAGCCGGAGAACGGATTTTAGTCGATCTCCCCTTTTTAGTGGGAGGAGAATGTTCAAGAGTCTTCATTTGCGAAATGGGAAGGCGAACGGATTGGAGCTCTGTGCGCATTGGATCAAAGAGCGATCCGCAAAAAACCTTCTTCCCATCGCTACTTTCAAGTCCATCAAAAATGAAAAGCTCTCCCATAACCTTAAACTTGACAATGGCATCGATTTCGTATGAGTTTTTAACAGTGTGCCACCCCCTATCTGTATGGAAAAGCCAATCTCCAACTTTTAATATCGTCGCTCGATTATCGATACGGCAAGAGACGCGGGACGTTGTTCTCTGTCTTAGGCGCGTAAAAATCTCTTCCAATCTAATCGCTATGGGTCGCGCTCTTTCTCGATTAAACGTCATGTGCACAGTTTCAATTCCCGATGGATCCCAAAGCTCAAAGCTCATCTTAAAAGGGGTGATCTCTTTGACCCTTGCAAGGGGATATCCCTCTTCAGAGCCCACACTCCATTTTTCTTCCTTCCAAACATAGGTTCTCCCTTCCTCTACAAACAGAATATGCTCTCCAAGAATTTCTAGACGCTCAAGTCCTTTGTAAATTTGGTATTCATCTCCAGCATATTGATCAAAAAGGCGATCAGCTGACCACCATTTAGCGCCTTCGAAAGCATCAATTCCTGCAATTAGTTCAGGATGAGACACCTGCTCCCTTTTTAACGGTTTCCAATCTTCTTTAATCAGGTGTTCTCTTGTCTCAGAAAGAAGCACAGCTCCTTGGTTAGAAGCCAGATCGATTCCCATTTGCAAGAGGGTTCTCTCCTC
>Ga0180433_10006106_pt1 | contig 15949 bp, 16 predicted proteins | sample SS_ome_8_FD_132980 | JGI IMG/M metagenome (GOLD analysis project Ga0180433, IMG submission 132980) | Hypersaline lake sediment archaeal communities from the Salton Sea, California, USA - SS_1_D_1 metaG | ecosystem: Environmental > Aquatic > Non-marine Saline and Alkaline > Hypersaline >... | reverse complement strand
TGGAGGAAAAGTCTAAGTTATTGTAAAGAAAATGGTGGGCGATACAGGATTTGAACCTGTGACTTCTACCGTGTGTAGGAAGCACAAAAAGACGAAGCGCACGAAGATATAGGGGATTTCCCCTGTAAACCGTCGGAAATCAGGCGTTTGGAATTTCGAGATTTTTCGATATTTTAACGGATTTTTCCAGATTTCTGACGAATTTTGGGCCGAGTTTGGGCATAGTTGACAAAAACACATAGAGGGAAGCATATTTAGGAAATGATGGACGACAGCGGAAGAATTCAATTGCCCTCGAAATCGCATAAATGGATCTCGATATTCGGAAAGGAAGTATTCATTACCACACTAGATGGAAAGAGCGTCGTGATCTATCCGCGTCTCGTTTGGAGTGACTATCGCCGGGAACTTGAAAGAACAGGGAAGCGCAAATACGTCAAAGCATTCTTGAGAAGGGCGAACTTTTATGGACTCATAACAGAAATGGACAGCAGGGGAAGGATTGATATCGGGCAGAGGTTGCGGGAAAAGACCGGTCTAGAAGGAAGACTGATAATTGAAGAAGAACAGGATCATGTCCGCGTAATAAAAGCCGATAACTGATAATCTGTTTCTAAAAAATCACTTAATCCCCCTCCGGCGGAATAATGTGCTTTTCTCCCTCCGGGAGCATTCCCTGGCCCTCTTCATTCTCCATTCCATACTTCCGACTTGAAAGAACAATAATCCGGAAGTCGCAGGGGACTTCCGTAAAAATGGAGGTGATTTAATGGAGGTAAAAGCGAACGGCGTAACGGGATTGATAAGGGACATCTTCAAGAGCAAAGAAAGAGAAATTCAGCAGAAATCCTATGAGAAACGCGAAGAGCTACTTGACAAAATAAAAAAGACGCCCGATTATCAGGAATTTCAGAAAAAGCTGGATGACCTCGAAAAACAGCAGGAAAAGGTCAGGAAAGAAAGGGACAAGCTAACGGCACATCTCGGACATTCTTGGGAGTTCGATAAATTGGCTCAGGAACGATTGAACAGCGAATTCATAAAGGTGAGAATTGCCGTGATGGGAAGCGAAATCGAGGAAGCCAAAAAAGTGATTGAGGAGTTCGCCAAAAAGGAGTTTTGGGAGGGGTGAGCCCTCCATTTTTTTAAAGGAGGTTGATGGAATGGTTAGGTTGCCAGTTCAAGGGGAGATTGAGGACGTCTTGAGGAAGTTGGAGAATGGATTTGAGCTTGATGACAGGGAAATTTGGGTCTATAAGGAGTTTTTGTGAGCTGATGGATATGAGGGAAGAGAAAGTATTGAGAAAGATTTTTGATAGCCTGGACGATAACGAGCAGTTCGGCCTTTCTTTCGGGTTGTTCCCGTTGAGGCTGGAGAAATACAATTTCGACAAAGAGGAAACGGTTGCCTTGATCGAAATGTCTCAGGAAAAAACAGGCATAGAATGTTAGAGAAAAGGAGGGATTTATATGGAAAAGCTGAAGAAGGGAATAGAGGAATGGAAGGAGTTCTTGATTGAGGATTTGCAGAAGATCCTTAAGGAGGAGATAGAGAAGGACGTGGAAGTTCTCTTTGATTGCCTCTTGAGAAAAGAGCTTCTGAATGAGCGATAGTAGTGCCGGCTGTGTCAGCAAAAGGGGGGTTGATGATGGGAACCAAAAAGGTGGGGGCTCTCCCCAGCCGGCACAAAAGAGCCAAGTTCATTATAGCACATCCTAGGAAAGATAAATAAAAGATAGAATTCCGAGGAGGATTGGCCTAATCTCTTCGGGAAAGGGGCTCTACTGGCCTCTTAGAGGCACGTTTTTCACGGCTACAGGGGAAGAATTGGGATTTTTAGTAGTTTGGTGACTGCGCGGCAAATTTGAAGGTCCGAGTTCGTGGCTTAGAATTGGAATAAAAAGGCCGCTTGGTCCATATAAGACGGGCGGAGGCCAGCTTTATCCTGGCCTCCCGATTTAGAAAAAGATGGCAGAGTCCGATTGTATGCATCAGTAATTAAGATGGTTAACCAGTGATTAATTCTGCCATTCAAACTTATGTTCATATAAAAATAGTTAAAGAGATGTAAGCAGAAGAGATCTCTGAAATTATTGAAAACATAAAGATTGCTAGGGTTCCCCCTTTTTTGATATATTTTCTTTTAGAACATGTATTGCCAAGTCATAGTTTGGGGGTATTTTAAGTATCTTTCGAGTATATAGCTTTTTTATTCCTTAAGATAGAGGTTTTAAGATGAAGGACATTGACTTCGAAGATAAACTGTGGAAAGCAGCAGACAAACTAAGGAAAAAAGTTGAAGTCCATGAGTATAAATATGTGGTCTTGGGTTTGATATTTCTCCGATATATATCCTTCGCTTTTGAAGAAAGACAAGAAGAACTAGAAAAGGAACTTGCTGACCCTAGCAGTGATAATTATGTAAAATCGGAGGAATTCCGAAAAGAGATGATGGAAGACAAGGATTACTATCTTTCAAGCGGAATTCTTTATGTGCCAGACGAGGCAAGGTGGAGCTATCTTATTAAAAAGGCGAACCAGCCAAACATCGGAGAAGTATTAGATAAAGCAGTGGAAATCCTTGAGGAAAGATATCCTAATCAGCTAAAAGATGTTATCCCGAAAATATATACGAGCATTAACCTAGATTCTCTTGATCTTGCCTACCTAATTGATACGTTCTCCCTAATCGATTTCGGGGATGATCACAAAGGAAAAGACATTTTTGGCAGAATCTATGAGTACTTTTTAGGGAAATTCGCTGAGGCTGAAGGCAAGAAAGGAGGAGAATTCTATACTCCAAGGTCTTTAACTCGATTAATAGTAGAAATCCTTGATGTAAACGGTGGGAGGATTTTCGATCCGGCTTGTGGGAGTGGTGGTTTTTTTGTTTCTGCTCTTGAAAAAATGGAAAAGGAAAAAATCGATAAAAGTACTCTCTCTATTAACGGGCAAGAATCAAAACCTATGCCCTGGAAGATTTGCAAAATGAATTTGGCATTACGGGGAGCTGAAGGAGATATAAAAACAGGAGATTCCTATCACGATGAAAAATTTCCTGATCTAAGAGCTGATTATGTTGTTTCCAATCCTCCCTTTAATGATAGCGGTTGGGGAGCAGATAGGGTAAGGTTTGACGATCCTCGATTTAAATACGGTATCCCCCCAGATAACAGCGGAAACTATGCCTGGATTCAACAATATATATTTCATCTGGCCCCTAAAGGAAGAGCTGGATATGTAATGGCGAACGGAGCTTTATCAGGAGGAGGGGTAGAAGGTGAAATAAGAAAGAAAATAATCAAAGATGACATGATCTGGGGAGTAGTAGCATGCCCTCCGAAGCTTTTTTATAACGTTCCACTTGCGGTCACCTTGTGGTTCCTAAAATCAAAAGGATCTAAACCAGACCATATGAAGGGTAAAGTCCTCTTTGTTTATTCGAAAAAAATGTTTAAAAAAATATCAAGAAGGCAGGTTGTACTTACGGATGAACACATAAACAAGATTGTAGATAAGTTCAGATCTTTTGAAAAGGATGGGAACGAAAATGAAATAAATGAAATAGGATTCGTAAGAATAGCGACGTATGAGGAAATAAAGAAAAACGGATTCGTCTTGACTCCGGGACGATATGTGGGAATTAAGATGGATGAAGATGATACTCCGATTGAGGAAAGGATGCAGGAATATTCAAAAGAGATGACAGACTTATTAAAAAAGGAAAAAAACCTGAATAAAAATATCGTAGAGGTATTTGATGCTTTGAATTATGAGGTGAAGAAATGAGGAAAGGAAGATTAAAACCAAAAATATTGCCTGCTGTATTGAAATTTATGCGAATGAGTTCAGGTTATTCTGTTGAGGATATAGCTAAGAAATTAGGAATAGAAGATCCAGCAAAAGTGAAATCAATAGAGGAAGGAAAAGATTTATTTACTATTACTCAAATCAAAAAGCTATCGGATATTTATAAACGCCCTTTAGCAGCTTTTTTTTCTGATAAGCCTCCAGAAATTCCGGAATCTCTCCCTGATTACAGGATTAATAGAATGAAGAAGTTAACTCCACATGTATATCTTGCACAGAGAAGGGCATATTATCTTTCAACAAAAATTGCAGAACTTGGGGATAAGAAGAGCCAGATCCCAAATTATCCTGACAACATAAAACCTGAAAGTCTGGCAAGAGAATTTAGGAAATATTTAAATGTCGAACAGATGAAATCTAAAAGTCCAAGTTTTATACTTTCTTATTATAAAAATATACTAGAAGAAAAATTAGCGATATCTATTATAGAATTTCCGCTGAAAGCCGACGACGTAAGAGCTTTTTCAATTAACTCAGATGTTTCGATTATTGTAATAAACGAAAATGATAATAATCGAATAAAGCTGTTCTCTCTTTTCCATGAGGTATGCCATTTAATAAAACGTAGCAGTGCCATATGTTCTATTGTGGTTGAACAGGCAAGTCATGACCAAATTGAAACGTTTTGTAATAGATTTTCTGCAGAATTTCTAGTTCCAGAAATCGAATTAAAGAGAGAGATAAACAAGCGTGAAATGGTTAGTTTTGATCATGAGTCGATTTCAAAACTTGCAAACATATATGGAGTTAGCAAACAAGTTATCATGCTACGCTTATTATGGCTCAATTTTGTGGATTCCAGAAAGTATAACGAATACAAGGAACGCGCAGAAAAAAAAGAAATTAAAAAGGGAGAGTTCAGGAAAAGAAATTGGGATAAAGTGTTTTACAATCGAGCTGGAAATCTCGCAATAAAAGAAGTAAGTAACTCTTTACGTAAAGGGGACATCACATTCTTTGAGGCGATTGATGTTCTTAATATGAAATCAAAATATGTGGAGAAATTTATTTCATAGTGATCTGAATGGCAAGGCAACTAAGGCTCGGCGATGTTCCGCCGATTTATTGCATTGATGCAAGTGCTCTTGTTGACTTAAAGCGTTGGTACCCTCAGGAAATGAGAACATTCAAACCGATATGGGAGCAGATTGAATCAATGGTTAATGCAACGAGACTAATATCTCCTTTAGCAGTTGAAAAAGAAATTATGGAAGGTAAAGATGCAATTGCTGCATGGTGCAAGCAGAATAAGGTAATGTTTAAAGATATTGATGAATGTCAGATTCAAGAAATACATAATGTTCAAGGTAAATACGACATTGACTACTGGAATAATGAGACAAACAAACTGGGACACTGGGGTGATCCTTGGGTTATTGCTCTAGGTATATGCGAAGATACAACTATCGTAACAAATGAAAATAAAGATAAGGCTAATAGAATTCCACAAATTGCAAGAAATTTTAATTTAAGATCTCTTCATCTACTGGAATTTTTTCAAGAGATTGGAATTGAATAAGGGATAAATATGACGCTGAAATTTAGATGGGAAACTGAATTTAAGCAGACGGAGCTTGGCTATAATATTCCGCTTGATTGGGAAGAGAAGAGAGTTGGGAAAATAATTGAATTAAAGTATGGAAAAGGATTACCTGAAAAAGAAAGAAAAGCGGGCAAAACTCCAGTTTTTGGTTCTAGTGGTCTAATTGGCTATTGCAGTAAATCTTATGCACATGGCCCTGGAGTCATTATTGGGAGAAAAGGAAATGTAGGAAGTATATATTTTTCTATATCAGATTTCTACCCAATCGATACAGTATTTTATTCGGAGAATGTCATTAATGCCGTTTTTTTGTTTTATCTAATTTCAAAAATAGATCTTAAACAAATGATGTCTGACAGTGCGGTTCCAGGAATAAACATCAACTTTATAAAAAGTATAAGGATTCCCTTTCCTGAATTAATTGAACAAATGCGAATATCTAATCTTCTTACTTGGTTCGATGAACTAATCGAAAACAAAAAGCGACAGAATAAAATATTGGAAGATACGGCACTTGCCCTCTTTCGAAGCTGGTTTATTAAAATAGATCCCTTCAAGGGAAAAAAACTCAAGGAAACCGAGCTTGGCAGAATTCCAAACTCTTGGGATCTAAAACCGATAGGCAAACTGGCAACACTCAAAAACGGCATATCATATTCTGGAAAGGAAAAATTCGAAGAGCAAATTGACGGGAGCAAAGTATTTATTACTCTAAACAATGCAATAGAGGGAGGAGGTTTCAAGCCTGTTTATGCATGGATAAAGAGCGACAGGATTAAAGAGCATCAACTCCTAAAGGAGGGAGATCTAATATTTCCGAACACAGAACAGACAAAAGATGAAAGATTGATAGGAAGCCCTGGAATTGTTTTTTTTCCCTATGATTATGAGCAAGGTAAAGGTGTATTTTCACATCACATCACGAAAGTAAATGTTCATGATTCGAGATATGCGTTTTATTTATATTGCTTTTTAAAGGCAACAAGAGAGGACAGTGCAAGCTTTACAACGGGAACAGGAGTTCTTGGATTAGACCTAAAGAATTTCGGGAAAAATAAAATGGTCATTGATCCAGGCCATACAATACTTGAAAAATTCGACAATTTTGTAGAGCCTCTATTCAACAAAATTATTATTAATCAAAAGCAAATAATGCTCTTACGGAAAATCCGGGACACACTTTTACCTTTACTTGTATTCGGAAAGTTGAGAGTGGAGGAAATCTGAAATGATGACCGAGGCAGAACTAACAGAAGATTACATGGTTGAACAGTCCGCCATCGAGTGGCTAAAGGACCTTAATTATACATATGTCCATGGTGCGGAGCTGTCGCCTGAAAACGAAGAGAGGGAATCATATAGAGATGTAATACTAAATCAAAGATTTATTGAAGCAATAAAAAGACTCAATCCATGGCTGACTAACGGACAAGCCGAAAAAGTTTTCAGGAAGATATCTGACATCGATCACCCCGATTTCATAATTAAGAGCAAGATTTTCTATGAGATGCTTACAACCGGGGCAAAAGTAACCATCAGGGAGAAAGGTAGAGATAGGACTAAGTTAGTGAAACTGGTTGATTTTAAAAATCCCGAGAATAATGAATTCCTCGCGGCAAACCAGTTTTCCATAGAATACCAATATCAGAGTGCCCAATATAGGAGACCAGATCTTGTCATTTTTGTTAACGGTCTCCCAATTGCTGTGTTTGAGTTCAAGAATTTCAATGCGAACGAAACTGCGAAAGAAGCATTCGACGATCATAGGATAAAGAAAGAGGACATCCCACAGCTTTACATCTATGCCCAGGTGCTGGGAGCCAGTGACGGTCTTGAGACGAAGTACGGATCAGTAACAAGCGACTGGGACAGATATTTCGTCTGGGAGGGGATTTTTGAAGATAATGATCTTGAGGCTAGAGAAATCGAGGAAAATCATTACATTTACATTTTTAAGAAGAACAAGCAAGAGATGACGTCGCTTGAGGTTCTTATGAACGGACTATTCAGGAAGGAGCACTTGGTCGAATACTTAGTGGATTTTGTGTTTTTTGAAAAGGCTGGAGAAAGCTTTGAAAAGAAAATAGCTATGTTCCACCAGTTCTACGTGGTTAGGAAAGCGGTAGAAGCATCCAAGCTTACAATGACAAAAGGTGAGACGCCGGAAGAAAGAAGAGTGGGTGTTGTCTGGCATACCCAGGGAACAGGAAAATCCTTGACTATGCTTTTCTATGCGAGAAAAGCGTTGAAATTGGAAGAGCTTGAAAATCCTCTTTTGATTTTTATTACTGATCGGAACAACCTTGATGAACAACTTTATGGTGTTTTTTCAGATCTTCCGATTGTTAAGCAGGCAAAATCGATAAATGATCTGCAGCATATGATCAAATCGCGAGCAGGAGGAATCATATTCGCCACAATCCAGAAATTCGGTAAAAAGAAGACAGACGAATATCCTCTCCTGACAAAAAGAAAAAACGTCATCATCATTGCAGACGAGGCACATAGGAGCCAATATAGAGAGTTGGCAATGAATCTAAGGAATGCAATCCCAAATGCTTCTTTCATGGGATTTACGGCTACCCCAGTCGAGTTTGAAGACCGTTCAACCTCTCTCGTATTCGGCAAAAACTTAAGTATTTATTCGATGGACAAAGCGAAAAGACATAAGGTGGTTGTTCCAATTTATTATGAAGCTAGGCTTTCGAAGCTTCATCTTACTAATGAATTTATTGATGAAGAGTTTGAGGAACTATCAGAGAAGATAGTGAAAGACGCAGGGACAAGGGCATCCTTAAAAAAGAAATATGCCCGAATCGAGAAACTCATGCTTGCTGATAAACGGCTTGAAGGGATAGCAACTGACATCGTAAGTCATTTCAATAAAAGGACCCAGGAGTTTGAGGGCAAGGCGATGGTAGTCACTATCAGCAGAAAAGTTGCTGTTAAACTTTATGAAAAAATTATCAAACTACCTAATTCCCCTTCAACAGTTCTTGTCATGTCAGGAAGTAAGCAGAAAGATCCAAAAGAATATTGGACGCATTTAAGAAACAAACATGAGACAGAGGAATTAGCAAATAATTTCAAGAATCCTGACACTGATCCGAAACTGGCGATAGTTGTTGATATGTGGCTAACTGGTTTCGACGTACCCTGTCTCCATACAATGTACTTCGACAAGCCTATGAAAGATCATTCTCTTGTTCAAGCAATAGCAAGAGTGAACAGGGTATTTAAGGATAAGCCAGGGGGTTTAATAGTTGATTACATTGGCATCGCAGACGATATCAGAAAATCGTTAAGCATCTACACAGTGGAAACCATAAAAGAAATATTCATAGACATAAACGAAGTCATTACTTTGCTTCACGAAAAGTATGACCTTGTTACATCTCTTTTTCATGGTATTAATTACCAAGACTGGCGCCAGTTAAAATCATCCGATTTATCGAGACTCACAACTAAAGCCTACGATCGAATAAGCATAGAGGAAGAGAACAAGAAAAGATTCATCAGAAACTTTATAGCTTTAAAGAAACTCTATGCCCTGGCTAGCCCCCACCCAGAAACACGAAAGATCAAAGATGAGATAAGATTCTTCGAGATGATAAAAAAAATGGTTGTGAAATATTCCGTTTCAAGAACAAAGGACATAAACAGAGATCTTGAGTATGAGATAAGCCATCTTATATCCAAGAGCATTGCTGCTGAAAAGCCAATAGATGTGTTTTCACTTATGGGAAAGGAGAAGCCGGAGATATCAATATTTGATGAAAAGTTTTTAGCTCAATTCAAGAAAATGGAGTACAAAAATTATGCGGCAGAACTCCTAGCCAAGATTGTAAAAGACGAGCTAATGATAAAACTAAAAAAGAATCCTCATCGCTATCACTCTCTATTCGAAATGATGAAAAAGCTCATTGATCGTTACAATATAAAACTGATTGATACAGCGGAAGTGATTGACCAGCTAATTAAAATCGCACAAGAAATCAAGAAAGCAGTAGACGAAGGAAAAAAGTTGAATATGAGTGATGAGGAGCTGGCCTTTTATGATCTATTTGCATCCGAGAAAAAGTGCTTTGAAAATTTCCAAGAAATTGAAGAAGTTGCTAGGGAAATTGTGAAGGAGCTTGGATATTATATTAAGGTCGCGGATTGGAACAGAAAGGAATACATAAAGGCAAAAATTAAAGCTGCTGTGAAGAATGTTCTTATCAAAATTATTGATGGCAGAGTTAGTTATAAGGAAATTGAGAGGCTATCCGGAGCAGTGATCACTCAAGCGATGTTGATTTATGCTGTGGCTTAAGGGAACCGATAGATTTTTATTCTTCTTCTGAAGTTTATTAACATATGATCACAGGAAAAGCTGAAGTAAGATGTCCATTCTGCGAAAAGACAGGAGTGATTGCGTTCTATAAGCCTCCTCATAAGGAACCAAGTAGCAGCAGAATCTCTGGTAAATCCGTTACAATATATATAATGAAAGATGAGTCATACCACATCCAATCGGATTGTCCTCATTGTGGTATAAAGAGAAAAGACATCCAGGACTACTACGACGGGAAATATAAGAAGAAGATATCACATGAAGAACGAATCGCAATGCTGAAGAAAAGGGGATTGCCTCTGGTTTTGGGGAGTAAGAAATGACGCTTTCTTCAAAACCAGTGATTATATAACAGAGTAATAGTCAATGAATTTCGTTGTTTTTAAGAGAATTTATAAAGTTGAGAAGTAATTATGACTAAAGACGTGTTAAAAATGAGTAATGGTGCAAATTTTTATTTGGCAGATCTGCATGTACATACCCCTCGTGATAAAAGGTTTAAAGGGATAAGCGGAGTCGATCCTTTCACCAGTGATGGTAGAAAGATTATTGCAGAAGAATATATTAAAAGCGCAAAAAACAAAGGTATAAGAATTTTAGGGATAACCGAACATAACGACGTTTCTTTTGTTGATGCAATCAGAGAAGCTGCTAAAGGCACAGATGTTACAATTTTTCCTGGATTCGAAATATCTGCCGATTCAGGCGCTGGAGGCATTCACATAATTTGCTTATTTGAGCCAGATATAAAAACCGATTTCTTAGATGATTTAATAACTCAACTAGGGCTTCCCAGAAGTGAAAGGCATCATAAGGATGGTTCGCCAAAACTGGCAAATAAACAGCTTAGCGAGACTGTTGATTTTGTTTCTAAGCATGGTGGAATATGTATCGCCGCACATGTTTTAAGGGAGAATGGGATTTTAGACAAGGAATCTATGGTAGGAGAGCCAAGAGTTAATGCATGGAAAAACGAAAAACTCCTGGCTGCCGAAACACCAGTTGTGAGGACTGGGCTAAAGGGTTTTGCACAAAAAACTTTTGAAAATACTCAAGAACTTTACAAGAGAAAAAGGCCAATTGCCTCCGTCTACTTCTCTGATGCAAGAAGTTTTGATGAAATTGGTTGTAGAGCTACGTGGATTAAGGTCAGTAGTAGAACGCTTGGAGGATTAAAACAGGCATTCCTTGACTGGGAATCACGGATTAGGCATCCAGAAGAGTTATGTCCTCATAAATTCACAAAAATACTACATGCTGAGTGGGAAGGAGGTTTTCTCAATGGGTTGAAGGTACGTTTTAATGAAAACTTAAATTGTATAATCGGTGGAAAAGGGACAGGGAAGTCAACTGTTCTTGAATCATTACGCTTTGCCTTCGGTAATGAGTTCACTCCGAAGGCAGAAAAAGCATTGGAACAACATAAGGAAATTCTCAAAGAGGTTTTTAAAAAAGGTTCTAAAATCAAAGTTCTTATTGAAGCTCATCATCCTACACCGAAAAAATATATCGTTGAAAGAACCTATAACTCACCACCCGCTGTAAAAGACGAAAATGGAGAATTATTACCTGATTTAAAGCCAAGTGACATACTTTCCATAGAATCATATGGACAAAAGGAAATATATGAAATCTCAAAAAACCCTCAGTTCCAACTTAGTCTAATTGACAGATTCTTGGGAGATAAGCTGGAAAAGCTATTAACAGATGAGAATCTTTTGATATCCCAGGTTGATGATAACAAGGTAGATTATTTAAAGCTAAAGAAAGAGATAGAAGGGCTTGAGGCACAAATTGGACGCTTGCCTAAATTAGAGGAACAGTTAAAGAGGTATATTGCATCAGGATTACCTGAGAAGCTTGAAGAAAAGCGCAAATATGAACAGGAACTGTCATATATCAATCAAGTAAAAGATTTCATCACAACAGCAAAGAAAAATCTAAGTGTTGCCGAAGGAAAAGTGATTTTAAAGGGCGCAATACCGGATGAAATAGAACTGGAACAATCTCCAAACAAAGTATTGCTCATTAAAATTAAGGATTTGATTGATGCCAGTCAGGCTAAAATTAGCGGTTTTTTCCAAAAAGCCGAAAAGACCATTCTTGAAGTGGAAAATTCTGTTGTGGGGAAAGACGGAATAATAAACAAATGGCAAAAGGAATACGACAATCAAGAAACAAGGTATCAAGAATTAGTTGCGGAGCTTAAACAAGAATTTCCCGATGTTGATCCTGAAGATTTTATTGAGAATGAGAATGAAATTAATCGGTTAAAACCATTGAAAAAAAGAAAAAAGGAAAAACAGAAAGAATTGGATGATATTAAAAATAAAAGGAAAGAGTTGCTTGATAAGCTTCATGAAAACCGTCGAAAACAGTTCAGTATAAGAGATGCTACCTGCAAAGAGATAAATAAACAATTAGAAGACATTATTATGGTTTCAGTTGAATATGAAGGTGATCGAACTGCTTTTCTTGAAGAATTAAAAAGTCTGAAGTCTGGTTGTCATCAGATTGAAAAGATCACAGAATGTGATGATTTTTCTGTTCCGACGTTCGTTGAAGCAGTAAGACAAGGGCCAGGGAAAGTATCGGAAATTTTTGGAATCACTGAAAACAGCGCTGCAAAATTATGTTCAGCACTTATAGAAGATAGTTTGCTGGGCCTTGAATCATTCAAAATTGGCACAAAAACTACTATATCTCTAAACGTAGGGACAAAACAGAAACCTAAATACCAAGATACAAAGCATTTATCAGTCGGACAGAAATGTACTGCCATATTAACATTAATTCTTTTGGAAAGCTCTAATCCTTTAATGATTGACCAGCCAGAAGATGATTTGGATAACACTTTCATTTTTTCAGATATTGTAAAAAAGTTAAGACAAGAGAAAGAAAAAAGACAATTCATAATAGCCACGCATAATGCAAACATTCCTGTTCTAGGAGATGCAGAACTAATATGCGTGCTTAAAGCTGATGCAGACCACGGATATATTGAAGAAGGGCACTATGGTTCCATTGATGATGAATCAGTGCGAAAGCCTGTCGAGACTATTCTTGAAGGAGGACGAGAGGCATTCCAAATGCGAAAAGAAAAATACGGTTTCTAAATTTATTCTATTGCCTAATATTTCCTCCTCCCAGAATAAACCAAATTCTTGTTCGGGATCTCCCACGTCTTAGGCCTCAGGCTTTCGATTTCCGCCTGGGAGAAGTATCCCCATTCGTCCTCCAGGCCCTGGACGTAGCCGAACCAGATCGTGTCGTCCTTGTAGACCTGGCCGTTTATCAGGCTGTCCTGTTTATATGCTTCTTCAATCGCGAACCAGTACCAGCCCGAGAATGATTCCCAGCCGCGCAGGACCTTCTTTCCGTCGATGTATAAATCATTTCCTTCCGAATCGAATTTCACCACATAAATCACCTCATTTTTTCGAAGGATTCCCTTTTTCAGGGCATAAGATTAGACGTATCTGGACCTCCCGAATTCTCGAACGCCCTAAAACCAGCTCCCTAAAAAAGGCTCTTCCCCGGTTTCTATCGCCCGGTCTACGATTTTTTTCGCTAACTTGTATTCCGCCATGTATCCTTTATGATGATGGCGGTTTCGAATGGCATTTCGAACAGCAGGGAGAGGATCGCTCCCGTAACACGAACTAATCCACTCGAAATAATTTTTCCGGCCTTCGCGAGCGTCCTTGAGAATCCGAGCTGCGCGGGAAGGAGTGGCATAGCCCAGGGATTCAGCAATGACGTGAGCGGTTAGGCAAGGATACCTTTTCATTGTTTCCTCGACCGAGAGCTCTTTCATCTTCCTCATCCTGCATCACCATTGTCGTCCTTTTCTATGGGCAGCTCGCCTACCTCTGAAAAGCTGTAATAGCGTCCGTTCCCGATGATGACGTGGTCCAGTAGCACAATCCCCAGCAGCTTCCCGGCATCGTCGAGCATTTGCGTGATCTCGGAATCCTGGATGGAAGGAGTAGGATCGCCGGACGGGTGGGAATGAACGAAAATAACCGAACTTGCAGAAGCAAGCAAGGCGGATTTATAGACTTCCCTTGGATGAACGGGGGATTCCGAAAGGGTTCCCTGACTGACCAGGTCAACGCCGATAACCTTGTTCTTGTTGTCCAGCAGGACGGAATAAAATCTCTCCCTGTCGCTTTCCCTCATGTCTTTGAACCTGCTGTAGACGTCCTGAGGGGTGTTCAGAAACATGGGCTTGTATTCCCCGTCTCCCTCGATCGCGAGCTTGGTTTTCACTCTGTATCCCTTGTATTCGTAGCCGTCGAACTGGGATTCCTTCAGTTCCAGTTTGTCTTTGATCTCTCTTTCCATCCGGTCACCTGTCATCTATATCAGGGAGCCCGTGGAGGGGGTATTGCCCGCTTAGAATCTTCTTTCTGATACGCTGCCCCCCGCATTCATCCGTAGCAAGATAATCACACTTCCGGCAGTGGGGGAGGCCCCAGAACTGTATGGACCAGCAGTCCGGGGTTAGGTCACTTTGATAAATCCTCTTGGCCATGATTGGGGTTCTTTTGGTCTCCGGGCTCATCAAATCCCTCCTCGTATAGATATTTCTCGAACCGACGGGCAGTCTCTATGGTCTTTTCGGCCCTCTCTGAGCAAGGGATCTCGGAACCTGCAAGAATCGCACTGGCAGAACGCAGGCAGCTCATCTTGACGATTTGTTCAGACCTCTTGCATCCGCATTTCTTTTCATTGGCTTTTTCCTCGCCGGGCTCATAAATTTTCGTGATGTTCTTGAAATCACCGGATTCCTTGTAATCGAATTCAAGTGCTTGGCCCTGCTGGATTTTGTCCAAGTAATCCTCTTCCCAAAGAGAATACCTCTCGCCGTTGATTTGAAAGACCTCGTACTTCCTTCCGTCTTCGGTCTCGTTCTTCCACACCTTTTCGACTTCTCCCTTCATTTTTCCACCTCCGAATCGTGATCGTTGGTTTTCCTGGATTTCGACTTCTTGAAAAACTTTGCCCTGGCGATTTCATTTGACACGTGTTCCTTCCCGAAAATATCTTCAAGTACCGCTAGCAGCGAAGGATAGAGCTCTTCGTTGAGTGCGTATTCTTCTTCACCAGAAGATCCTGAAACTTCAAGAAGTCCGGCCTCGACAAGATTGTCCAGGGTCTCTTTCGCTTGCTTGTAGTATTTCGATATGTAGTCCTTGGCTAGCTGGCCCAGATACCAGCGGAGGACGGGCCTTGCATCGAAACTCTCGGAATGTTTAGTGGCAAGATGATGGCGAAATGCGAAGAGTGCCAAAAAGCCGGTCAATGAATTCTTCCCGGAGCTCAGGATGGACCTCAGCCGCGAAACCTGTTCGTCGTAGGGGATCTCGTTCAATTTCATGCTTCACCTCGAATTTTTTATCCTCTCAAGAGGAATCCCGCAGTAATCACATTTGTGGACTTTCCTTTCGCTGCCCTGGCCACATATGAAAAATTGAGTAAAGCAAGCAGGACATACAAAGTTGGCGTTTCTTTTGTTTTGCGGGCACATGAAGAAGAATTAGGGGAGGTTTTTTAGAAGGTGATTAAGAAAGAGCGCGGATTATGCTTTTAAATGATGAACAGAATATATTAATAGGTGGCTGTTAAAAATTTAATCTAGAATCAAAATTTTTGATTTATATACGAATAGCCAAGGTTAACCTTTTATAGGGGTTTTAAGAAAGCCAGCCGCCTTATATGAAAGAGGTGTGATTTTATGAAAATGGAAAATGAATGGCAAGAGAGGCTTGAGGAGATACAAAAAATGGAAGTTAGTGAGGAGAATAAAAAAATAGTTGTTGAATTCGATAAATTGAATGGAATCAACGGACTGACTTTTTCAACAAGGATAGGATACCTTGTGCTTTTGAAGCACTTGCTGGCATTTGCTGATAGTAAGGATAAGAGATTCAAGGATTTAATAGGAGAGGACATAAGGGAGTTCGTGAAACTGCTCAAGGAGAGAGAAATTAGGACGCAAATTTGCAAAGGTTTCAGACACAAGAAAAAAATCGTGAGGCTGTCTCAGGGGACAGTGAATACATACATACAGGGAATAAAGCGATTTTTCAAATATTTATTTAAAACCGGCAGAGACAATCCAAGGGTAATTCGAGATGCAGGGCTGATGCAGAGACATGTTGAATTTAAGCTGACAAGTGCTGATTTGCCAACC
>Ga0180433_10006105_pt1 | contig 15949 bp, 15 predicted proteins | sample SS_ome_8_FD_132980 | JGI IMG/M metagenome (GOLD analysis project Ga0180433, IMG submission 132980) | Hypersaline lake sediment archaeal communities from the Salton Sea, California, USA - SS_1_D_1 metaG | ecosystem: Environmental > Aquatic > Non-marine Saline and Alkaline > Hypersaline >... | reverse complement strand
GGTTTATGAGTTTAAACAAGCCTGCATAGAAAGTTCTTAAATGAGTTATGTAGGCTGCTGGGGTTCTAAACTTATTTTTTTGTATTGTGTCTTTTGTGAAATCAGTACACCACCATGAATCACCTTTTATGGCTCCATATTGCCCATAAGTGAGCCATACGTTTGGATCTTGGTATATGCTGTTGATTACCTTTAGGACATTTTCGTGCGCTAACCAGTCATCACCGTCCACTGTAATTATGATATCGTCATTTTCACATGAAAATATCGCTTTATACAGATTTGCAAGCGCGCCTATTCTTATTGTGTTGTCAATCAGGGTGAATTTTCCTTCAAGATTATATTTCTCAATATATCTTTTTACCAAACCACCTGTTTGATCTGGAGAGCAGTCGTTTACGTAAATTACGGTGTAGTTGCTATAGTTTTGTTTTCTTATAGTGTCTAGGTTTCTTCTGTACCATTTTTTGTTGTTGTAAGAAGGGATAACGACAACTATTTTTTTTTCTGGACAGTTAAGGTCGTATCTATTTTCTAATTTGTCTTCTGGATTTATACTTTTGATTGTTGCTGTTGGGCTGAGTAGTAAAAGTATTAATAATTTTTTGAAGATGTTCACAATACATCCCTTTATTTTAAGATTATTTTCTCATTTGGGCGTGGTTTTTATCCAAGGCTAATAATCTTTTGTGGTATGGTAGTTTCCATCGTTCTGGATAGCAGTAAGATGGCGTAAGAATAACTGTTGGAGGGTTGTCTACAAAATATCTATTTAAGTGGCTTTCATCATGCCATACAGCGACTATATCTTTTTCTAAGTCTTTGTATATATTTTCAGTCATAATTTTTGATCTTTTTAAAAACTCTTGGCTGCTGCCACCGTTAAAGCCGCCCGCAAAGTAATATTTTCCTTCATTGCGTGAAATGTACGCTGTTGATTCTGGTCGGGTTTCATAGGTTCCTCTTTTGCCGACAAAGCCTGGATGTTGTGTTGCAACCTGTTCGCCTAATATTTCTTCACCGACGGTATCGACAAATAACATGTCTGCATCACATGCAAAGAGATAATCCATGTTTTCAAGCAGATCTTTCGCGTTGTAGTACATCTCGTATCGCATCATTGTGTCATATGGCCAGCCAAGGCGCTCTTGGGGAATTTTTACAATATTTGGTAGATTTGGGATTTGTCTATCGGTGAAAACAAAGTAGGTGACTTCATGGTTTGTTAAAAAGTGTTTTTCTGCCGATTTAACTAAAGGTTCTACAAATTCTATGTACCGACCGGTTGCGACAATGAGTAAGCCTATCTGAAGTGTTTCTTGTTTTTGGGGTTTTGTTGTGCAAAAGAGTGATAGAGCACAAAGAAGTGTTATGAAAAAATAATTGCGTTTCATTTGTTCTCCTGAAGTTTTTGGTTTGTAAATAAGGTTTCTAGAGGTTCATATTTTTTTCTTGATCTGATAAGCAAGTCTAATTTTTTTTGTAACGATTTTGAAACTTTGTGATCGTTTAATGAGTTTAGGTCGTTGTAAAGAAGTAGTACCTCAGGGACAAATTTAAAGTGTCCTTTGCTTGCCATTTCAATCATTGGAAACATTGCGGCAATATCACCGGTCATTTTCAAAAAATCGTCTTCATACATTAGGTCTTCTGTTTTTATTTTTTTAAAAAGGCCAGCATAGAATGTACGCAGATGGGAAGGGATGTTGACGTATGATCTAAACGAATTATTGTTTACCACATGTGTTGGCATAGGTCGGCAAAAGCCAATTTTGTTATTTGATAAATGTTTAAATTGGCCGTAGGTGAGCCATACGTTTTCATCTTGGTATATCTCGTTTACTCGTGATAAAACATTTTCATGTGCAAAGAAATCATCCCCATCTAAAATGATTATGATGTTTTCATCGTTACAGGAATGTATCGCTTTGTATTGATTTGCAAGTGCGCCGACGCGTTTTTCATTTTTTACGAGAATAATTTGGTTTTTTAATTCTTTTTCTTTAATGTACTGTTCCACCAAATCTCCAGTACCATCAGGAGATTGGTCATCAAGATAAATCATGGTTTTGTTTTGATATGTTTGCATAGCAAAAGAATCTATATTTTTTTTGTACCAATCCTTATTGTTATAACTTGCAGTTACTACAACGATGTGTTTTTTTGTTGTATGTGCGCAAATATGAGGTGCAAAAAGTGCAAGCAGTGAGATATGTAAGATTGTTTTTTTGAGATTCATCTACTTCTCCTTTAAGTTGTTATCTTTCAATAAATTCTGGAACATAATCGGTATGGGCTCCTTTGTTTTTCATTTTAAACAGTGGAGCTATGTCAATTTTTAAGCCTTTGTTAAAGACCTCTAGAAGTTCTTGAGCATTTAATGCATTCATGTGTCTGTTTTGATAAGTGTTTTGTACTCTATTGAGGGGCAAATTAACAATTTTTGTTTCTTCGTGGCACAGGCCAACTGGTTTACTTCGGTTTTTTCTGGTCGACCACCTTGCTTCTAATGTATTTGGGGCAACGTAGTTCATGTGTAAAAACGATTGTTTTATATCATCTTTTTTGTACAAGGTCATGTCGACGGTGTTCGGATAATTCCAATCGCATTGTCCGTTGCTAAAATGCCATGAATAGACATCGTCTATGACATGGGTTACTGGAGGTACTTGTTGTGATCTGTTGAGCGTATAGCATCGGTCTAGGTGTAGGCCAAGTCTGTAATACACCCCATATGCTCCGGTTGTTTGGAGCAGCTCGATATCTTTTTCTATATCGATAAAATCTTTCACAATAATGTCATCGACGGCAAAGACAATGTACTCTGATGGTGATTCAAACGATGCTTTTATGGTTAGTGGTTTAAAATCTTGTTTTGGATTTGCACCTTGTTTGTGAAAGATTACTGAAGGAAATTGTTCTTTTACCTCTTGGTATGCTTGTTCATAATCATTATTGGTTGATCGATAAACGACATGTATTTCTTCAAGGCCTTCAATGTATGTGTCTGTTGATTCTAAAAATGCATAGAGTTGGATGGGGCGATTGTAAGAAAATGCTACAAGATCTGCTTTTTGTGCGTCAATTGAAATAAAGCTAATTGAAATAAAGCTAAGCAGTAGAAATAGAGATAAACTTGTTACAATTTGTTTTAGAGCTTTCATTATTACTAACCTTTCTTAGTATTATTATGTTGTTAATGTATTAATTCTATCGTATTTTTGTTTTCCTCTGATTTGCTTTTCAAGATGTAGTACCAGTTTTAAGTCTTTTTTCCAGTCATTTATTGGGTTTTCTTGGTTATAGATGTACAGCACCTTGTCTATTGATTTTGCATGGTTGCCGGCCATTTCTAGCATAGGAAACATCATTGCCATGTCCCAGGTCATTGCGTAAAATTTATCGTTGTACAGTAGATCTTCTGTTTTGATTTTTTTAAACAATCCCGCATAAAATGTGCGCAGGTGAGATGAAAGCCATCTAAATTCTCTAAATGCATTTTGTTGAGTGACGATGTCTGGGATGTGACTACAGTGACCCAATTTTCCAGATGGATAGATTTCGTATTGACCATATGTCATCCATACGTTTTTGTCTTGATATACTTTATTGATGTATGAAAGTACTTGCTCATCTTTAAACCAATCATCTCCATCAAGTGTAACGACCACATCACTGTTTTTGCAGGAGTGTATGGCGTGGTACAAGTTGTACATAGCGCCTTTGTTTTGTTTGTTTTGAATGAGTTTGATTTTATGTTCGAGATTGTGGCTTTTAATGTACTGGGCAACTGCTTTGCCTGTTCCATCGGTTGAGCAGTCATCGATGTATATGGCATTCCAGTTTTTATAGGTTTTACTTTGTGCTTCAAGCATATCTAAGTTTTTGTCATACCATTTGATGTTGTTGTAAGATGGTATGATGACTACAATATGTTTGTCTTTTGAAGATCCTCTAAAATTCTTCAGATAAAAAAGAGAAAAAGAGAGTATTGTAACAAGAAGCAGTACTCCCTTGTTTTTTGATAATGTATTAAAGAATTTGTTTTTTTTGTTCATTACAATCCTTACGTGGAGGCGGCAACAGCTTAAGTTTGGAGCAGCATTAAAAACACCACATTAGCTGTTGCCTAATTTTTTAATTTTTTCTTTCATCAAAGGATAGATTGGTTTTTAACAAAGTTGAAGTATTTTTTAGCAAAAAAAATGGAAGAATATTTATCTTCATTCCATTGTTAAATAACTCTACAATATTGCTTTTATTTTCAGGTTTTAGAGTGACAACCTTTGATTTTTCAAAGAACAAGCCAACTTTTTCCATATCAAATTTTTGCGTGTTAAAATATTGTTCCAATGATTTGCTTGAATCGTAAGTGATATTTTTCAAAATAGGCAGGATATCACTTTTCCTGTACAGGGTCATTGCGAGATTATGTGGATTTTTCCAATCGCATTGCCCATCTTTAAATTGCCATGCGTGTATGCCTTGGGTGATTTCGGCATGTAGTGCAATTTTTTGCTCAGCTTCGAGCGCACAATGTTGTTGAATATTTTTTCCAAGTGATAAATAGAATCCATGGGCATACGTATGTTCCATTGTTTTTACGCAGGTATGTATGTCTACAGAGTCGGTTACAAGCATATTGTCTTTTGCCAGAAGGAGATATTTGTTTTCAGATTCAGCAATTGTTTGTTCCAGCGCTGTTTTAAGATTGTCAGTTGGTACAAATAGAGCATTTTTAAAATCGTTTGCGACTGCTTGGTAGGCTTGGTCATGATTATGAATCACATACACTGTTGCTATGTCTGGCATATGCATGCGTACTGATTCGAGTAGTGCGTAAAGTTGTGCTGGTGATTGTTCTGCCAGGATCACCAGGTCTGTTTGTGTGCTTGCTTTTATGTTTCTAAATGGGGATTCTATTGCGTTATATTTTTCTTTTGCCCTGATTACGTAAGATACGTGTAATTGTCGTTGCAGTTTTGTTTTAAAGTCATTCAGTGGGGTGATGCAGTTGTATACGTATACGATATCTTCGATAAATTTGAACTTACCCTTTGCCATCTCGAGCAGCGGAATCATGAATGCCATATCCCAAGAAACTTTATAGAAATTTCCATCGGTTAAAAAATCTTGAAGTTTTATTTGTTTAAACAGCCCTGCATAGAAGGTGCGCAAGTGGGATGAAAGCCATGCTGTTTCTCGGTAAGCATTGGCACGTACGATGTTTGGGGGAATCTGTTTGCAGTGGCCGTGGCGTGTAAAATATTTTTTTTCATTTTGTTTGTAATGAAGTTCTTCGTATTGGCCGTAGGTCATCCAGACGTTTGGATCTTGGTATATTTCATTTAGTCGATTAAAAACATTTTCATCTTTGAGCCAATCATCCCCATCAAGGGTGACAATGATTGCCTGATCATCACATGAGTGTACTGCTTTGTATATGTTTGCCATTGCCCCGTAGTTTCTTGGATTATTGATAAGCGTTGTTCTCTTTTCTTGTCCGCTTTCCTTTATGTATTGTTCTACTAGCTGACCCGTTTTATCAGGAGAGCAATCATTTATGTAAATTACTTTGTAGTTTTCATATTTTTGTCCAAAAATAGAGCCGAGATTAAGTTTGTACCAATGTTCATTGTTGTATGAGGGAATGACAACAACAATTGGCTTTTCTGCATGACCCTTTGTAGCTTTAGCGTAGTAGGGTTGTTCATGAGCGTATGAAAAGTAATTTGCTGTAAGTGCGAGTGCTGCTAATGCTACGACGATTTTTTTAAGCATGTTTGCTCCTTAGATAAAATATTTTTTTAACTACTTTGATCCCATCCATCAGGTTTTAACCAACTGCCTGCCCAGTGGTGTACTGCAAATGATTCTGGTCTAATCCAATTTTTTCTCGGTAATCTTTGTTCATCATATCCGCATGGATAAAAATAGCTTGCAGGAAGTACAACATTGACTAGGTTGTTGTCTTTTTTCATAGATGTCGCGCAAAATGATTTTGTAAAATGCAGTGGCCCTGTTGCGACAATGATCTGGTTATTGTACCAATCATCTTTGATTGTTTCGACACAATGTTTCAGTATTGGGTGGCCTGGTCGAGCAGCAAAAAGTGCTGCGCCCAGTTGAATGAAACTGGTATCAAGTGGCTGAACGCCAGTGTAAAAATCGTACATGTAGTTGAGCATATCCAGTGGCTTGATCGATTCAAAATCAACATCTATGTATACGCCCCCAAATCGATAGACAACTTCCCATTTTAAAATGTCAGATCGTTGTCCATAGTTTCTTGTTTCGTCAAAGAATTTTCTGTTATCAAAGGTGAGGTTTTTTACATCGATAACGATCATTTTTTCGTTATCAATTGGTGCGTTCAAATATTTTTTTAGATCATCAAATGTGAAATCTTTAAATAATTTTCCAAGATTGTAATTTTCAGGATTATCTACCCAAAATACAAATGTCCAATCGGGATGATTTTTAATCCACGTATCTAAAAATGGTTTATATTGTACCGGAAGTTTTTTGCCAAGCCAGATGTAGTGGAGTATTTTTGGGATTTTGCAAATTTGTTGTGGTGCCACTTTATCAAAATTGTTCATATTGTATTGATGTTGAAACAGAGATAGAATTGGCTCGTTTCTAACATTTATTTTGTGTTTGTAGCGCTTAGTTTGCATTGAGATGTCAAAGTCAACGTATAAATTTTGTGCTAGCGATTTAAATTTTTGTGGGTTTTTGTATGAGTTAATATTGATACTATTCTGAAAGCAGCTTGGAAGCAGTAGTATTGCTGCAATTACAAGGGTATTGCTATACTTCATCATTTATTCCAATCTTTTACCTGTGCTTCATTTTTTATATTCTTAAACTCTTTTCTTCGATACTTGAGCGGCATCCAGGTCATGCCCCACCAATGTACGGCAAATGCGCCGAGCTTTTTCCATCGCTTTCTATCGATTTCTTTTTCATAGCCACCGAGTGGATAAAAATAAGACGCAGGAAACGCAACGTCTATTGTGTCAAGTTTGTCCGCGACATCAAAAAATGCTCTGGTAAAATGAATGGGACCTGTTTTTGCGGGAGCACCCTCATGGGTTTCGTAACTGTTTTTCATGGTGTCTATAACATGTTTTAAAAGAGGATGTCCTGGTTTAGCGGCAAAAAGGGCTGCACCCAGTTGCAAATATTGCGTATCGAGTGGCTGTATGCCTACATAAAAATCGTAACAATGGTGAAATATATCCAGCGGCTGTAAGCATTCAAAATCGGTATCTACGTACACGCCACCATATCGATATACGATTTCATATTTTAAAATGTCTGATTTAACTCCAAAGTTTATCGCATCATCATATAGGTCTTGGTTGTCCAATGTTATTTTTGCAACATCAGCATCGGTCCAGAGCTTGAACTTCCAGTCTGGATTTTTTTCAATCCAGGTCACAATGTATTTTTTGAGTTCTTGTGGAACACTGCAGTCTTCGATTTTTCCATTGATCCAAACCACATGGATTATTTTAGGTATTTTCGGCTTTTTGCTTGGCGTAACGTTTGAAAGATTATGTTTCTCGTAAAGCTTTTTAAAAAGTTTGTATAATTTTATTCCATTAACCTCGGTAATTTTTTCTGTTATGGCTACAGATTTGATATATTCTTTCACTTGCATAGAGGTATCAAAGGGGATGTACATCTGTTCTTGGTCCCAGCCAAGTTCATTCGGTTGAGCATTGATATTTAAAACAAACAAAAGTGTGATTGAAAGGGCAGCTTTCTTGAATTTAGATTTTTTGAGCATCATTATTATCCTTTTTTATAAAAAATCCTAAGGTTACAACAGAAAATACCAAAGTGCTGATCTTAGTCAACATAAACTTTTTATTTTTTAGATTTTTTAAGCAATTTATTTGATTTTGACTTATAACAAGCGGTTTGCTACCTTGTAAGCAAGATATCTTCATTGTTAATTTTATTTCTCTAAAAGTTAAAAAAATTGATAATTTGTTTTAGTTGCGGAGTGTGTATGAGAAAATGTATCATTGTTTTTTTCTGTTTGCTTCTGCAAATATTTCATGTAACGCTTGCCAAAAAACGGGTGCATAGTGTGGCCAGTATGTGTGCGTTGCAAAAAGCGAAGGCAGAAGGCCGAGTCAATAAGCTTTTGTGTAGTATTTTTGATAAAAAGTCATCCCGTGATCTTTTTGGTTTGTTTGGCGTGTTTGTAAATGCAAAAATATTTAAACGAAAAAGCTTGCATGAGAAAATCGGGTTTTTACGTGAGAAATTTCAGTCAAGTGGGGCATTTCCGTTAGTTTGTTGTTTTGAAAATTTTCCAAGAAAGAAAAAACAGCTGGCTCAGTTGCTCTCTTTTTGCCTTGATCAAAAGTTAGAGTTTGAGTTTTTAGATAATTTTTGCGATGAATGTTTTGAAAATGTAATTGGTGATACTCAAAATGTAAAGTCTTACAAGATTATTGAGGCATATTTGAGCAAAAGGGCAAAAGGGCGAGCGTGTCGGTTATGGCTTCAAAAGTACGGGAAATTTTTGCAGCAAAATGAAACTATTGGCTACTACAATTTGCATGAATATTTTGGGGCAACGTATGATGCCGATATTAAACTTGATCTTATTTTATTTTTAAAACATTTTGCATGTATTGAAGCAGCTCTTCACAGAGTTGCACTTACTGGCTGGGAGTTAAAGCATGATCGGTTTGTTGTAGGCAAAGAGGTGTATCAAAGTTTAAAACTTTTGAATTATATTTGGAAGAGATTAAGTCCAAATCTTAAAGCCATTGATGCAAAGCGTATTAGATCAAGAATTGCGCATATAAATCGTTTAGCTATACCTGAAGGGATTGCATATCGACTTTCAAAGTTTTGGTATGATCTTAAAGGGTGCTGTCGGATAGTGAGATAAAAATATAGCGCCCCGAGGGGCGCTATGTATCTGCTAGTAGAAAATCTTTTTTTTAATGCACCAGGCAAGGGTTTGTGCAAGTCCTTCATCGAGCGATATGCTTGGTTGCCAGCCTAGTGATTTGATGCGATCTATGTTGAGTTGTTTTTTTGGTGGTCCGTCAGGTTTGCTGGTATCGAACAAAAGTTCACCTTTAAATCCGATCGCATCTTTGATTTTACGAGCAAGGTCTGCAATGGTAAGATCAAGGCCGGTTCCGACGTTTACAATTTCGTCTCCGTTGTAATGTTGCATTAAAAAGATGGTAGCATCTGCTAGATCGTCAACATGCAAAAATTCTCGGTACGGACTGCCTGTCCCCCAAATGGTTACATGAGTTTTACCGTCTCTTTTTGCTTCATAAAATTTACGAACTAATGCAGGAAGTACGTGCGAAGTTACAGGGTCAAAATTGTCGTTAGGTCCATAAAGATTTGTTGGCATGCATGCGATAAAGTTTGTTCCATATTCTTTGTTGTATGATTGGCACATTTTGATACCCGCAATTTTTGCTATTGCATATGCGTAATTTGTTTGTTCTAGAGGGCCAGTTAAAAGATATTCTTCCTTTATTGGCTGTGGGCACATTTTTGGATAGATGCATGACGAACCTAAAAAGAGTAGTTTTTTTGCGCCGTATTTGTATGCTGCGTGAAGTACATTTGTTTGAATCGTGAGATTGTTGTAGATAAACTGTGCTGGTTGGAGTTTGTTTGCCACGATACCGCCAACTTTTGCTGCAGCTAAAAAGACAAACTCTGGCCGTTCTTGTTCAAAAAATTTTTCTACATCATTTTGGATTTGCAGATCAAGTTCTTTTGAAGTGCGCATTATGATGTTGGTAAATCCTAGGCTTTGTAACTTTCTGACGATGGCAGAGCCAACCAATCCTCGGTGTCCTGCCACATATATTTTTGAATCTGGCTTCATGACCACTTTTTTTTCAATATCGGTTGCAAGGGTTTTTTGCATCATTATACCTACGAGTGCTGTTATGAAAAGACTTTTTTTTATCACGACGTTTCTCCTTTACAGTGATTTAAACATTTTGAAAACATGTTCAACTTCTTTACAATCATTTTTAACCATGAGCGCAACAAGCTCTTTGAATTTTGTGTTTGGTTTCCAATCAAGTTTTTCGTGTGCTTTACTTGCATCGCCGACCAGAACATGTACTTCTGTTGGTCTGAAATACTTTGGATTGACAAAAATGATTGGTTCTTCTGTTTTTTTGTTATATCCGACTTCATCTACTCCTGAGCCACGCCATTCAATATCTATACCGATTTGGGCAAAAGCGAGTGTGACAAATTCTCTGACCGAATGTGTTTCACCGGTTGCAATAACATAATCGTCGGGTGTTTCTTGTTGCATCATAAGCCACATTGCTTCAATATAATCTTTTGCATGTCCCCAATCTCTTTTTGAATCGAGATTACCCAAATGGATTTCTTTTTGGAGTCCATATTTTATGCGTGCAACAGCCCGTGTTATTTTTCTTGTGACAAATGTTTCTCCACGTCTTGGAGATTCATGGTTAAACAAGATGCCGTTGCAGGTAAACATGCCATATGCCTCTCGGTAATTGACGGTTATCCAGTATGAATACAGTTTTGCTGCAGCATATGGAGAACGTGGCCTGAATGGAGTTTGTTCATTTTGTGGCATTTCTTTAGAGTTGCCATACAGTTCACTGGTTGATGCTTGATAAAATTTTACTTTTTTCTCAAGGCCCAAAATCCTGACTGCTTCTAAGAGCCGTAATGTGCCCAGTGCATCTGATTGAGCAGTGTACTCTGGTGTTTCGAATGAAACGGCAACATGACTTTGCGCAGCCAGATTATAAATTTCGTCAGGTTGTACCTCTTGGATAATGCGTATCAAATTTGTTGCATCAGTAACATCGCCATAGTGCAAAATAAAATTTCTATCATTGGTTTCATGTGGGTCTTGATAGATATGATCTATTCGAAAGGTGTTAAAAGAAGAAGCTCTTCTTTTGATTCCATGTACTTGATATCCTTTGCGTATTAAAAATTCTGCCAGATACGAACCATCTTGCCCGGTGATACCTGTGATAAGTGCTACTCTCGTCTTTTCCTGTATATTGTTTTCTTGTTCTGTTGTATTTGAGAAGATGTTTTGTGTCGTTACTGCTACGACTATCGCAATCAAAAGAAGCTTGTTCTTCATAGAGTTTTTCCTTTTTTTAAAAATTATGAATTTATATTGTGTTCTATGATGCTACAAATTTTTGAATTTTTCAAATGATCTTTACATTTTTTAAATAAACATGTCATTTTGGTTGTAAGGGTAAGGGGAGTGAATAATATATACAGAGGTGAGGTGTGCGAATTAAGTCTTTAAGTAAAACAGCTTTACTATTCAGTTTTTTTTTCAGTGTATTTGCGTGTGGTGTTCAGTCAAAGCAGCCATGTTGTGCTGGATGCAAGAAATGCAGTTGTTTTTCGGTTGCCCCTTTTAGTGAAAAAAAGATAGAAAAGGCTCAAGGTGAATCTTTTGAATTCAAAACATTTATTGATTGGAAAAATGCATGTGCGCGATTGAGAACAAAATATAAAGTAACGCATGGTAAATTACCTCGTTTGATCAAACATGCAACGTTTCAAGATACCTGTTTGAGTAAAAAGGAGCTTAATAAAGCAATCAAAAAATTTATTTACATGACAAAAGAAAGTTCTTTTTTGCATCCAGAACATTGGATAAGTGGCAAAATTCCTAAAAATTCTTTTTTAGCGATCGATAAGAAAAAACAACAGTGCCTGTTTTTTGTGCAGAAAATTATTGTTGATCCACAAGCGATACTTTCTATACATGCCGATTTGCATGGCGATATTCATTCGTTTATCAAGTATCTCAACTATCTTTTTTTGGAAAATAAAATTGACAAACATTTTACCATCACAGATAAAAATTTTTACCTGATTTTTTTAGGTGATTATACAGATGGGTGGCTGTATGGATCGGAGGTGCTCTATACGCTTTTACGATTAAAAATTGCAAATCCTAACAATGTTATTATGCTGCGGGGAAACCATGAAGATGTAGTGCAAAACAGTATGCATGGGTTTAAAAAAGAGTTCTTTAAGAAGTTTTTGTATACAAAAAAGAAAGGGCAGAAGAAATTTTATCGGCTTGGCGTTGTGTACAATCTTTTACCTTCAGCGGTGTATTTGGGAGTTCCTTCGGACGATAAAAGATTTACTAATTACCTATTGTTTTTTCATGGAGGGTTAGAGCCGAGATTTAATCCGCACCGTTTACTTGCGAAGAAAGAAAATTGTTTGTACCAATGGTTGCACAAATACGATACCTCATGGTTTGTGGGATTTAAAGACAAGTTGTACGGTAAAACTATTCCCTATACGTCTTGTGCAAAAAAAATAGGGTTTGTATGGAATGATTTTATTGTTGATTCAGACAGGAAAAATATTCAAAAGTCACACAGACGCTATCCCGGGCTTTATAAGTTTTCAAAAGAGATGACGCAAAAGTTTTTAAAATCATGTAGTTGTGATAACAAATATAAAGTGAGGGCAATTTTTAGAGGTCATCAGCATAGTCATAAGCCGGCCTATAAAAAACTTTTTGAAAATCATGGCATATACAATTTAGATTCCAATAAGCAATGGGATGGAATATCGAGTATGAAGCTTGATGAGGATAGTGTTGTTTGGACGTTGCAAGCGAGTCCTCATGCGCTAAAAAGGGCTTATTTTAAAAAATGGCCATGTATATTTGACATCCATGTGGAGCTAAAATTGGATAAAAAATTCAAAAACTGGGTGCTTCAGCCTAAGAAATTAGAATGTTTGTAGCCAACATGTTTTTCTTTTTTAATTCCTTTTTTGATGTTTCTTTCAATTTTTTTGCAATCAGCGTCGACCATCAGTTTTACAAGCTCATGGAATGTAATTTTGGGTTGCCAGTCAAGCTGTTCATACGCTTTACTTGCGTCACCAACCAAAACATTTACTTCCGTCGGTCTGAAGTATCGTGGGTGTACAAGGACAATTGGAATCCCTGTTTTTTTATCAAACCCTTTTTCTTGCAGGTCTGATCCTAACCATTCAAGCTCTATGCCTGCGTGTGCAAATGCTAATGTGGTAAATTCTCTGACCGAATGGGTTTTGCCTGTTGCAATAACGTAATCGTCTGGAGTTTCTTGTTGCATCATAAGCCACATTGCTAAGACATAGTCCTGTGCATGTCCCCAATCCCGTTTTGCGTCCAGATTTCCTAGGTATAAATTTTTTTGGAGTCCATGTTTGATGCGTGCTGCCGCGCGGGTAATTTTTCTTGTGACAAATGTCTCTCCACGCCTTGGTGATTCGTGATTAAATAAAATGCCATTGCAGGTAAACATGCCATATGCTTGTCGATAGTTAATAGTTATCCAGTATGCGTACAGTTTTGCTGCGGCATATGGAGAGCGTGGTTTGAACGGAGTTTGTTCATTTTGGGGTATTTGTTGCGCATTGCCATACAGCTCACTGGTTGACGCCTGATAAAATTTTATCTTATTTTCAAGTTTTAAAATCTTGATTGCCTCTAAAATTCTCAATGTTCCTAATGCGTCTGATTGAGCAGTGTACTCAGGTGTTTCGAATGAAACGGCGACATGGCTTTGTGCGGCCAAATTGTAAATTTCATCAGGTTGTACTTCTTGAATAATTCGTATCAAGCTGGTTGCGTCGGTCACATCGCCATAATGCAAGATAAATTGTCGATTAAAATTTTCATGTTCATCCTGAAACAGATGATTAACTCGGCCAGTATTAAACGAAGAGGACCTCCTTTTAATCCCGTGCACCTGATATCCTTTGTGTATCAAAAATTCTGATAGGTATGCCCCATCTTGCCCTGTCACTCCCGTTATCAATGCCTTTTTCACTTAGTACCCCTCTTTTTTTGAAAAAGCGGCCCTGGGGCCGCCTTATGTTTTACAAAAACTTATTTTTCTACAAAAACTTAGAATTTTTTGAATTTTTAATTTGTTGTACAACCTGTCGCACCTTTTCCGCCTGATCTCGTTTTGTAATCAAAAGTATTCCATTTGCTTCAACAATGCAAAGATCATCAATGCCAACCAATGCGACTAGTTTGTCTTTTACGTCAACCAGATTATTTTCAGAATCAACTGAGACAACGTTGTTATCAAGTTGCATGTTTTGTTTTTGTATAGTCAAAAATACTTCGATATTGCCAACATCGCACCATGAAAAATCTGATGGGATAACAAAAATGTTTTTACTTTTTTCCATAATTGCATAATCAATTGAATCTGATTTGACGTCATTGTAATCCCCGCAGCCATCGATATACTTTTTTACGCCGTCAAAAATGTCAGGTGCGTATGTTTTAAACTCATTAAGAAATGCTTCAACCTGTCCACAAAACATGCAAATATTCCAGGCCATGTTGTCTTTTGCAATATATTCTTTTGCAACGTTGAGTTTTGGTTTTTCATGAAATTTCAAAACAGGATAGGGTGCATCTTTTTTGTTTGTGTTATCAAATTCAATATATCCATAACCAGTTGCAGGATATGTTGGCTTAATGCCAAAAAGGGTGATATTGCGATTATCTGTGATAAATGTAATGGCAGACTTTACGTGTTTTACAAATGTTTGCGTGTCGGGAATAAATGGATCTGACGGTAAGAAGATTACGAGTGCTTCAGGATTTTTTTTGTAAAGCTCCATGCATGCAAGTAAAATTGCTGGCGCAGTGTTGCGCAGGCCTGGTTCTACAACGATATGGCCAATTTTATTGCCAACATATGCGTTGATATTGTCAACATGTTTTTCTGTTGTGCTGATCCAGATATTTTCTTTGGGTACCATTGAACTTACTCGTTCTATGGCTTGCTCAATAAGTGTTTTGTTTTCTCCAACTTCAAGAAACTGTTTTGGCTTTTCTTGTCTGCTAAGAGGCCATAACCGAGTACCGCTGCCGCCTGCTAAAATGACAAAATAAACGTTTTTATAGTTCATGGGATCCTTGCAAAGTGTGCTGTTTGCTTTACCGATAAGTATAAGAAGGCATATAGAAAAAAGGATTTTGTTCTTCATTTTTGTCTCCCGATTTGCCACATCCCCTTAGGGTGCAGTAAGTTGAAATAAGCTTTGATCTATATCTTCTACCATTGCTGAAAATTTTTTGCAAAGATTTGTTGCATAAAAAAGCCCCGGAAATTTCCAGGGACATAAATTTATCGTTATGATTGCTTTTTTGCTTTTTAGGTTTCTTGGCTGACGTGGCCGAGAGGAGGGTCTTACTTTAGGTAAAAATGTGCTTTTGGTGCGGAAAACGTAAATACAGATGGTACATAAATCATGTGCGGCGCCTTTGTGGTGCGTTGTAGGATCTTGCTTTTTCTCAAGTTACGAGTTTTTGCTGTTTGAGATTTTGATCTCTTTGTTTTTGCAGTTGGCCTGCAGTTGCACCCGCAGCTGAAACAAGAGGCTTTTGGTGATCTTTTGACCTTTCTTTTTTTTAAAATTGGCTTTTTTACGCCTTTTTTTGTTCTTGCGCAAAACGATAATCCGCAGGTTGTAAGAATTGTTAGTGAGATAGTAGTTAAAATAATTTTTTTCATGTTTTTTCCTTAAAAGCTAAATTATTTCTATTGATTGGAACCAATAGATCGTCCATCTTCTGTTTTTGGATACATATTTTTGCAGTGGTTCATGTAGAATTTTGATAATTTTGCACAAAGACCATGGGTACAGCATATTTTTTTTGAAGTTTTTTTTCGGGGAGTTGTTTGCCTTTTTGCACGTTTTTTCTTTTTTCTTTTACCTTTTACGCAAAGTGACACATTGTAGCTTGTAAGAATTGTCAAAGCAACTATAGTAGCTATAATTTTGCTTTTTTGAGTCATAAATTCTCCTTATTTTTCTGAATTAAAATGACCTTTCTTATTTTATGCTACAATTTTTTTGGAGGTTTTTAATATTAAAGTAT
>Ga0180433_10006103_pt1 | contig 15953 bp, 16 predicted proteins | sample SS_ome_8_FD_132980 | JGI IMG/M metagenome (GOLD analysis project Ga0180433, IMG submission 132980) | Hypersaline lake sediment archaeal communities from the Salton Sea, California, USA - SS_1_D_1 metaG | ecosystem: Environmental > Aquatic > Non-marine Saline and Alkaline > Hypersaline >... | reverse complement strand
GTTTTGAAGCTGTTGTCCGGGGACCTTTTCGCTTGAGCCTGGCCCCGTTTAATCCATTGTTCCGTCGTTGTTTTTTTGAGAAATTCGATCAGTTTTTCTTTTCCCATTTCCCTTTCCAAGGCTTTAGCCAATGTTACGAATTCATTCCACTGCTGATACCAAAAATCTTTATAGGTCATTTTCTGACCATATTCCTTTTCAAATTTATTTTTCTCTTCCTGGAAAAAAGCATTTTTTCCAGACAAACTCGATGCCCAAATGTTGCCACTGCAAAGACAAGCCATAGAACAAGCAGGCATAATCTCAGTCAAAAACCGTCGGCGCGTTAATCCGCCAATAAGTTTTCCTTCGGTCATTTCTTAACCTCCTTTAAATTATTATTGGGGCGAGTCGACTCTGCACCCCTTTCAAGCTATCTAAAAAAGTCGGCCGCAAAACATCGGAACATCACTCACCTGGATGATATGAGCGGCTGAGATTCTCTTTGATTTCAGACAATTCGAACCAGGCTGGTTTAAATTTCCCCTTTACGAAAAGAGGGGCCTGATCAAAATAGTGAGGAGATCCGGGATTAGAGCTCTGCCCTAATGGGAGTATGGAATACGCCTTTATTTTCTCACCAAATTCCACAACGCTTATAAATCCATGTCCGCCGAGTCCATAGTTCTTCTTCAATCCGTCTCTAGGAGGAGCATCGAAATTATAGACAATTCCAACCCATCCGGGTCCACCTGGACACGGCAGACTCATTCGACTATCACTAAAGTTTTCTCCGGCATTAGGATTAATTCGCTGAATCCGGTTTATATCTCCCCAGGGAACTTGCCAAGTCCCAAAATCCTTTTCGAGCTTATCGATCACTTCTTCGAGCATTTGAACTTTCTGCCATGAATTTTTTGCTGGCTCATTTTGTTGGGAATTGTTGATCTTTCTGAACCACAATATGAATAAAGTTGAAGCGACTGAATCAACAGTGCTCCTTCGATCCCAAGAGCGCAGACAGTCCATAGCCTTGTTTAGCTTGCCCGCTCGGGAGCTATCGACGAGCTTCAGCGATTCCCATTCCTTCACAAGCTGGGGAATGTTTTTCTCTGCCTGCAGGACATAGGTATCGTAGATAAGTCTCATCATATCCATGAATGATAAGGAACTTTGAGAGGAAAGGATTCTCCTCGAGATCCGTGCTCGAGCATTATCCCCTTCACCTGAAATCATGTATGACGGATAATCAGTCTCTGTCGGATTATCAACGGAAGAAGTCAGAAGGGGTGTTGTGTTACAATTCTGCATCCAGCCGGATTCAGGGTTTATGACCTGCGGCAGTTCTTCAAGAGTATGGTACCCTTGCCATTCCGTATCAGGATTACTTCCGTCGACGGGTTTCGTCCAGTCGAACTGAGGGTTACGTCGAGGAATGGCCCCGTTATAGACATAGTAGATATGCCCATCCCGGTCAGCATACATGAGATTGTGATAAACCAGGGCACAACGTGATATGGCAGTCTTGAATTCCTCGAAGGTTTGGGCCCTGGTCATTTCATACCATTGTTGAACAAGCCCTCCTGCTTTAATTTTAGGAAGCCTCACGGCAAGACACTTCCCACCCTTCTTGGATATTACCGGACCATGGTGAGTTTTGAGGAGATTCACTTTTCGGTCTTCAATTCCATTGGCAGTTTTCACCTTAATCGTTTCACTCCATTGGGTTGCAATCCTGTAACCTTCTCCATATCGGTAGGCAAGAGGGTTATCCGGGTTGTCAAAGGTCTCTTCATAGACATCGACCACATCGGGATAGTTGACTGTGGGAGCCCATCCCAAGTATTCATTGTGTGCAAAAAAGGGAAACATTCCTCCACCGTATCCGACAACTCCTGAAATGTTCCAACCCTCGTCGCTGTGAAGATGTGCCTCATAGAGAGAATTTAGAAAGGTATGAGGATTGGTTACCAATATGGCATTTCCACTCGCACTCTTGCCCGGACCTATGGCCCACATGTTTGATCCTTGTCCCGGAAATGTTTTCTGAGATTCAGCCAATTGCTGTAATTCTTGTATGTTGAGGTTTGTGTTGAAGAATTGGCTAAAGCTGAAGCTTCGAGTGTCTGCAAAAACAAACCATGGTTCAAAGTGTGTTATGAGAAGAGGTTTTATGTGAGGATTCTTTAACAAATAATAATTAATTCCGTCTGCAAAAGCATCACAGAGAGAGAGAATCTTTGAGGATGATTTTTCATATTCGAGCTTTGCTGCCTGCTCTATCTCCAAGGCCTTAATTAAGATATCATTTGCCAGTCCTTGCTCTCCATTCAATTCAGCATTTCTTCCTAACCAGCCAATATAATTCCGCTCAATTGTGTCAAATTCATCTTCTGCCCGAGCGTACATAAAGCCAAAAACAACGCTTTCATCGGTGGGGCCATAGATATGGGGAACACCGTACGTATCGCGGTAAATGGTTACCGAGCGCGCCATTTTCTCTACTTCTGTACTATGGGAATGGGAACCGGAATTTTCCGTCCGGCAAGCTACAGAAACAAAGCCGATCACAATTAGCAATACATAACGCAAAACATTTGTTCTATTCATATGAAAGCTCCTTTCGAATCATTGTTTTCGTTTAACCCTTTCAAGTATTCCATTAAGAATTCCCATTTCTCCGTAAAACTCTACCAGGCTTATCACCAGTGTGAGACATGCCTTGATAAACCATAACTCCGTTTACTAGTACGTGCGTTATTCCTTCGGGCCGCTTTGCTGGATGGAGAAAATCCCCTTTGTCGCTGATTTCATCCAAATTGAAAACGAGAATATCCGCCCAATTGCCCTCTTTAATAATTCCCCTGTTCTTTAATCCAAAAATATTCGCGGGCAGTGAAGTGGCCTTCCTGATGGCCTCCTCCAGGCTAAGGACCCTAAGCTCTCTGACATACCTCTTTATATAATGAGGAAAGAGGCCGAAAGCGATAGGATTAACCGGCAGGTTTTCACCTGGATCTGCAGGCAGCGAGACGACATCCGTACTCGGCATGGAAAAAGGATGTTGAAGGAGTACAGGAATTGTGGCAGGATGCATCCTCGGATCAAAGAATTGAACCCAAACCGTATCGAAATCATCAAGCAAAATATCAAACAAAGTATCTATCGGACCGGTATTCCTCAATTTGGATATTTCCGCGATCGTTTTACCCTCTAAATTCTTATTTGTGCAGGTGAGAATCTTGAAACAATCCATCCAGTAGGGAAATGCTTTGGTGTGGATCATGCCCAGCTTTAATCTGCCTTCCTTTAGGATTTTTCGCACGCGATTCCGAAAATCCGCTGTCTTGATCTTCTCCTGATACTCCTCAAGTTCCAGTTTTTCCATCCATTCGAGAGCAGGGCTGCTCGAGTAAATCCCTTCTCTAAGCTTCTGTTTCCTGGAAATATTGCCGTCATAGGCCATGATATCGAAAGAGACTTCGTGCCCTGTTTCCCTGGATTTATCAATAATTTCCTCAAGAGTTGCGCGGGCGCCGGCTTCTTCCAAAAAGTCAGGATGTGGCTGAACAGGAACATACGCGCTGCCCATATGGGCTATGTTTAAGCGAATACCGGTTCTTTTAACGACCTCAATCGCTTCGATATAGCCGCGATATCTTCCTATATAGGCATCTTCAATAGGACCCAAAAAGATGCCGTAACCGACTTCTTCTGGATTGTCAGTCGGCCATTGTGTCTGAGTGTGTCGGGTATGTGGGACAAAGATTCCCTCATATTCGTGAACTGTTTTTGCCAGTTCCACAAGCTCTTCTGTATGTGCAAAGTGACCGGGTCCTGGATCTAGTCCCACTGAAAATCCAAAGGCCCCACTCAACATGGCCTCTTCCGCATAAATCTTCATCTCTGCAATCTCATCCACCTTTGCCTGTCTTTTAAAATCATCTCCCATAACCAGAAGTCTTATGGCATTGTGTCCGACAAGAGGCGCATAGTTGATGGATATGCCTGTTTTTTCCACCCTGCTAAGCCAGTCGCCGAATGTGAGACCTATCTCCGGCGCGGGCGACCAACCGCAATTTCCGGCGATAACAGTCGTCACCCCTTGCATAATGAAGTTTTCAGCTTGCGGATATTCCAATATTGTTCCGTCCGCATGAGTGTGAGGGTCTATGAAGCCGGGACAGGTGATCAGTCCGGATCCGTCTATGGTGATAGCGGCCTTCCCATTAACAGAACCGATTGACTGGATCTTTCCATTTTTGATGGCGATATCTGCGATGAAGCCTTCGGTTCCGGTCCCATCGATGATCCGTGTTCCTTCTATGAGAACATCATATGTGTAATCAGAGATTAAATTGACGTCAAAAAGCAATAGGCAAAAACATAAGAGTGCGGTTTTCATTGCATTCAGGTGTTTATTCATTTCTTAAAGTTCCTCCATGTGTTCCAATTTTTTTCGTCAGTGGATTTATAAAGGAAGGAAAATTCAATTAAAATAGAACAATCATCACAATTTACAAAACAGTAGATATGTACTATAATTCGGGAACCCGGAAATAAGCCGCGGGCTCAAACATGAGTCCATGATCATATAATCATTTTTTGTACGATGGATATTTTTTACATCCTTTATACTAATTTCTGTTTCTTGATCGGGGTACTGACCCTGTATATCGCTTTCAAGTTTTACAGAAAGTATCATTCCCGAATTCTTTTGCTGTATCTATATTTCCTGATTCCTATAATTGCATTCGGATTTCTTGATATTGTCGGAAGAAGACTGATCGAACAGTTTCTCACCTACCAAACCTACCCTTTCCACACCAGGATGTCCGTCGGGCTCATCATCAACCTGTTGGGAATTCCAATCAGCTATATAGCCGCTTACCTATTTATTGCCTTAATCCGTAGCTTTTTTGGGAAGAAAGTCACAAAGGAAATCAAGATAGGCTATATCATTTTATCAACAGTCATACTCTTCACCTTCGCCTACATAATAAAGGATTATGCAGCACGAGGAGAGGCTCGATTTACGAGCCAGACCGAGTTTTTGCTGGCATTGTTTAATGCTATAGCCGTCATTATAACACTGCTGGCCATCAGTCAGATTTTTATCTTTATCAGGGAGATTCCGGATACGGATAAGAAAAAGATCTTGAAAAATTACGGTTACATATACCTCACTCTCTCTATTCTGGTTTATTTACTCACAAATGTGCTGAAAGCGCCAGGTTTGCAGGATATATTTTATCCCTTCCTGTATTTTAGCATTCATCTCCCGCCTCTCCTCTATTTCAAGAAATATTTGGATCTTTATAACAAAGGCCTGGTGCTTTCCCAAGAGGATGAATCCAGATTGGAAAAATTTTTCAACCAGTCTGGCATTTCGAAAAGAGAAAAGGAAATTATCTTTCTAATCCTGAAAGGTAAGAATTACAAGGAAATACACAGAGAGCTTTTCATTTCCGTACATACGGTGAGAAATCACATATCGAAGATATATTACAAACTGAATGTCAAAAACAGGCTACAACTTGCCAACTTAGTCCGCAACATTCATGCCCACGAGTAAATAATCCTCCGACTGTCTGTTCCTGGATTTCATAAAGCAAAGACTGCTGTAATCTTGCTGTGCCTATACTGCACCCATCCTGCCCATAAAAAAGTCAGAGCGAAACTTGAAACCAGAGCATCCACCGGTTCGAAATCGCTCGCTACTGTAACAGGAACTGTTCGCTGGCGGACGTGATCTTGATAATGCGCAGAGTCTCGTCCATATGAATTCTTGGACAGCGCGGCGACATATTCTTCATGAGCTTGATCCGCGCGGCAAAGAAAGCATCAATGCACTTCTCTTCAACGAACTGACCGGATCATGGGTCAATTTGATTATGCCGATCGGGCCAAATCCTCCGCACAAAAGGCTTTAGAAAATAAAAGACATACTGAAGCCATAAGCAATAAAATCGAGTATAATCTTGAAGACCACTCGACAAATCGGATAAAAGGAGAGGACTAAGCCAGAAATGGAGCAAATCGCACTAGGGATATTCATGGTTCTTCACGGTCTGGTTCATCTGCTCTACCTTGGGCAGAGCGCCAGGCTGTTCGAGCTGCAGCCCGGGATGGGCTGGCCTGACGGTTCGTGGGCATCGGCCAAACTCATCGGGAATGAAGCGACCAGGGTTGTGGCGAGTGTTTCACTTGTATTGGCTTCTATGGGTTATATCGGCGGCGGTATAGGAATATTCATGAGACAGATTTGGTGGCGCCCGGTAATCGTGGGGACGGCTGCATTTTCGGCGGTCCTCTATATCCTTTTCTGGAATGGGCGCAGGCAAAATCTTGCCAATCAGGGTGGGATCGGCCTTATCATCAATCTGGCAATTCTGGTCATGCTGCTCGTATTTGGCGTGCCCAGCACGGGGCTCTAGATCAAGGAAAAGCGGTGAAATACAAAAGCATGGTCGTAACTGACAGGGGCGGGCTGGAAAACCTCGAAATTGTCGAGATAGGGCTTCGAGAGCCGAAGGCGGGAGAGGTGCGGATTAGAATTCTGGCCTCAGATGTATGCCAGGATGATGTTGCGGCGAAGGGCTTAACAGCAGCGCTGAGGGGAAGCAGCTAAGCCTCATCCCTTCGCCATGCTTTTCGCAACAACCCGCCAAGTACGATTTCCAATAATCCCAAGCCGAAATACAAGACATGGAGCCAGTGAACAGAAGCGAACCAGTAAACCTGAAACAGAATCCAGGCCACCAGAAAAAAACCCAGGGCCATGGCAATCTCACCTGCTTGCCGATATCTTGTGAAAGAGGCCGCTGCGCCGACAAGGCTGCCAAAACCGTTGACTATGAGGAGAACAACGCCCGGCACCAGAAAGGTTGAAAATGGTGTATTCTTGAGCATATCCAGAGGCATTCCAAGGTTTGAACCGCTCGGCTCCAGGATCAACCCCAGCCCGCCTCCCACAGCTCCCAAGCCGATGAGCACCTGGAGGATTCCTAATCCAGCGGCTAAACCCTTATTTTTCATCGGAGTTGCTCCCATTCTGAAAAGTCCGCACAGGAATTTGAATCCTTATGATTTGAGTCAATTTCCTCTCATGAATATCTGCGTTTTCGGGTTCAAGAGTTTTCCAAAATGATCTCGCCGGCTATAAAGACAGCCTTTTTTACGACCTCCAGGCATTTGTTGCTTTTTTCCGATACCTCCATGAACAAATTCTGTTCTTCCGGATTCATGAAATCATAAGACCGGCCGTATTGATGCTTTAAGACTTCCTTACATCTTGTCGAGCCAAATTCCTTTGTAAATCTGTCAAAAAACATACCGCCGAATTTAATGGGCGCACCGGCAGCTTCTTTTGTCTTTTGATTCATGGAGGCGGCAAAAAACCCCAGGGCAAGCATGGATCCGGATACAGCCCCGCATGTTTCCCCTCGAAGCGCAATCCCTCCTGTGAACGGCATCAAAGCCCGAAGTGTTCGATCGTCAGCATTGAGCTTGAATTGTTCGTTCAGTGCGGCAAAACTGGCCAGCGCACAACTTCTATACTTTGCGAGGAATTTTCCGGCTTTTTCCTCCAGTTCCTTGATTATTTCCTCCTTTGTTTTATCCTGTTGTACAGCCAACAGCCCGGTTACTATCCCCGGAGACGCCAGCAGCGTTAAGCCGGCAGCCCAGCCAACACTTTGTGTAACGAAAGTTCTCCGGTTAATTCTTTTCCCCTCAGTACCATCAAATAATTTAAAAGAGCTTTCGTTTGAATTCATATTTTTCTCCTTTTCTAAACCATATATCGAAATGACTGGCCGCTTTTCTTCAAAATCAATTTTTCACATGCAATCCAAAAAATCAACATAAAAAAATCGAGATTTAAAGGAATAGAAATGGCTATTTCTGCTTGGACAGATTCAGGTAGAAATCGATTCCTTTGGTGGTGCCTGTTCCGACGGCGACGGTCAGAGCTCCGGCAGGAATATTCATTTTAGGAGCGAGATTCATTTTCTCATCCAGGGTAAGCTCGACCCCGCCATACCACTGAGCCGGCATATTGTGATAGCCAATTCCTTCATCCATGGCGAAAGCCAAAACATAATACTGCCCGGGCCTCATTCCGCTAACACGATATTCTCCTGATATGGACCCATAGCAGTCGTTGTAGCCGGAATGCCCAGCCCAATATCCGGATGCATCATAAACAAGGACAGCGTAAACGCCGCTGGTAACAGGAAGTCCTGAGTGAAGATTATAAATCGTTCCGGAGATCGATCTTTTCGTCCTGTTCAAAGCGAGCGGTTTTATCTCTTTTGAAGATTGAGGGGATACAGAAAATGTCCGCGTGTTGGGATCGCCAAAACTTTTGCCGTCCGGGTGATACGCATAGACGTAATCACCGGAATTCGGCTGCCAGTTTCCAGAATAGCTGATAGCTCCGATTTTATAAGTCCCCCTAAGGAACTGCAATTGATAGCCGCCGACGAAATTTGTATCGCTGAGATCGACATATTCACCGGTCTGAGCATCATAGGCAATAAGCCGAATCAAATGATCATCACAAAAGAGGCGGTTCTTATTTCTGTCCGTGACAAACCCCTGGATAATTCCCTGGTAATCGAGCACAAAGTCGATATTCCCGGTCGTGTTCGGCGCCGTTACACTGACTTTCCTCGCGGTTTCGAAGTTTTGTCTATCGTCATACCACTCGGCCATAAAGTCCTCATCTCCGTAATAATAAGCTCTCAATTTGTACTCGCCGCTGGGAAGACCGTTGATCTCGTATCTGCCGTAGTAGCCATAGTAATCGGCTCCACCAACGTATTCGAACATCTTGTTGTAAACACTAACATTCCCCTCATAGCCGAGAGGATAGCCCTGCCTGTTGAGGAGTGTTCCGGTTATCGAACCTCCCTTTTCCAGCGAAAAATGGATGTTGGGCGTTGTTTTGGGAACATTCACCCTGACAAAAGGCGCCTCGTGAAAGAAATATTTTCCCCCATACCACTCGCTGGCCGGTTTTAGGCCTTGCGAGGATGTGCAATACTGGCAATCTGCAAAAACCTTATAGCGGCCTGCTTCCAAGCCGGCGATTCTGAAAAATCCGTCTTGGTCAGGATATGTGTCTTTGACATAACTATAAAAATTGTCATAGACCTCAATTCTACAATTTTGATCCACAGGTTGTCCGTTGAAATCGACGACCTTGCCTGTGATCATGCCCCCCGGTTTCAGTCTGACCGTCACTTTCTTTTTTTGCAATGGGATCACCGTGACAGCAGGAGCGGACTTGAACTTCTTGGCGTTTCTGTACCAGCAGCCGAGGTTGTTGTCCCTTCCGTAATAGGTGATCTGCAGCTTGTATTTTCCTTTATGAAGAGCAGGAAGTTCAAAAAGTCCCTTTTCATCAGTGTCCCCGTGTTTGATAGAATTCTGATTCATATCATAGGCAGTGATATGGCATCGGCGGTCCTTCACGGGCCGTCCGTTGGAGCCGATAACCTTTCCTTCTATAGAGCCGCAGTATTCCAAGATAAAGTCAATGCCGCTTATATCTTGAGATTCGGCCAGAGATACAACCGCGGCATCCTCATAGTTGTGGGTATTTCCATACCAATTCCTCATATAGAAATTCCCTTCCTTATATTGACAGCATAGTCTGAAATCACCTGCCGGCAGCTTCTCTGCGATATAGCGGCCATTGGCATCGGTCATGGCGGATTTGATAAAACCCCGTTCAAGATCGTAAAGCAAAACCCCGCAGTTCATCATGGGAGTCTTGTCTTTTCTCCGGACTTGGCCTGCTATAGAGCTTTTTCCTTTGTAGGAATCCAGCTTGACATGGATGTTGTGGGTTGTCTTGTTCTTGCTGACATGAACCAGTTTGGCTTTTTTCCAGTCGGTTGTGTTCCTGTAATATTTGTCCTGGTAATAGCTTGACTGTACCCTTATATAATATTTTCCCGGAGCCAGATTTCCAATTCTGTATTGAGGATTCGAGTTGGAAAAGACAGAATCATATCCACAGTAGCGGCCGAATTTATTGTAAGCGTAAACAGAGGCATAAGACTGAATCTTTCCGCCGCCTTTTTCGGTGATTTTTCCCGTTATTCGGCCAGTGCCGGCAGAAGTTATTTTGGCAGAAAAAACTGCCTGAATCTCGGATTCGGAAAGGCCCTGGTTTTGAAGCCTGGCCACTTCCTGAAGATGGGCGTTGATGTTGTGGATGGCGATGGTTGACAATTCCTGGCTGCCTTGGGGGCCCCTCCTGCCCGGCAGCAAGGATGCCGATTTGAATCCATGTGGACTGGTTCTCTCAATAAGACTTCGGAGCCATCCCTTGTCCTTTTCCTCAGCACTGAAAGAAAAGCAAATGATCAGAGAAAAAACTCCCAAAAGCATGACAACAACTTTTCTATTCATCCCCCCTCTCCTTTATTTATTGTTATTGGATTTTCTGAATGAACATTGCAATTTTTTGCTTTCTTCGTTTTAAAAATACACCCGCTTTGGGAAAAAGTTGTCAGAAATTTGTTAAGAATTTGTCAAAAGTTCGTTAAGAATTCATAGAGATGAAAAGTCGAAAAAACAGACCCATAAAAACCGATCTTGGCAGAGGATTCGAGGATATCCAAATTCATGATGGAAGCGTTTCTTCTGTCGAAGTACTCGATAGTGAGAAAACCGATCCAGAATTTCTGTCTTTGGTTTGAGAAGGGCTCGTTCTATGGGAAAAAGGACACGATAAATCCGCAGCTTCAAGAATTTCTCAGGAAGAGACAATTATCGACTTCACAAGGGGAAAGTGGTGACTTCAAACAAGTTGATTTCATATGGCCCAGTTTATTCTCTACCATAGTAGTTAAATTAGTATTGATAATAGTGGGTAAAATCGAGATAATAGATTTTGGAGGTCAAATCAGATGGCTAAAATCAATATCTCAATACCCCGGGACATACTGGAAGAGCTCGACAATCTGAGCAAAGAGGAAAACATGACACGATCCGAGTTGTTACGGACGGCGTTCAAAACATACCTTGAGTTGTTGTCGGAGAAAAAGAGGGCGAGAAAACGACAAATTGCCATTGCGAGGGCCATGCGTGTACAGGATGAAATCCGCAAGGAAGTCGGCGATTTGGATTTGATAGAGGAACTACGGAAATGGAGAGACGAGCGCAAATGACGGCACTCGGGAAAAAGAAATATATTGCTGACGCTTCAGTAATCTTGAAGTGGTTCTCGCAGACTGATGAAAGCGAGGTAGAAAAGGCACTACGGCTGCGGAATGACTACAAAGACGGAACTGTCGAATTGTACGCCCCTGAACTGTTGATCTATGAAATTGCCAATGTCCTCCGCTATAAAGGGACACTCAAGGAAGAGCTCATTTCCAAAGCTCTCGCGAGCATTTACGATATGGACATTCTGATGCCTGTCAATCTCCAAATAATGACGACGGCCGTGCGATTTGCCCGAAAATTCGGCATCACTGTCTATGATTCCACCTACTTAAGCTTTGCCTTTGAGGCCGGCGGCCATCTCCTCACGGCCGACAAGAAACTCTACAAAAAAATTGAAGATAGCCCGGGAATACTCTACATCAGTGAATACGAATAAGCCAGAAGATCCAGGAAACAATAGACTACAAGAATTATTCCAAACACACCAGACTTAATCCCAAACAGCTTTGATCGGAATCACTTTGAATTCATGTGAGGTTCGCATTAAAAAAAATGGGGTAGTTGACTTTACATAAATTGCTCATTATTATGAGTATATACTCATTATTGTGAGCGATATATGCGAAGACAAAATTTTATAATTATGACGAATCATCAAAAAGTCCTCAGTCTCATGGCGAAATTCTCTGATACCGATTTCTTTGAAAGAGAAATCGCTCGCAAAATCGGCATCAGCTACGGTTCAGCAAACCGAGTTCTGAATGATCTCTATTCGGAAGGATTATTGGTGAGAACACAGAAAGGGAGGATGCTATTCTATCGTATAAATTCATCCGATGCCTTGTTTCTTCAATTTAAAATACTCAATACAATCGCTCTTTTACGGCCTTTAGTCCTAGAATTAAAGAAGATATCGACACAGATCATCCTCTACGGAAGCTGCGCAAAAGGAGAAGACACAGCCGAAAGTGATATCGATCTCTATATCGTTTCTGAGGATAAAAGAACAGTAGAGCAAAAAATCGCGGAACCCGATTTAGGCAAAGGATTCGAGGATATTCAAATTCATGTAGTTATTGTTTCTGCTGTCGAAGCTCTCGATAGTGAGAAAACTGACCCGGAATTCCTGTCTTTGGTTAGAGAAGGGCTCGTTTTGTGGAAAAAAAGGCCCGATGAATCCGCATTTTCAAGAATGTCTCAAGAAAAGGAGAATTATTGAATTCCCGAAGGGAAAAAAGCTGGTTCAGAAAGAGCTGAAATCTGCCGAAGAAGATATTAAAGACGCAAAATTCGGGCTTTCGGCTGGAAGATTCAAATGGCCGACAATCCAGGGGTATTACGCAATGTGTCATGCGGCAAGAGCTCTTCTCTTTTCCCGCGGATACAGAGAGAAAAGCCACTATTGCCTTTACATTGCACTAAAGGAGCTGTTTGTGAATTCAGGTCTTTTGAGCATTGACTTCGCTGAGGCTTTCTATCATGCAATGCGACTGCGAGAAAACGCGGATTATCGAAGCCTTTATTCAAAATCCAGTGCTGAAAGAATATTGAAAAATGCAGAGGAGTTATTAATCCGCGCCAAAGTCATTCTGAGTGAAGACAAACCAGTGCAGATGTAATATTTTATTTCGATTTCCGGGCAATCAAGCGGCCGCCCTGGAGAGCGACATTGAGGATTTCAGCGCATTTGGGGTCTTTGGTGTGGTAGCCGGACTTTTTGGTGGTGTGCTGCCGTATCACGAGGACTTCGGCCCGTCTGTCCTGCTGGTATTCGCAGATGATCTTTTCCTCAAGCCGTATCTTATCTTTGTAGGTTGACAATCCGAATCCCGGTTTAGCAGCCAGGACACAGTAAAAATAGGGATAAGATGTTCCCTGGACAACATTGAGGTTGATCTGGGCCTGAAGGCCGTAGAATCCTTCCGGGGAATCCGGGTAAGCGACGGAAAACCGGGCATCGACAGGAACGGTCTCACCTTCCTTTCCCTTGGCCAGCATCAAGGCGGTCTTGAATAATTCGCCTTCCTGTTTGATGGATGCAAATTCCTCGTGGAGATTGAGAAGGATCCGCACCTTGATGGCCAGGTTGGGCTGTTTCAGAATACGTTTTATTCCGGAAAACCAGAGCGGAAAAAGAATTATGGCTGCATCGACGGCCAGGATAATGGTAACGTCGAAGTCCTTGCTCAAAACTCCCAGGCCAACAGCGACGGCAATAGCCAGCCCCCCAAAGAAGATCAAGCTGAAAAAACCGAGCGGATTGGAGATGTCCAGGGCGTCGCTGTCCCATTTCCGGCTGCGCTTGCGGAGATCTTCGATCTCCTGAATCTCTTCGATGGTGACAGTCTTCCAGTCGGGATCCAGGTTGAAGCTCTTTATCCGGGCCCGGCTGTCATACCCCTTGACGAGCACCAGGCCGATTCCTACAAGCAGGAAAGGAACTCCATAGAGCGCATTCATGGTGAGAAGCTGAATGAAAAATCCGGCAATCAGGAGCAGGAGGGTCAGGTTGATACGGGAGTTGTAGGGAAGGCCTTTGGCGAAGTGAAACCTGACACTGTCCCTATCCTCAGGCAGCGGAAATCCGAACATGCGCGATATGGTTGTCATTGGGAACTCCTTTTGTCCGAAAAGCTCTTCTGATCAGGGTGGTCAAAGTGCCCTGAGCTGGCTTTGTGACCTGAATGACTGCTGAGGCCCAGTGGGCTTCTGGGATGCAGACGATCATTACAATCCGGCTTAACCCTGCGGTTTGAAAGGCTGTTATGATCCGCATTGTCCGCCGTTTTGTTTTCCGACAGAGCCGGTTTACCGTTTATTTTAAGGCCTTGAAGGATCGGTTGTTTGCCTATTCTGAGATTTTGAAAAGCCGGCTCCAGCTCGCTGTATCCGTGGACCTTGAAGTAGAGTGGGCAGGCCCCGTGGCAAACGGCAAAATGCTCGCACGCCCTGCATTCGGGATGGGCAGAACGTTTATCGCGCAGAGCCTTTCCCCGGTCTCCGAACCAGAGGGATTGGAATCCGTCATGAAGCAGATTCCCGATCGGCTCTTTCCAGCTCGAGCAGGGAAGAATCCTGCCGTAGGGATCCACAGACAGCAGGCCTTCACAGGCGCTGCAGCCCTTGTTGCCCAGATCATGAATGACCGGGTTGAACAGGCACATCGGAGTGGGTGAATACCACATGAAGCGGATGCCCTGGCTTTCCGCCTTCTTTTGAATATCCACAAACATGTCCTGGATTTCGCTGTACTTGACGGCCAATTCCTCGGCCACACCGCGCCCTGCGGGAATGATCATATTCAGGGAGAACCGATCAACACCCAGGGATTTTGCGAAATGCGGCATGTCGCGTAAAGTGCCGGCATTCATGCGGCAGAGGGTGGCGTGGGGATGGACGGACACTCCTGCTTTTTTGAGGGCCTTTAATCCGGAGACAGACGCCTGGAATGCATCCTTGCCGCCAACCATGCGGCCGTGGACACCCACAATGCGGTTATGAACACTCGGATCCGGTGATTCGATCGACACCTGGGCTGAGGCCAATCCGGCTGCTTTGAGTGCTGCAGCCCTTTTCTCATCGATCAGTGTTCCATTGGTGATGAGGTTGACCCGCATGTTCAGAGTGCGGGACGCATAGGCGACGAGCTCTTCGAGATCAGACCGGAGAGTCGCTTCTCCCCCAGTAAAGGAGACAGACGGGACCTCGACTTCGTGACGGATGATGCTCAGAAGACGCATTACTTCATCAGTGGACAGCTCCACCATGTCGGATTCCTCATCAGTCTCGGAGATGCATGTGCAGGAGGCATAACAGAATTGGCACTTGATGTTGCAGCGCCAGGTGAGGGCGACTTCGGATAGCACGGGAAGTTCGATATATCCCAGGTCAAAGCTCACCCGCTCTAGGCTCGGCGATTGATAGGCATCGCAGATGGCGGAATCCAGCGTGCGGGAAAGGTCGATGAAGAAGGAATGGAGTTGGGACTGAAGCTCTGGATCCGAGTCTCTGGCTTTGAGGATATCGTTTATGGAGCCACCATTAATGATATGGTGGAGCACCCTGGCTCCGGTTTTATTCAGTTTAAAGGCCTGGTTCGGCAGGCGGATGAGGACGCGGTCTGTGAGCCGGACGTGGATATAGGGACGGATCCGCTCCACAAAGGCATCCACCCAATCGAGTTGAGGGCTGGAGGAGGAGGGAGGAGAAAAAGACATTAGTGGCCTCCCCCGCTGACACAGGCCGAATGGCAGGCCGAATGACACGCCGAGTGGCACGCCGAATGACACGCGGAATGACAGGCCGAATGGCAGGCATCGTGACAGGCGGCATGGCAGGCGTCGATGCCCTCAGCCGCTCCTCCCAGAAATTCCTGATAATTTACCACATCGGGATCGACGGGCAATGAGGCTTCGTATTCGTGATCGTAGCGGTGGGGGTCGTAGTGACGGTGCATGCCGTAACGGTAGTGGTACCAGTACCACCAGCTTCCCGCCGGATCGTCCCGCCAGCGCCGACGCTCTTCTCCTCCCGAAGGCTCGGTCGATACATCCTGGAAGGCATCGGCTATCCGGTCGTGATAATAGTCTTTGGTGGCCTCCACATCACAATCCCAGGCTTTCTGCTTGATATTGTAGACAACCTCCTTGAGGAGTGTGTTGAGCTCCTGTTCGCTGAACTGGCCGTCGTCTTTGGCGGCCTTGTACATCTTCTGCTCGTAGGGGCCCAGGTCGCTCCAGGGGATGGGCATGGGCTGAGTAACCTCAACCAGGAGGGGATCCCGGGAGAGG
>Ga0180433_10006102_pt1 | contig 15953 bp, 28 predicted proteins | sample SS_ome_8_FD_132980 | JGI IMG/M metagenome (GOLD analysis project Ga0180433, IMG submission 132980) | Hypersaline lake sediment archaeal communities from the Salton Sea, California, USA - SS_1_D_1 metaG | ecosystem: Environmental > Aquatic > Non-marine Saline and Alkaline > Hypersaline >... | reverse complement strand
TCATTATAGACTTTGTTTAGTTGCACCATTCTTTATAGGTCTCCGATTTTATTGAGTTTAATACCCATTAACCGCATATTCACTTCGCTTTATGTCCTGTTTTTGACTATAAAAGCAGGAACATCTTTCGAACATAAGGTAAGTCCCTATAGGCACATTGTTTACCACTGCTGTTCTCTTACCCTTCAGTGACCTATAATGGAGTGCTTTCGAATGCTCCTGCCCTTTTGATTTACCCTCTTTCCTTATTGGAAAAAGCATGATAATAAACCCCCCCCGATTAAACGAGGTTGCGAAACAATCAGGAGGGGAAAAGAGGTGGTTTTCAATCAAGAAAACCTACACATAACTCCGTGAGGGGTTATGATCGTGATATTATCTTATCTATCCTTCTTCTTTCCATAGTCTCTCTATATTTTGCCCTTTCTATTATCTGATACTCCATAGCTTTTAACTGTTGGTTATTTGCTTTAGTGCAAAGCTCCAGAAATGTCTTTATATCCTGATCTGTCAATCCTTCTACCATTTTTCCAGCACCTCATCTATCTCTAAATTCCAATAGTCTTGTAAGTCTATTATTTTCATTCTTTCACCTCTTTTTGTTTTAGTTCTAATTTTACAAAATCCCTTATCCTTTCTGACGCAGCTTTTTGCATCCCGACAGATTGCTGCAGAAAGGGAATCCACAACTCATCTGGTATGTTTACGCTTACCATAAACAATTACACAATTGTATAAGTATATAAACCTTTCTATTAAAGTATATACTCCAGTATATGGATTATTACAACCTTTTAGAAATTATTAAAAGTTCTAATCAAAATTAGAAAAATGCACTCTGCTTGTAGTGTAGTTTCTTTGGGAAAAGCAGAGTGCAAGAATGAGTATTATTCTATTATCTTAAATCTATATCTTTTCTCCCTACATTAAACCTATCTGTTTCCTGTTCCTCAAGCCTAGTAATCTCTCTCTTTAATATTTGGTCTTGCTTATACTTCATCCTGTCATTTATCAGTTCTCTAAGTGTCATTGGTCTAGATAGTCTTTTCTCTCCATCTGCATAGCTCCAATACTTCTCTCTATCAAAATTATGAAATAACTCAACTCTAAATGGTTTACCTTCTGTAAAAAAGTAACTATAATACTTTCCATCTTCTATCTCTATACTGCCATTCCAGTATGGCACTATATTATTATTCCTTAGTGTTGTTTTCTCTGTTGAGTTTAGCTTTGTGTCGAATGTCTCATCTGTTGGAGTTATCCCTACGCTGATTATCTTAGCAGTTACAAAAGTAGCCAAAATTAAAAGGATTCCAAATAATATTATTCTTTTCATCCTAACATCACCCAATCAGTCTCATTACAACCCCTAAAAGTATTATCAGTTGAATTATAGAATATATAGCCACCATGTGAAGAATCACAACTAAAATAACCGTCAGAATCAAAAGGCAATTTAAAAGAATCCCTTACCCTTAACTCACTTTTTACATAAACATAGCCATTATCTTTATCTATTATGTTGTTTACTGAAAGCTCATTAAGTGTTAGCCCAGTTGATATATCTAATTCGTCTATATACCATGTACCCAAACTTCTGCTAGAAGTTCCACCTGAGAGTGTTCTGGCGTTGCTAGAATCTATCAATACATCATTATCGCTTGTGTCCATAAGTAAAGTATTATCTGCCTTGATTGTATTAAGGTCGCTTATTCCCTCTATTATCGCACTTTTGGTATTAACATATTTAGCTACTGCGTCAGAATCTCCTATCTCTTTGACTATAATATTATCTACCCAACCATCTCGAAAGAAACCGGGTGGCACTAATTGATTATGTCTTATTTTTAGGTTGCTTGTATCGACAGACATAAACTCTAAGGTTGTCGTATCTTCATTATACCCTGTTGTGCATTGTTCGGGTGCATTACCGATAGTTATACAGAACTCCATCAATAACCCAGCTTTATGCGTTAGCGTTACCTCGTAGCCTTTACCCGCTCTTATTTGTAATGCGGGATTTGGTTCTAGTATATCATTATTGCCTATTGCACTATGGTTAGCTATGTTTTCTACTGCTTGATGAAACCAGTTACCGCCAAAAGTCCAATCTGTTCCCGCAGAAAAGTCGCCGTTTGGTACTGGCGGGTAAGTAGAATTTACTGCTTCTAGATATTCAGAAGTGATTTCAGTTGAGTTTATTGTCTTTACATTTATTGGCGTATTGTTCCAGTTTAGAAACCCAAATAAACCAAATATAGATGTTCCGTTTACTTGATAGTCGTGGGCTTCTGACTTTCCATTTATTTCTATATCTCCGCTAAACTTAGTTACATTACTGACTATGGAAACGTTATCGGGATACCATATACACTCTGCATCTTCACATAAGTCAGGAGAATGATAGGCTATATTATTACAGCCAGGAAAACCCCCACATCTTCCATAAGTTATATTGGAAGTATATAAAGAACGCTCATAAATATATAAATTTCCCGACATATAATCTCCTGTCCTATTCACAAAAATAGAATATAATGGGCTTCCTGTATAATAGATTTGATCCCATACTGTAACTGAATTAAATTCAACATCATCAGTAGTGTTTAAAGATTGATTGAAAGGGTTTCCACCCCCACCACAATCTGTGCAGAAAATATCGTAAACAGATGTTCCGTTGATCCAATAATCCCATGCGTTAATAGTTCCGTTTACTGTCTGGCTTGTGACATTTATATTTGTCACATTCAAGGAAGTAAACCAACAATCACCACCTATTGCGCAATATAAAGTGTCTGCATAACCTTTGGAAAGATAATGGATCGAGCTTTCTGCATATATTGTCGATACTAAACACAAGAGAATAAGCATTAAAACTGTTTTCTTTCTCATATTAAAGTAAAATTAAAATAAAAATATAAAAAACTTTCTATCCTCTGCCGCTAAAACTCCTTATCACTATTCCGATAATTATTCCTGCTGCAATAACTACAATTATTATGCTAAACCAGGTTACAAAGTTACCGATAGATGATAAAGAGGTATCTATATTGGTCTGTGCGTTTGTGCTTGCTCCGTATGTGTAAGAGACATTAACATCTGTTCCGTTTAATTCGTTACATGCTGGGCTTGTAGTCAGTTTGATAGAGTCCCCTGCAAATGTTCCTGTCTTATCCCAAGTCAGGCAAGCGGATGAAAATGTTGAAGTTCCGTTTGCGTTCTCTACTGTTATGCCTGTCCCAGTAGTTATATAATCCTGTGTTAAATCAGGAGTATAGTTTATAGTCCATAGATATACTGTGTCATCTATTTGTGTAGCTTCTTGTCTGACTTGTGTTGAGAAATTAGCAAGCATTGTTAAACTTACACCGATCAATATTGCGACAAGCACAATCAATAATGTTGCCGAATACATATCGTTTATTTTCATATTAGTTCCTCTTATCTAAAAAAAGAAAAAAACCCCTAGGGGCAGTAGGGAGCAATCTTAACCTCTTCCTGAAAAGGATTTGATTACTATTCCGATAATTATTCCTGCTGCAATAACTACAATTATTATGCTAAACCAGGTTACAAAGTTACCTATCGCCGTCACCGACTCATTAACTTTTGTTGATGCATCGGTAGATATTCCACTTGATGTTGATAGGTTTCCCAAAATAGTCAGTCCAACTCCAATCAATACAGCTACCAGCACGAGTGTCAATACGGCTGGGTACATATCTTGTAATTTCATTTCTTTTCCTATGCCTTTTAAGCCTAGCATAATTGGCTTATAATAGTATTTTAGAAAGAGTATATATAAATGTAAGCTACAAATGTTACAATTTATTGAGCTGACCTTTCTTTAAACCTTATATAAAACCCCGTTCCTGCCAAAATAAGCGTAAATATGACTGGAAAATATATATTAACCCAATTTAAAAGGAACATCCCTAATGACAACAAGAGACAGGTAAATGCTGCGCTTATTAAAGCCTTATCTACCCCATTTCTTATAAGATTTATAACCAATACTATAAATATTGCAACTAATATAATGCCCCAAAATGCTCCATTGGTCGCTGTATTTGCAAAGCTTCCAGCAGCATATATTCCATCTATATTCTTTATTGCAGTTATGTTGCTCATTTTATATGTGCCATTTAAACCATGCCGCCATCAAAGCAAAGGCTATGGTGATAAATACTATCGTTATCAATAGACCAGAAAACCATACTGGAATATTGAATCCCAAAGTTCCTGCTGATATATCACTGATTATGGTGCTTAGTGTCCCAAAGGAATTAAAGATAAGTTTTAAACTACCCCAGCTTGCATCTATAAGTCCGTTTAATATTCCTGCGATACCTTTTGCAGGTTCTCCTTCTTCAATTTGTTTAGCAGTTGCGCTGCTTTCAGTTTTTATCTCATCAAATTTATTATAAGTTTGGTTAAATTCTGTAAAATTGCCATGCGTTTCTGTTGGAAGGAAGGAAGCTATAAGACTGAAAGCCCCAGCTATCAAAGCCCCAAATATTAGGATGCTGAATAAAAATTGTCTTGCTGTTGTTTCGTTTGCCATCTTATTTCTTTATTAAAAATGCAACTATTGCCCCCAACAATACACCTGCCAGCACTACGGAAAATGTTATGGCATTCATAAGACCTAGATAAAATAGTATCACAAGACCGACTATGCCGCCTATCACAGATAAAGCAGGACTTATCGCCCCAAAACCTGCAAACATTATCATCATAAGAATACCTATCGCAATCCCTTCATTCTCTCTCCCTTCTGCTTTTAATATTGCACTTAACTTTGCAGTTGCCTTTTCTATAAACTCACTAAAGAAAGGATCTTCTGGTGATGCTGCCCTTATGGCTTTTGCTGTTATGATCCCATCATAAGCAGAAGTATTGCAGTTTATTGTGCCAGCGCTACTTTCAACTGTTGTATCACAGATATGTATGATTTTATCTGATGCGGTCTTATCTACTATTAGCCTTATGCTTTGCACTAAATTATTTGAATCTGACCATGTAAAAGAATAAACTCCTGTTAAATTATCATAGTTTGAATAATATGCCATACCCCTATAAGACTCTAAAGGATCGCTTTCTTCTATCGTAAATGTTTGCTCGCAATCTTCCCCTACTGTGCAGTCAAACCTTAACGATTGAGTTTGGTCTAATAATTCACCATTGTATTCCCATAAAAAACGATAATCCGTATCTTTTTCCCTGATATAATAAAAGAGCTGTCCATCGTTATCCACCTTATCAATTTGAACAGCCCGCCATATATCCTCAGAAATATAATATCTTTGAAGCTTGCCTATAATATCAACATAAGCAGAGTAATAATATGTATATGCATTGATAAGGATTTCTGTTGTTTCTTCTGTTCCATTAAAATTATATAGATAAACCTCTTCGGTAGTGTTAGTTAAGGTTGAGTTCTGAATATAATATCTTTCATTGTATCCATTTTGTGAATCATATTGAAAATATGCATCCAGAGTTATGTTTAAAGTCCTAGGATAGGCACATATTAGATAGTTATCCCTATCAGTATATTCAAATGTATAATTTTTAAATACCGAGTCTCCTGTCTGCTTGTATGTTATTATTCCCTTATTATTAATACCAAGCCTTGTGAGGTTATTTTCTTCATAAGAAGTTATATTTAATATAATATTTTCTGTGTATGGAAATGTACTATCGGAACAATTGTCTATGTTAAGAGAATAATTTGTAATGGCATATAATTGTTTTATTTCAGTTATATTAAGTTCTTTATGATATATTGCTACCTGGTCGATAGCACCCCTAAAATTATTATTGTTGGTATTAGCATAACCTCCGATTGCAAATTCACTAGCAGCATAACTAGTTTGGTTATAAAAACCATTAATCTCTTTATTTTTTAACCCGTTTACATAAAACTTAAATAAGCTGCCATTATAAGATAGAACAATATGATGCCACCTATTAGCTAATATTGTATTATTTGATGAAAATCTTTTTTGAGTAGAAGTTACATTATTTATTGCCCAAACAAATATCTTTTCTTTTGCTATGGACATTAGAATACTACTGCTCCCATAAGCACCCCTGGGAATTGTAAATAATCTATTATAAGTGTCGTCATCAGTCCATAATTCAAAGGGATACGCCCACAACGATATGCTCCAATCTACATCATTATTAAAAAGGTCTTGGTTATTTGAAAAATTTATAGCGCCACCAATAGCAGGATAATATGTAAAATTATATGATTGGTTTACCGCACCATTTGTAAATGTCTGAAAGTAGCCTGTTCCGTCTTTAAATCCCATTTGGTCAATAGTCCTATTTACTGCGCCATCATTTGTTGTGGTATAATAATCAAAAGGATAATAAGAAATAAGCTGGTCTGTCGGAAGTTCGCCATAAACAAAACTAGATAAAACTATAATAAAAAGCCCAATCAACATTATGTTATACTTCATTTCTTGTCTTTGCGTATGTCGCAATCATGGACATAGCACCTAATACAGTAAAATATAAAGCCAAATTAACCATAAGGTGGTCTGTAATAGGGAATTTCTCAGTTTTTACTGCTGAAAATGTAGCGCTATCTGCAACTTGCTCCCATACATAGCCCATTATAGCCGCTACTATCACCCCAACTATAAGCCCGATTATAAATAAAGGAAAAAATATCGAATTAACATCTATAAAATAACCTATTATCACAAGAGCCAAACCAAAGCCAAGGAATAAAAATAAGATAACATAATCCCACATATCATTGACTGCTTGACCTTGTTGAAATGCATACCTGGAATAATTAGAAGCATTAAAAGCAGACTCGTTGATTGTTCTTTCATAAAAACGATCATACATATAAGTTGATGCAATAGCCCCTATTGCCAGCATCACTATTATTACGATACCGAGTATAACATCACTCGGTGTCTGTCCTTTTCTTAAAAGTCCTGCCATTTCTTTATACCTAAGTTATTCTTCTTCCATATTTTATATGCTGCATTAAAGTTTATGCCATACTTCGTTTGAATTTTTGCAATTTCCCGAACATCTTCTATCGGTATCCTCACGACTGCTGATTTCATCTTAATATTCCATCCTCATAATCTTTCTTTTTCTTCCAATGGAAAGACATAAATATTTTATAGATAAAAAAAGACAAGAATGCTGCCATCACTAAATAAAATATCCAAGTTACTAAAGTTAAATTAAATATCATAGCTAATTCTGAATATTGTGGATTATCCTTTATGACTATATCAGCTCCAGTATAAAGTAAGAACAGCATAAACAACGAAAGAAGTCTCATAAACCATTTTAATGGCTCTTGATCTTCATTCAAAGAGTTTGCCCAATATATAAATAAGAATGCCATCCCCAATGGGATTAATAATATTGCTATAAGCCACATTTTATCATTATATACGAGGATGCTTCCCTGCTCCCCACTTGTTATGTTGTAGTAATATGTGCCCAATTCTGTCTGATTGAAATTCCATCGACAATATATCCCCAGATCTGATAAGGTATAATTTTGTATGTTGCTCCCAGAGTCGTTGTATAATATCGCTTCGTAGGCGTTGCATGCGTTGGGATAGTTCCATGTTGAAGTCACTCTGCATGGTATCTCCGAAGGTTGCATCGCTGGGGCACATTCTTCTATTCCCAGAGCTAATGGGATAACCATCAATAAAGCCAGTATCCATAATATTCTCAATCTTCCATCACCCTGGTGCATTTGAAGCTACTGCTGCTCCTTTTGTAGCCATGGCTTGACTACCTTGCTGGAAATATTCAGCAGCTTCAACTATCAATTCAAATTTTTGTAATATCACGATTATCATCACCAATGTTAATGCAGCAATACCAAAGTAAAACATCATCGCCCACATCGGGTTGGTTTTCTTACTAAAAGATTTGACAAATAGCTCATAGCTTCTCTTTGCTTCTGCCAAATCTGCTTCGCTTACTATTATCTTTGGACTTCCTTCAATCTCAACCTTCCCAAAGCCATATTTTCTATTGCCAAGCTTCTCTATAAAGACAACCCTTTTGCCTTTTGCCCCTGGGATACTTGGAATGTCAAGGTCTCTGTTTTCATCAAAGTTTTTTAACTCCTCTTCGCCCATATCTAAATTAGTTTTCTTCAGATGGAAAACCCACTTATCGAGCTTCTTATCTTTGATGACCCCTCCCTTGTCAAATCCACAGATAGTTGGGATTTCGTTTCCTTTTTTGTCTCTGAAGCGTTCCCATATCATCACATCATATTGATCATATATCTGTCGCTTCTTCCAGACAATAGTCAAGAGGATTGCTGCACCTGTCAACAATGCGCCTACTACCACAATAACGATGATTGCGCCTGCTTGCATCGCTATTGGCATTAAACTATCTAATTCAAACGCCATTAATATCACTCCCTAATTATTCTTTTTTCTCCAAGGCATAATATAATCCAAAGCACTCTTCTTGTCTGGATTCATATTATAGCTTGTCCCTTCTCTAAAGCTCCCCTTCAAAAAGACAAGCATCCTTCCATTTATTGCTTTGTGTAATGAAGCATTAATAAGTGATAGACCTTCCCATCCTATCTTTCGTCTGTATCTTGTAGGAATATCATCACCTTGCAACATAAGCCACCAAGGGATGAGCCTTATAGCCCCATCCATTATATCTCCTGCTTCATCTGGCTCATAGTAAGTCATGTCATTATGTGTATTAACCATAGACTTTAAGAGATTGACATATTCTCTTGCAGCCCTATCTGTTTTTATATATGGTTCTGCTGTTGGATCATCCATTATTTTACCTTCACTATCTTTTTTCTTGCCCCTTAATTGAAGCTCATATTTTTCCAGGATAACTTCAGTTGCTATAAGGTCTTTTATTATAGATCCATATCTCTCTGCGCTATCTATCGCTTCTTCATACCTTGGCTCTACACCATAGGGATAGTTGGGGCGATTATACTGCGGTTCTGTTTCCATCTTTTCTTTCTTTCTTTTCTAATAGTTCTGGTCTTATCTTTTCTAAAAGCATATCTATCTTTGCTTCTAAAATATCTAATTTTCTCCCTAATTCATATTCCATTTATAATCTCCCTCGCTTGCTTATCAATGGTCTCAGACTTACTCCTGTCTGGACTTTTGGCATCTTGCCAAAAATATTAAATTCAGTTGCCCTGAATGATGATGTATATTGAAATGGTCTAAAAAATGGTGTGCTTTTTGTTCTTCTCCTTGAATTTATCCTTCTTCTTCTATTGTTTGGTGAGAATAGCGGAGGCAATTTTGGAGTAAGAACAGGTGGTTTGGGTTTGCCAGGTCTCGATGGTGTTCCTGTCCCAGGCAGTCCTGGGAAAGAAGGAATAGGAATATCTGTTCTTTGCCCTTGTCTTTGCTGTTGTCTTGGTGTTTGTCTTGGTAGTGTTCCTTGTAATTGTCCAGGCTTTATTCCTGTATCGGTTGCAGGTTTTATTCCTTGGAATGTTTTTGGAAGCACCCCACTTTTAGGGGCTGCTCTTGACCTAGATTTTGCAAATGTACCAAGACTTAAAGCTGAAATAGAAGTAAAGCCAAGGGCAATATCTGCACCCGCCCTTGTCCTTGGAAGTATATTCGTTGGTCTTTTTGATATTCCCAAACTTGGTCTTTTTATGACTGTTCCACTATCCCATACATCAAAACCCCCCCCTCTTTGAAAAGTAGTTCCCTTTGTGCGTGTAAGTGAAACTTGTCCTCTCTGGTCAGCAAGAAATTCTTTTCCTTTTAGTTTTATTCTTTTAAATAAAGATGGTCTTGTTTTAAAGTCTCCTGTTATCTTTTTAAATAATTCTTGCTTTCCTATCAAATCACCAAAAGGACTTACTTTGGTAGTATATTGAGCAGCCAAAACTTTTTGACCGCTTTCTGTGTAAACGTACTTCTTCATAACAACATCTTCTATCAGTGTTTTTTGTATTGTTGATTTTGGAAATGGGTTTCTGACCTGTGTTTCTGAAAGTCTTAAATTTAGTCTTGCCATTGGTTCAAAAGGAAGGGTGCCTGTCTTTTGGTAGTATCTTATATCTGCAAATGAAGAGGGTTCTGTTTCAGTAAGTGTTTTTTGTCTTGTTATTACTTTATCAAAAGGCTTTATAGTTTCCTTAGATAATATTCTTCCGCCTTCCCCCAATGTAAGTTGTATTTTTCCACGAGTCACTGCGCCCTGTGCGCCTGGTTCTATTATACTAGTTCCTTTTTTGATAGGTGTTAATTCTACAACAGTTCCTTTGTTAAATACTTGACGAGGGTTATATGATACTATGTCAGTTCCAAAGAATTGCCCTGGTTTCTGGCTATAAATTACTCTTGCATTTGAAAAAGGTTTTCCTGTCCTGCTTTTTAATTGACCTTTAATTTTAGAATTAAATAAGTTTTCTCTGGCGATGCCTACTTTTGTTTTTGTAATCTTAAAAAGGCTTCCAGCTCCCTTAAAAAATAACACAGTCCCAGCAACTTGTGCAGATGAGCCTAAAGGATCAACTGTAAAAGCTTCTTTTATGCCACCTAACTGTGTTTTTCTGCTAGATAAAATTGATTGCTGTTGCTTAGCTCCGAGTATCGGATTTATTTTATATGCGCTTAATATTGTTCCAGTCTCAGAAGCAAGTAAAACTGAACTTTTCACAGTCTCCACTGGTCTTAAAAATATACTTGAAACTCCACTGGCAGCAGAAAGTTCAACTACTCCAACAGTTGCCAAAGCATTATATAATCTTTTTTCTGTGTCTAGTTTTCCAAGTCTTTGTTCTTGCCTAAAATATCTCGCAAAATCTGCAAACTCTGTTCTTCTAGTTTCAAATGTTTTCTCTATTGGTTCTCTAAAAACTTCTAGTCTCGAAGTAGCTTGTGCTCCTTTAAATCCTGCTCTTAGATCAGGCACTGGCTCATCGGTTATCTTTCCTTTAAAAGATGATTCTTGAGAAGGTCTTATGTCAGAAGCAAATACTGTTCTTAAAGTAACATTATCAGATGCTGGTGCAGTTATCTCTGAACTCTGACCAACAGCCACTACTTGCCCCCCTGCTTGAAATGTTGTTTGTCCGCCGCCTGTTTTTATATTATATCTTTCCCTTGCTTTTTGTGAAAATAGTTCAGCTCTTGTTTTTGGTCTTTGGTCATCAGCAACAGCATCTGTCTGTGCTTGCTGTTGTGCTTCTCTTGCTATATCATCTGGTGTCCTTGTTGATTCTTCATAAGAAACAGCTCCTCCGCTGCTGCTGATACCTCCACCAGAACTACCCCTAGAAGGAACAATAACCCTTGTTATCCTATCCTGACTAACATCTTTTTCTTTTTGTTTCTCAATAGCTTTTCTGACAGAAGGCGGTAGTTTAGATGTATCAACCATTATAATTATCTTTAGAATTAAAACTATATAAAATTTTCTATTTTGTTACCATTGTAACAGAAAGTTTTATATAGTATAAATAATATTTTCGTAATGTTTCACTATGGCTAGAAAGGACTTTAAAACATGGTATAAGACTGAATATAGTTCTATGGGAATACTGATAAATGAGATATTTCCTTATGAAGTCAAAGAAATGCTTACACATATCAAGATGCTTGAAGTCAAGGACACCCAAGTTTTAGGAGTTGCCATCGGTTGGCTGGCTGCAAATATGCCACCTTATAAATTATTCTTCAAGAAGTATGATGATCTTAAACTACAATTAAAGAAATGTAGAGATATGTATCTTCAATGGAAAAAAGAGAAAAATGGCAGGTTTCCATCACACATCTATGATGAAATCTATAATTTATATGAACAATGGTGGGAGGCATACAATGACTCAGGAGCAGGAATCAAAGGATACGCAATCGATCCACAAGAAAAAAGAAAACTCTACGATGCAGTTGTCGGAAGGGTTAGCAGGTAAGCCTAGACATTATCAAAAGCTTATCTATAGTTATATTAAACAAAAATATCCAGGACTTATAAAGATAGCAAAGGTTTTCATACATCATACTCAGGAAGATTTTGATAACCATGTATCGGTGGAGGGTGGGACTGGTTCAGGTAAGTCTGCTTGGACATTTCTTATTGTTCATGTAATGCATGAACTCCAAAATAAAACCTTTGACTTGAAGAAAAACTGTTTGTTTATTCCAGATGAAGGTGAACTCAAACACAAGATGCAAAGCCTTAAACAGTATGATGGATTCTGGCTTGATGAAGCAATTAGAGCACTAGATAAAAAGAGATGGTGGGATGCCAATCAGATAGATATGAATCATATAGTAAAGACTGAAAGATGGAAAAACAACACAGTCTTTTATAATATACAGAGGTTCAATGAACTAACTGAAACATTCCGTAATGATAATATATACTTTAGAATCTTTATCATAAAGAAGTTTGCCTCCGTGTTATATGTAAAGGATGAAGATAAAGACATAGATGATCCATGGCACATAAGGGAGAACATATCTATAAAGTATCGTAATAAATATGGAGCTACAAGGTATCAACCAGTCATGCTTCCTAATAAGAGGCTTGATAAGGAAAGGAAGTGTCCTAACTATTTCATGGATAGTGAGTTTCCTGATCCAAGAGCCATTCCAGGAGTTAAAGAGTATTGGGATTATTATGTTGAGCTAAAGATGAAGAGCAGGCAAGATAAGCAGCATAAAGATAAGGTCAAGGAAGAGAGCAAGTCTGCTAATAAGTGGGACATGAAGTTTAAATCTGCATACGCAAAGCATATCCGAAGGATACATGCAGAAAAGAAGATGACAAAAAAGAAGTTATGGGAAGAGGAAGGGCAGCCTTGTTCATGGGGAACTTGGTTAGACCTATTCAAGATTGGTAAGCAACCCATAGATGGGTATAATAATACTACTAATAAGGAGTTTCCACAATTTTGATGTAAAAAGGAAAAGCTTACGCTTACTGTTATAAGCGTAAGTATCTAGAGCCTATGATACCACAAGAAGGAATGCCACCCATGAGGGATCTAAAAGCTTACATGAAACCTAGTGATATTAATAGGCTGCTTGCGGAAGCAGATAAAAGCACTGGTTACAAAAGAGATAGAGACATGCTTCTATTAAGATGGCTAGCATACTCTGGCAGAAGGGTGGGAGAAGTATTAAGAGTCAAGGTGATGGATATTGATTTTGAAGAAGCATCTTGTATGTATAATATTCTTAAAAAGAAGAAGCCTTTAAAAAAGATAAAGCCAATGAATTATGACCTGCTTTCCTTGGCTCAAGAATATGTAATACGCTATGATCTAAAACCAGAAGAATATATATTCAAGAGTTCTATCAATATAGATAAGCCCATATCAGATGCCAGAGTCAGACAAATAGTATATAAGTATGTAGAAAGAGCCAACTTGCCAGACTTTGCGCCAGGAAAACATATTCATCCACACACATTCAGGCATAGTTTTGCAGTAGCAAATGCGAAAAAGATGCAATCGCCTTCTGATATTGTAAAATTAAAAAATGCTTTGGAACATTCAGATGTAAAAGTGACTATGCATTATCTTCAATTCTCCGATAAAGACCAAAGGAATACTGTCGAAGATTTGTATTAATTAGGCACTATTGGTTGAATTTCAATATTGCTAAAATTTAAGTCATACTGTGCCCCATTCTGTAAAATTGCTGGACAATATGCTTTTACTTGCTGAAACCAATAATCATTACATTCTTTCCCCACTTTCATCCTTTGTTGTTGAACTGTGTTTATATCAACCAAAACAGCAATGGATATTATTATGATCCCTACAACTGTAAACCAGTTTTTCCTAACCCAATCATTTAGGGTTTGGTATGATATATGCTGCATCTGGCTTCACCTGTGTTTGTTCTTGCTTACTTAATGTTTCATATCCTTGCGCCATAACCTTTTTTTTTATGGATTCTAACTTCTCTCTTTCTATCTCTATCTTTAAAATCTCATTCTTGATTTTTTGCTTTTCAAGCTCTTCTCTTAAATTCATAGTTATTTTGCTCATTTTTCTTCAGTCTCCCTTTGTTTTAAACCACAACTATCACATATCCTATAATATTTAAAGATGTGCTCACAGTTGTTCATTTTCTCCCTTACTGTAAAATTATGGTATGCTTGGAAAGCAAAGAAGATTGTGGTCATCCCTAACAGCCATATAACAAATTGTTCTATTGTCATGTTTGTTCCTCCAATATTTTATAGTCAAAAAGCTTGCCAGATAAAAACATCTCCATCTCTTCCTTATCTTCAAGGTTGATGGCATCAATAAAGTCTTTCATCTCTTTAGGGTTTCCGCCTTTTCGCTTAAATTGTTTCAAAATCCATCTTTTTGTACGTTCTATTGTCCATGCCCCTTGCTTTCCAATCTTGTTTCCTTTCTCAACAAGCTTAATGACTATGATATAAAAATTCCTGATAGACTGTTCTGCCTTTGGAATTTTCTTATTTATGACTTTCATCATATCTTTTTCTTTTTCATAAGAATAGATATAATAAAACTGGCTTTTGTTTACTATTTTTGTCTCTATTGGCTTCTGCATAGCATGAAAATACTTCATACCAAAACTCTTACTAGATGGTTCTGCTTTGCCTTTCGGTGTGTAGCAGGTTATTTTTAGTTTCATGTTTATCCCCTCCTCTTATCAGATTTTTCAACAGAAAATATGCTGCAGGAAGCATAAATAATACTTGAATTATGAGAAATGCTGCTTCCATATTTGCTTCTCCTGCTATATTAACATCATGGATAAGTCTGTGGTTTGGTGCGAAGTAAGTTCTAAAGAAATGGAATACCCAATAAGTTGAATTAGCTACAAGGAAAGTAAGTCCAATAAATGCTATTACTTTTTTCAATATCTCTCAACCTCAACTTTTTCTCCTTTCTTCAGCATCTTGATAAATCGGATCATATCTACTTGGTGCATGTCATGTTCCACATTCTTATATGTAACTTTAAAGACATTCATGTTTTCTTTTTCTCTCATGACTACTGGGATATGCTTTCATGAAGCAACTATCGCAGTATTTAGTTCCTTTGTAATCTGTGGTGAAATAATCACCACACAGTAGGCATTTTTTTCTTTGTGTCATCTTACCATCAATAAAGTGTTAAGTAAGACAGCCCCATTCTTGCTGTTCGTCATTTGATATATTTCATAACAATGTAAACTGCAAAATTTGTTATGTTCAGCCATAAATAACCCACAATTAGGGCATTTCTTATTCCATTTTACTTCGTCTGTCATTTCTTATCACCTTTTTTTAATATTTTACTCATATCTATGACCTTAACCATATCTATATTCCAATCTATGTGCTCTTCTCTTTGTATGCATCCCTTTCTATTGGCTATACAAGCCCTACAATAGACTTTCTTGTCTTGTTCGCAGTAATACCACTCTTTCCAATCTTTATCCTTACAGATACAACAGCCGAGTTCATCGCTAGGGATATGAAGTATTTTCTTTCCTTTGGAATCAATTTCCAGGCTTATCTCAGGTCTTGTCTCTTTCATCTTATCCATACGCTCTTAGAACTCTCATACTCTTGTTTCTTGATCTGTTCCATCTCTTGCTTTAGTTTAGCTACTTCTAAATTCTTAATTTCTAGTTCGTTTTTGAGTTTCTCCCTATCACTCATATCTTTGTCTGGTGCTTCTTCTGACCATTTATCCAAAAGTGATTCTATCGTTCCAGAAACATTGTCTGTCTTTCGTTGTGCTTTTAGCCATACTTCTGGGTTTATTGATATTGTTTTTGTTATTTTCATTCTTCCTTTGTGTGTGTTGTTATAGTATTTATATGTATTTATTCATAAAATTTTAGGCAGGATACCCACTAATTTATTAGTGGGAGGAATGCCGTACCTCCTTTTTGTTGTTCTGCGAGAGGTCACATTGAGTAACCTCTGGTTTGTTTTATCCATGTGTTATC
>Ga0180433_10006100_pt1 | contig 15958 bp, 20 predicted proteins | sample SS_ome_8_FD_132980 | JGI IMG/M metagenome (GOLD analysis project Ga0180433, IMG submission 132980) | Hypersaline lake sediment archaeal communities from the Salton Sea, California, USA - SS_1_D_1 metaG | ecosystem: Environmental > Aquatic > Non-marine Saline and Alkaline > Hypersaline >... | reverse complement strand
GCCAGTCGCTTCGCTCCGCTCCGGCTTCGCCTCCGCTACGCAAAGCGACTGAGTTAAACAAAACGCTACAACTTGCACCTTAAACAAAGGAAACATTGGTCTTGACAACGGGTAGGGCCTTAATCTTGTCTTGATACCAAGACATATGAGCAGTAATATGTTTCTCTAATATAGTATATAAGGTTGCCGGCACTACACCGGCTTGATACTGTCTTTTCAAAATACTCATCTTTTTTTTGATCAACATTAATATCTTGCTGTTCTCACAAAGAGGTCTGCTGCTATCAACAATCATAGCACAATGCCCCCTAGTACGATTATCAATATGACGTTGTGATAAATCATCTCGTTCCGATTTATCTAATATTTCTGAAAGAGCAAAACCATTCCTTCTGTATCGCGATGTTGCTCGCAACATTATGTTTTCTCTGCGAGTAATATCATCAGCAAAGACATATAAAAGGGTGGCATATTTTTCAGCGGCCTTTTCATTAAAGGCTACACTAACACCTTCAAGAACAACAACATGTCCACGTGGATTAAATCTTTCTATTGTAAAATAGCGTTCCCTTGGCTCCGTTATATCAATGTATATTTTACTAACAGGTGAAATGGTTCCACGTGCTTGGTATTCACGAGTGTGGGCATCACTATATAGCAAAATTCTCCCTTGCTCTTCAATAATCGATGCACCACTTGAAAGAATTGTATCAATTTTACTAGAATCAATCTCAAGTCGCCATGATATATCATTATACGCAAGCATGTACTTTTGAACTATCTTGCCCTCAACGATAGCTCGCTCAAGATTATATACCATAGCTACATCAACTTTATCCGTAAACGTATTATTCTGAATCCTATCTTCCCATGGTTTCACCATATCATCGAGTCTAACAGGAATGACAACGGATTCTAACTCTCTCAATCGCCACGAAAATTTTCTTGTAATTGCAGACATAAGGGTACGTCTAAGCATTGATTTGCCAACACCAAGTCTTCCCCCGATGCCCACCACAATTGGTTGTTGAGGATCATAGGTATTAACAAGGTATTGTTCAATCGTATACAGAACTGATTCAATTACATCTGACGCTCTGATAATTGGTATGCAACAATTTTTTATGTTGCAAATGAAATTTGGCTTATTTTTAACTGTCACTACGTTTCCTGCACCTGTTCTTTAAATTTGTAGTTTGCGCTCCTAAGTATTATTCATCCGGGATATCGGTATTAAAATTTACATTAAAAGAGGTTTGTCCATTAAGGACCGTACTATTGATAAGCCTTATATAATTGTCTGGTTTATACCATAAGATATCTGCAGTTGTATTTCGTAGTATGATTCTTCGTTTTGGTAAGTCAGCACAGATGGACCCAATTGTAACTGAATTTGTCCCATCACGAGTGATGTCAACATACGGACGTGATATTTTTACTAACTTAGATAAATTTTTATACATATCATATGAATTGCCATAATGCGGAATACCACCAGCTAGATGTAATAACACATAAAGCATTTGTGTTGTCATCACTACACAACCAGTTGCCACTTTCGTAGGCATATCGGTATACTTAATTTCAGAGTATATATTTGAATTCACCGTATGTAAAAACTTGCCAGAAATAGAATTGTATTTATACACACCTTGATAATGTCCCAGTGAGTCCACACTGAAAAACTGCGTACATCTTGACCAGAAATCATGCGATATACTCATTTTGCGTAGGAAATGTTCCAAGGCCATTGCTAATTTATTTCGAATATCACTATACAGTACCACTTGAATACCGTCGGCTTTTTCTTTAAGACCGCAATAATTCCGAAGTTTGGCACGAACATTCATCAAAGCGCTTGCAATGCTTTCATCATTAACACAAGCTTTTGAAAAAGCTTTATAATAAATTGATTCCAAAATATGTCCGCGAGCACATATTGCACTTGCTATATTTAATGCCTTACGACGAGGAAGTGTTATATTACATCGTAATAGATTAACAATAGCAGTATAAAACCTGTTCCACCACTTTGTTGACAATACAGGTAGTTTCAAGATAGGTTGAAATGAAAAAAAGGATTTCGGATCAACTGTTATTTCATCTCCCGTTGGCCGAGGTCCCAACAAATCAGAAAGCCCCATGGTGTAACCAATATGGGTACCACGATATCGCCAGGCTGGTGGCATAGTACAATCTAATATAAATAAAACACCGCTGGCTTCAATGCTTGTACACAATTTGCTAAAGCGTTCATCAGCACTGAGTATGCGATTCGAAAACGGTGTCCTTAGGTGGTCGTATGTACCAATAATCGTATTATTATCAAATCCTAGAGCCTCCCGGATAGAAGGTACAACGGGAGGCTGCTCAAAGTTGCTAACAAATCTCCTATCAGCTTCCTCAATAAACAGTGATAAGTTCATTTCATTTCGCCCCCACTAGCTAAATACACTAGGTCTTCAAGCATAACAAGAATATCTTTCTTTATCTTGTTTGTATAAGTAAAGGATATTGTGTCACCTTCGTTTATTTGATGTTTCAGTCTGACGCAGAAGTGATATAGCTTAGAATATTTCTCCTTGACGATGGGGGCTACAGAATGTAATGCTTTTCCTCCCATATAAGGATCTGTTGTGTTTTCAAATCCACAAATAGCTGCATGTAGTAGAATCTGAACATATTGGTCATAACATAGGGGCACCCTTTCTGTTATTGGTAGTACATGGTCGCCAGATAAGTCATAAATCTTGCAATATGCTGTAGCTGTTGTAATATTTTCCACGGCAATACGCAAATCGCGGCAAATTGCAGCAGTTGAAACCTTGGGTGCTGTCGTCAAAGAAGCAAGTTGTTTCCCCCTAATATGACGATTATTTCGTATCCATCTATTGCAGCCTGGATAACCAACTATTTTTTCCCACGTGGCCAAATCATGTATAATTAAGTGTAACTGAATATTGTAATGCCCCTTTGCTGGTACTGTAGGCTTTATTGGTCCACCACGAGTCTCTAGGAAGATACTTAATGTATTAGAGGATAATTTATTGGCAAGTATAGTAAATTGGGCATATAGATCAAGAAGAAGTTTACAGTCTAAATATTCGAGGATAACACAAATATCTACATCGTGAATAGCTCTAAAGTTTTTTGCCTCTAAATGAGATCCAACAATACATTGGGATAACAAATGATTAATGGGAATATCCTGTATGCTCGCAATAAGAGATTTATCCCATTCAAAAAAGGATGGCTTAATACTCACTGTTGTCGTCCTTCTTTCCTATCATGTGTGGACTATTACCTGTTACTTCGCTAAAAGACCGTCCCAATAATTCGATAGCTTCTGATAACTGGCTATTTTCGATACTGGCATATCCAAGCCTAAGGACCCCATTTGGAGGAGCATTGTCGAAACAGTCATATCCTGAAGTTAAGCAAACACCATGAGATTCAGCGCAAATAATGATTTTTTCTAATGTTTGCCATGAAACAGGCATTGGTAACCAAAAAGAAAGACCTCCTGTGCGTTCAGTTCTCACTCCAAAATACTTCTGTAGAAGAGTTTTCATTGTAAACCATCGTTGATAATAAGACTCACGAGTTTGTCGCACAAACCTTCCATACTCACCGGAAAAAATTAATTCAGCTAAGAGAACTTGTACTAATTCTGGTGAATGCCTATCAATCCGCCACCTTAATTTACTCAGTTTGTTAATAATCTCTGTTTCTGCGACTACAAAGCCTATTCTTAGTCCGGGCGCGAAATTCTTTGAGAAAGAGCCAATATACATTGTATCGTCTCTGAGTTTACCAGAGAGCAATGGTAAGCCATTTCGCCCCAAGAATGTAAAATCTCTGCTATAGTCGTCTTCAATAAGTAATATGCCTTTGTTTTTTGCAAGAAAATAAAAATCATTTCTCCGAGAAGACGACATTGTAATATTTGTTGGGAAATGGTGTCTTGGAGTTAAAATTACAGCATTGCACTGTGATAGAATATTTTCATCAGGGTAGGCACCCTCACGATCTATTGGTAGAGGTAATGTACTTATACCTAGCGTATACAATGTCTTTCGAAAACCCGAATATCCCGGCATCTCTACCGCAACAACAGGCTTCTTGTGGTGTTGTGCTAGCATAAGCCCAAACAAGAAAATGGCGTGGAGGCTTCCATTTGTTGCCAGAATATTGTCTTTCGAACATTCGATTCCACGTTCTGGAAGTATATTTTCTGCCACTGCTTTTCGAAAGTCATAGGCACCAAGTGGGTTGCTATATTTCATCGTCGATTCATAGGCCTCTGTGCCTATCTGCTTGAATGCTTTTCTTATGCTATTTCTTTTTGGCAACAGAGATCTATCAAATCCTCCACAAGTTAAATTATAACAATACTCATCCATAATTACCCTAAGTTTTTTATATCTGAAACGAACTTCCCACAGGGTGTTCTAAAATATTTTTTATGCCCACAATTAATATAGGCAGCTGAATATGGTGGATTCCAAAATGCACGAGTATAAAGTTCCCACTTACACTTTTCTGTATTTTCTATACAGGCCATTATGTTAAACATATGTTGAGTATATAGTTTCCCTGGCGGCGGATGAACACAAGTGTCAGGAGGCGAGATTTCCCACTTTCTCCTTGAGAATATATCGATAAAAAGTTCTAAGAGGGCTACTTTACTTCTTGTTTCCAGTGAATGAGCCGTATCATTAGACATAATAGGTACAAACTGGCTACCTAGTATTGGTCCGTCGTCAAACCTTTTGGTCATATAGTGACAGGTGACACCAAACATTTGTTCTTTGTTTAGAATTGCAAATGTAGCACATCGCACGCCTCTATATGATGGCAATGGTGCTGGATGAAAGTTTATTCCTCCATATTTACTTTGTGATATAAGCGATAAGGGAATTTTGCATGGTAAAAGAAAAGAAATTATAATTAAGGGATATCCCTTAAGCTTTTTCCCAAGAGGTTCGTCAATACTGATCCACCTTACACCACAACGCTGAGCCACATTAGCTAAACTATCATCTTTCGGCGAACAGACGAGTAAATTTATCTCTGGCTTTTGCGCTTGTAACCAAGTAAAGGCTTTGCTTGCAGTATTCCCTGCTCCCCAAAACCATACTTCTTGTAAGTTGCTGCTGAGTTTCTTCATGTGTAAAGCCCACGATTTCGCCAACGCACCGAGATTGTTCCATCGATTAAATCAATTTTTTTAATTACTATTCCAGCCCGCAGATTTGGGGGCATACAATCCCACAGTACTTCTTCCAGATTATCAGTTAACTCAGGCAAGGCAAGTAAATGTGGTTTACCTGAAAATGGAATCAAGGAAGAATTTGTTCGTGAATATGTTGTAATGCAGTATCCAAAACCTGGTGCAAGTTCTTTGCATGGGTATTTGTAGACAACCTCGCCGATTATGTTTTCGCTGGGAGTAATTGCACATAGAAAATGTGTTGATGAAGATCTATGTATATCAGTGACACCGGTAATACGTGTTGAAGACATCTTGCCTGGTGCCATTTGGGTTGTTTTGCCCACATGGTAAGACAAATTAGCGTTAACACAAAGATTTGCCAACAATTCTGTTTGCGGGCCGTTTGACACAATATGTAATCGGCCGCATGATAACATTACAGTATATTCCAGTTCTGATAACTCACCTTCGGGTATTGTATCTAAACTTTGGCATTGAATACTTCGCTGATTAATGTCCCCAATAAACTCACGATGCTGATGTTTAGCTTGACGTGATTCAATCCAGTATATCTGAACAGCATATTTCTGATCGTATGATAAACCCAAGAAGATACCCCTCCCAATATAGGTATCAGTTGAAAGATAAGATTTTAAGTCAGTGCTAGACATTTATATTTTTAAAAGAAGTAAATATTTTAACCTAAATTTACTTTTCCGTTTTCTTCGTAGATTTCCGCCAATTAATAATTGAATCAAATTCTTCAACGTTATATAGATGCTCACAGGCGTGACATTTATAACATTGACTCTTACAATTCTGTAGCTTCTGTGAGAGAGACCTCCCCTTATCACTTAACCAAGGGTTAGTTGCATTAACTTCTCCTAACATGTCCCAATTCTTTTCACCATTTCCACCGTGAACATATGAGTTAAATCGCCATGCATTAAAGGGAATTAATCTGTTTTCATAAATTTCTTTGAAACTAGATGCCCAGATGAGTTTGTTAGTAGCAAAATCTCGTATAGCTCTTTCTGTGGGTGTGAATACCCAACAGGCTATTTGTTTAATATACTCCTTTGGTGGCTCTGAAATCAACCTTCCCCATGATTTAAATACGTCTATCAAATCTGCGTAAGTATCAAAGTCTTCTCTGTCAACCCAAATAACATCTGTGGATGTTCTAGGCAGGGCATACCTATCCATTTCGGAAATTAGAGCTTTCTCTTTTCTTATATGTGAACAAGTGTTTACTCCTACACTCTTCCAATAGTTATCGCCAGTGTGTTCAAGTTGTGCCTGCCAAGAATCATGCTCTTGTTTGAAAGGACAGGCAGGCATGCAACCTTCAGATGCCAGCAAAGCAATTTCAATCTTATACTTATCAGCAATTGGCTTAATACGCCTTAATTCCGAGATATTTCTATTGAGACAACGATCTAAGACGATAGTTTTATATCCTAAACTTGCATAATCTATGACTTCTTGAGGTGATCTAACCTGATGATTAACCGTGTTTTTCCAATGCATCTCTGGAAACTTGTCCTGTAGAACTCCTAGGTTCATAAGATGCACATGGCTAATCGTACATCGTCTTATTCCCGCTTCATAGAAATGGCCAATAAAGCGAACAAATTCTTTGATAAGATTGCTATCTGTAACAAGTTCTCGCGGTTGCCTCATATCGTTTAAGGTCAGTGAGATAGGTATGCCAAAATTTTCTTGAACCTTCAGAAGCATTCGTATGGCTTTGTCGCTTGCTTCTGCGCCCATGACTTCCCCATATTTTCTGTATGTTCCATGGTACTTGTATGAAAAGCTGACACCAAAGTACACATCAGAAATCTCTTTTCTATAATCCTCTGTGGCATTAACCAATCTGTTATAAAATAATGATGGATCCTGCCATCTATCTGGATGTGGCAAGGAAAACCTTTTTTCAAATTTTGATATTCCCGTTCGTTTCATTATCGTTGAGGTGTTTATGCTGTATTTTCCTTCATATCCGAAAGATGTTTTAAAATTGTAGTAGCAGCTATTTCTGTTGATTGAGATGGTAAATGTATCAAAGGAATACTACAATCTTTATATGCCTTGCAGATGGCTTCGCCAATTGAAAGGCTTTCAGTGAAAGTCTCATGCCGAAGCCAGTCTTTTCGATAATCAGGTAAGCGACCTTCGATATAAAAGGCTACCAATATCAAGTCCGCATATTCATGTGCATACGATTTAACAGTTGCCAAGAAGGGTGAAGAATAGAATGAACAATAAGCCATAAAATCTATTATAGAACGATCCATAAAAACAAAACTATTTTCAACCTCAGGGTCTGTATCTGCCCGAAACAACTCAAACGCCAACTGTGAATCAGCTTTTGCAGACGGAAAAACAGTCATCTTAAGAAGGCTGTCGTATTGCGACTCAATGGTCTGGAAAACGCGCATCCATCGGTAGCTTTCTGGCAGGACTAAATATCCCTTTGATGCAAGATATTTTATTATTGTTGACTTCCCACCACCGGGCGGCCCTGTTAATACAACAAAATATGGACGTAACATTTTATGAAAATTCTTTCTTTAATCTGAAATCCCAACTTAAATTGTACTACAATCTAGAAAAACACTCTGATGCAAAACTTATGACTGTCGAATACATACGTTAGCCAACTAAATCACTTATACTCTCAAAAAACTCTGTCCCTGTGGGTTGCGTTCCTTTTTATGGCAACCATTTATTTAAATTACATATATTCAGAAGCAAATCTGATTAACCATGATGGTTATTATCAATAAATTTGCATGTTCTGAAAATTTTCATGAATAAATGATAAAATCTTCTTGATGAAAATGCTAAGTTCATACTTTTCTTAGAACTAATTTTTATAGTGTTACTGGTATAGCCTGAGAATTCGTCATTTAGATATGGGGCTTGCAACCGCAGACCATTTTCAAGTGTGGTCTGAATGACTAACAAGTCGCCCTTATTTTTCAAGAACTCGGCTCCATTTTGGTCCAAAATTACGCGGCTATCAATTTGGCTTGGCAAGCGTAAAGCTACTCTGCCGGGCAGATTAGTTTTTATACTGCCTTGCAAGATATCCACACTCGGTCTTTGCGTCGCCAAAATCATCACTATACCGATAGCTCTTCCCTTCTGGGTCAATTTTAAAAGTAATTTTTCAAAAATCTTGTCGCCTGCGGAAGCAAAAACTTGAACCTCATCAATTATGACAACAAGGGCAGGTAGAATTTTATCCCATTTTCGTTTTTTCGCAAGCATTTTATCGTTGTAAGCCCAGATATCATAAGTACTTGCTTTCTTAAAAGCCTCAACTCTTCTGTCCATTTCCTGGGTCAGCCATTGTAAGGTGGTTATCGTTTCTTCCATTTCTGTAACCACTGGGTGTAATAAGTGCTTTATACCATTAAAGATACAAAAATCTAAACCTTTACCATCTATGACTAAAAGTTTGACATCACGAGGCGAACATCCCAGAGAAATGCCCGCGATAATTGCTTTAATCAGATTACTCTTGCCAGAGCCGGTAGCGCCTCCAATCAATTGATGTTGACAGGTTGCCAGATCAATAACTACAGGGTTACCCAGATAGTCTTCGCCGAGGACGCATGGGATTCTGTAATTACCAGATTTGATTTTTTCTATAAATGGCTCTATTCGAACCATTCCGGAATTCTTCTTGGGAACAATGACTGCGATTTGGGATGTATCAGGAACCGGGGCAACCACAGAAATTCCAGAGGTTTTAAGCGCCATGTCCAGAATTTTTCCAAAATTACCATTGAGTTTAAAAATATCTCCCAGATTTTCCTCGCTTAACTCAAACAGATAAGCTTCCGTCCTTGTAGCCTCAATCTTTTTTACAAATGAAGCTTTGATATTCTTAATTTCAAGCTGCTTCAATATCTTCTGGACATTACTCTTGCGTGTATCAGAAGTAGCCCAAGCGTGGTGCACCGGTTGAATAGCTGACTCAGCAGTCTCTGATGAATCAGACATAGGCTTATCTATTTTGCTATCTGTAGTATTCAGCAGCATCTGTTACAAATATCCTTAAAATTTTTATACTTGTTTAATCCCAATGAGCTATTAGAAAGACTAAGCTATATGAACTTTTCGAGCGTTTTCTCGTTGCCAGACTCTTTGTCAGAGAATAAGGTATCTGATAACCATAATTTAGAGGGCCACCACCAAGATAGGCAGCTATAACAGGATCTTTGGGGCGACATACCAAACGTTTCAGTTCACTGAACGAACGTATTGCTTTACCCTGATGAAATACAGGCTCAAGATAAACTACTCTTTGCCAGTATTGTTTGGTTTCATCCAGTGCACGTAAAGCTGAAACAGGAATCCGTGAAACTACGGTTTCAAGAGAAGCAATCCGAAATACAACACGTCCCTTCAAATTCCGACTATGCAGGTTAAGCGTAACATAATGGTGTTTTGTCCCAACTTTCTTCCGCGGTTCAATAACATCCGCCAAAGCAGAAGTAGGCCAACCCATCAGTTCTGCAAAACGAATTGATAACCTCCTAATGACATCATCAAATACATTAATAGCCTGTGGAAAAAGCTTTAAGCCTTCTGCTGTATCGATAAGATCACGTTCTTCTTCTGTAAGTAATTCATCTACTGCGTTCCTAAAATCTTCTTTTGTATGCGATTTCAAAACCTTTAATATAATTGTACTTTCTTCTGAAACTTTCGAGTTATCTTTTGCAACATTCATCGGGTGTTGCTTTATTGGAAAAGTTTTCAAGCCTTCCATGGTCGTTCGTCTCCTTTCTTTTCTTGAGTATTTAACATCTTTTTCTTTACACAGCACATAATTGCATAAACTACCTAACTAAAACTATTTTACAACCTGCTCAGAGTATCAAGTTTTGCACCAGTTGGAACATATTGTACCAACAAGGGTTTCAGTGTGAATATCCACATTTTGAATGTCTATTCTTTGACACACTTCATAAATCCACTCTTTTTAACAATAGGCTCATCCCTCATAGTTGCGATCTTCTCCAGCATCTCGACCAATTCCTTAAGTTTCGGGATTACATCATGCAAAATAAGTTCTGAAATCCGGCATGATGGATTCGTTTCCACAGGATGGACCGTCAAAGAAAATCTGAGTCCTGCAAGAATACGCTGAAGTGCACACCAGGAAATGCCTCTCCGACCACATTCAACAAGAGAAATCATTTTGGGGGACAAACCGCATATATCTGCCAAACGGGCCTGAGACAACCCACGTTGTCGTCTGGCTGCACGAACAATATCACCCACATGTTCTATCTGATCCAGGTAGATGTAGTTTTCTAAATTGTGTTTATGAATATCCATCTTTATTTTGAACGTGAAAATTCGATATGTGCTACTGAAAGCAGCAGCACAGTAAAAATAAATAAAACATAATCTTCATTCCTGAACGCAGTAACACCCATTCCCAATGCAGAAATTCGTGATGAAGCTAACATAACCCGATTGATTCTCATGTAACCCAAGTTTTTTAATAACAATACCGATTTTAGGATGCGCCCTCCATCGAGCGGCCACAGTGGTAAGAGATTCAAGCATCCTATCCAGATGTTTGCCTCCGCTACAGCATTGACGAAATCTGAATTACTTAAATATGAAAGTATTCCAGCAACTGCAAAATTTGTGAATGGACCAGCGATAATTACCAGGATATCATTTTTTGCAGATAAGGTCTCTGATTGCTTGGAAATTGTACCTCCCATGAACGGATAAATAATTATGCCATGCACCTTCCTCTTGAGAATTACGGCTACCCCGGCGTGTCCGATCTCATGCAGGAGAATACTGACAAATATGGTTATAAGGAAAAACAGAAAGAGCAGTTCTCTCCATAAGTCTGGCCATGGCTTCGAATAATCTACATTTCGAGCTAAGCCGTAGATGGCAAAGAGCAACAGCGCCAGATATACACTGTAATGCACTCTGACAGGAACGCCAAATGGCTTTCCAAGGCCATGCGAAAACTTCTTTCGAGAATTCCAAAACTCTTCTGATTTCATTTTATGCAGCCTATTTACATTCGTTTTTCTGACAAAGATCTGTATGCTTCCATTTTGCTTTCCCAGCAATGGGAGTCTATTTGCCCATATTCCATGCAATCTACGCTCCAGAAATCATGCCACCATTTCCAGACTTTCCGTAAAACTTTCATGGCTGCCTATCCTTATTACTTGAGACGTTAATAGCGTACTTCGATTCAATAAAAGATTGAGATGGGGTATCGACCTTCGAAACCAGTTTGTTTTTATCTATACAGTCCTGAACCGATTTCATTTGACTTTTCAGATATGGGAATATTCTTCCCTGCTCAAAAAGTCCTTGGCTTACTGAGTCAAACCTTGGATTCTCTGTCAGATATGCAATGCAGCAGAGAACCATCAATCCGATAAGCAGCCCGGAGAGCAACTGTATAATCCACTTGAACGATCCTAACAGTCCCAAGATGACAAAGAAAAGAACAATTCCTATAGCGACATAATCACTTATCTGCATTTTCGTTTCCTCCTTTCTCGCTGGATTTATTTTTAACATCAGCTCTATATTTTGTCGTGAGCATCGCATCTCTTGTTTCGACGGCTTTTTTGCAGATGTTATTGAGATGTCCTATTACATCACGCAATTCTTCCGTATTTTCCTTTACCTCAGCCTTATCCATATCCTTCAATATTGTTTCAGGTTGTTCCGTCGGTTTTACAGGGTCTGGATTTTTTACAGGCTCTTTGACCACAGTATGTGACTCTGCCTGCTTGCTTTGGGACTTTGTGCTATCTTTTGAAGTGCTTGTTTCGTCGCTCTTCTTTGAGTAAACTCCTGATATTATGCTCAGCACAATCACTACAATAGCCAGTGCGATTAATATATTTTTCATAACTTGTTTCCTTTCCTGAATAGTTACGATTGTCTTTTTCACAAAAAAAGCTTGTCTAAGTCGTGAATAGCCTCATAGCTTCTTATTTTCCATAGAACATAAGGCTGATGAGTGTGGCTATGCACAAAATTGTAAAAACGCCGTTCATATTTGTTTCCTTTCTTAAGCCGGTACAATTTTTGTTATTACCAGTTCAAAACCACTGTCATTTGGAATCAGTTTCGCTTCCATGTATGAAACATCAGAACACTTCAATTTATGACTGATCAAAGCTTGCTTCTGAGTTTCAACCCATCTTTGGTCGATGGAGGCTGGAACTACTATCCAAAAATACCTGACGGTATCAGGACACTGGCTTAGTATCCCGGAACCGAAAAAGTGTGCATCGATAGTTCTGACTCGGTTGCTGTAACTGCTTAGTCCACCTTGGAATCTGCCGATGATGATATCTCTTTCAAAAATCAATTCGCCTATCGGTTTATTGCCGCTGTTGACAGGCAGCACCTTTAATCCCAAGTTTTTCGCTGCGTCTATAAGATGTTCCGGGCTGTCCCATACAAGCCTAAGGGTCGGCAGTGAATCTTCATCAATTTCATCTGCATAATCTCCTATCCTCTCGGCAGTTTCAGGGCTTTTCGCCTTTACGACTTCCCGAAACTTTTGCGTTACAGGTTTTGGTAAACTCACATCTTTGACCGATTTAGCTTCCTCTTGTTTGATTTGTTGAGTATCCTGCGGGACAGGTAACTCTATACGTGCTATCTGCTGCTTTTCCGCGTTGTTGTTTGTGGTAGCTGCGCTATCTTTGCGTGGACCAACAAACAAGGTCGCATGAACCAGCACTGACACAATAAGTCCGATTAATAAACTGCTTTTAGACATAATTCACCTCGCTAATTTAAACTTTCATTTATCTCGTTGACTTCTATTGAAACCTGGGCATTTGCCTTTGCCAGCAAAGCGATGATTCTGACCGTTCTTTCAGTAGGAAGGGCTTTTTGCACCCGTAGAACAATCTTCTGATTAGCTGCTGCTTCAGTCAGTTGCTGTTCGGAAATGGACTGTCCATCGAAAACCATCTGGTTGTCTGTCAAAGAAAGTATCTTGAATTTATCGTGCCGTACCACGGCGGAGCCTTTTCCAACCTGTGTTACCTCAACAGGCAATGCATTTACAATTTCCATTTGAGTCATGGCTGCCAGAACACCACCAAGGCAAAGAAATACCAGGTCGCACAAAGGAAGTATGTAATTTTGTGATTTCATAAAATTCTCCGTTAATCTGAATGATTCATTAAATTTAAAACATATGACCCTGATGTGGCAAGCAGGCTGGTCACTATTCCAACACCGGTTGTCCAGTAAGCGACAGAAAGCCCATTTGCTAAAGTGCTTACCTCTACACCTTTCTGGAAGCCGCTGAATGCGCTTATGAATCCTATTACCGAACCAAAGAGCCCCAGTGTTACCGCCATCCCAGCCAGAGGATCCAGACTATCTTCCCAAGGCCTGTCGCCTGCATCGACTTCACCTCGCCGTAAAGCCAGCAGATGTCCGATTATTAAGGCAACAACCGCTATGTTTAGCAGAAACTGAGGCCAAAACAGAATTCCACACTTTTGTATTAGAAGAGTAACCATTTTTTCTCCTCCTTCTTTTTGTCATTCTGCTGCTGCGATTCCAGAGGAACTAAAGGAAGGGCTACTGTTTTGGCTATACGGCTGGCTTCTTTAGAAAAAGTATCCTTGATAATCTGTTCAGCTGGCTCAAAGACTCTTTGTCTTTCATCAGGTATTTGTTCGGTTGCTTCAGGAGTACTTGTATCAGGCATTTCCCAGCCATGCCGTAAGGACAGAATTGTAAGTCTGTTGATTGTCCTATCCCTCTTTTCTGTCAGAGCAAGAAGCCGGCTTTTTGTTTCCAGCGAGGTTGAACCGTTATCCTTCTCCTTTGCCTCTTCCATGGCCTTTTTAAGTACCTGGCTGTATTCTGCATCAATTTTGCGTATCTCACGCAAAAGGCCTTCGTAGCGAGAGCGGTCTGCACGGACATCGGCTGAATCAGCAAAGGAAATTGAAGTCCCGACCAGAACAGCTATTACCGCTATCAATATAATATTCTTCGTTTTCATTGTTATCGTCCTTTCTAATTTCATTTTGTTATTGCTTCTTATTACTGTATTCTTCAATTTTCTTATTCACTTCTGTTTCATCGAAATCAATTGACTCCATCATCTCGGATGTCTGTGCGCTGATACTGTCTGAAAGCTTTTCTGCAAGAGCGTTCATATTGCTGGCGAATGCCTCGCACTTATTATTAAGCTCAGTTAAATCACCACCTAGAACCGCGATTCCATCACCAGCAGAATTCATCTGGCCAAGAATCATTGCCAGCTTTTCAGACTCTATCAGACCTTTGAGGATATCCACATAGTTGCCAACGAATTCAGCCTGTCCTTCAAGAATGATGCGTGTTTTTTCTATTTGGAATGTACTGTTCGTCAAAGCAACCTCAAGATTAGAAAGTGCCTCGATGATCTTCACATACACAGCCTGTTGTGCAGGGCCCAAATCAATCATGCCAGCTCGTTCGGTAAGTTGCCGCAAAGCCAGAACATTTGCAAAAATCATCTTCATTCTCTTGCTTCTTTCTTCGTTCTTCTCGTTCTTGATTGTTTCCGCCAGGTTGGAAAGACGCTTGTCATAGTTTTCAAGAGATTTCCTAACCTTCTCGGATGGTTCACCGGTATTGGTACGTGCAAGCATTATTCTGACTTTTTCTATGGTTTGCCCGATTGCTTCCTGACCCTTCCATAACGGATCGGTTATCTCGGACCAGTTGTCAGTAAACCCATCCATCTCATTTCTCAGTTCTTCAAGAGCCTGGACCAGTTTTTCCTTGTCCACTTCTTTTTGCTCCAGAAGATTGTTGACGGCTTCAAATTTCTGCATTAGCTGGCTTCGGTTAATCCTTTCCGAGATTGGAGTAGTGGCTTCGTCCAATGAAGCTTTTAATTTTTCAACATTGATTATCTGTTCTCTGTCAGTGGTGCCGCTTGCTGCCAGAAGGCATTGGCTTGATGCCGACAAGACAAGCAAAAGGCAAATTACTATTTTATGTTTGTACAAATTCATAAATCTGCTCCTTAAATATCAGTCATTCTTAATCTTACAGTGCTACATCCTTTTGAGCTTTATCAACCGCATACTGCAACTCAACATTCTGTATCTCTCTGAAATAACGCTGGGCGAGTTTGGGGTTGCCGCTCTGATATTGCGAAAGCCCCCTGGTTAAAGCAAGAAGGTCGGAAATCCTTGCCAAATCTGCCTCTGATTTATATGTCTGCTGAGCAGCTACGAAATGCTTTTCAGCTTCCGAATACTGAGAGTCCTTTAAAAGAACCTTTCCCATCAACTCATTGGCATAAGAATCGTCCGGATTCTTATCAAGAAGTTCCTTCGCATAGTTGAAGGCTTCGACGTTATTGCCAATACCAAGACAAGCTTCAACTCGAAGCCTCAGCGACTCTGTCTGGTCAATATTTTTTGTATTGGCGATTTTCTCGGCCTGTTCGAGATTCTTTAATGCCAAATCATGATTGCCGCTTTCAAGCAGACGATATGCCGAGGAGAGCTTGTTCTGGTAATCCAGTCTTGCTGTGTCAGTTGATGCACAACCCGAAAATAACAGCAAGGCGACAGAGACTGCAATTACCGTAATTATTGTTTTGCTTTTCATAATGTTTTCCTTTCATAAATTCAAAAAAATATTTTTTATCTCATTCATTCACAACAGGTTTCTTGTCCCAGGTAACACCTC
>Ga0180433_10006098_pt1 | contig 15959 bp, 14 predicted proteins | sample SS_ome_8_FD_132980 | JGI IMG/M metagenome (GOLD analysis project Ga0180433, IMG submission 132980) | Hypersaline lake sediment archaeal communities from the Salton Sea, California, USA - SS_1_D_1 metaG | ecosystem: Environmental > Aquatic > Non-marine Saline and Alkaline > Hypersaline >... | reverse complement strand
AGAAGATTGGATGAAAAAGTACGGTAATAAGTAAAAAATGCCAATAATAAATAGGGATTTAATCAGAAAAGATGTCCTTGAACTCATCGATAGAAGACAGCATGAGCAAAATAGGATAATCTACGAGTATTTTAAAAAAAATCCGCAAGAAAAATCATTCTATGAGAAATTGTGGAGAAAAATTTTAGCTCTAAATGAAAAGCACTTGAAGAGAAAACTTCCGGCTGAAAAGTTCCATGGAATTTTGAGTTATGACGAGATGTTATACATTGCTAAGTTTTTTCGCTATATTGAAGATGCTCTAGCTGACATGTATCAAGAACGAGTTCCTATTCCCAAGGATTTCACTTTAAGGCCTGTAAATTTGGGTAAATTTGATGGAGAGTGGCAAATACCTTCATCTTACGTTAATGGACGGGTTATGCTTTATATTCATGGAGGGGGCTTTATTTTAGGCTCAGTTAACGATCATCGTATTCTAACAGTAGCTCTTGCAGAAAAATTACAAATCAAGGTATTGAGTATAGATTACCGTTTAGCACCAGAAAATAATTATCCTACTCATCTAAACGATTGTGTATATGCGTATAAATGGCTTCTTTCGGAGGGTATAAACCCTCAAAATATTTTAATTGCAGGAGATTCTGCGGGTGGAAATTTAACACTCAGCACACTTTTAAAGTTAAAACAAGATCATATACCTTTACCACAAGGAGCAATATGTTTGTCTCCCGTTACCGATCTCTCCTTTACCGATGAAACTTTTTATATGAACGCAAAAACAGACCCTATATTAGCTGATAAGGGTATTTTTTGGTGGGCGGATGCTTATATAGGCGATCAAAATCCACGTGTTCCTTTTTTATCTCCAATTTTTGGAGACCTAAAGGGATTACCTTCATTGCTTATTCAAGCAAGTACGTGCGAAATGCTCCATGGGGACGCTGAACGTTTTGTTGTCGCAGCAAAGTCTGCTGGAGTTGACGTCAAATTTGAAACCTGGAATGATATGCTGCATGTATTTCAAGGTTTTGGCCTGAGAAGATTTCCAGAAGCGAAAGAAGCAATGAAAAATATAAAAAACTTCGTTGCTATTCTTTTTTCATGAGAATTTTTATTTTTTTCTCCAAAATATCTGCTTATTATAAATCTTTTTCAAGATGACATTCTCTGATTCTAAGATAGTTAATTTTTCTAAGATAGTCTTTTTGTCTAGATTTAGATTACTAAATGTTTTGATTATTTGTTTTTCTCTCATAGGATGTCGTGTAATAATTCTGAGCAACTCTCGTTCAAAATCACCATGCGAGTGTTCAAAACTTCCCTTTTCGGGAAAATTGATATTTGAATAATCTTCAAAAATTTCTCTAATTCGCTCATAGACAATATCATTTGGTATTTCTACCCAATCCTCTGTGGGTGGTCTTATAGGCACATTAATATCAACCCTATCTGGTTGGATAAGATTTATCTTTTGTTTAATCTCAAGCAATTTCTCGCGACTATCATTTATATCCTTCATTAGCATTACCTCTAGCCAAAAATATCCATTATATTTCTTATTGAAATCTATTAATCCTTGCACCATGGACTGATATTTAATTTGAGGGTGAGGACGATTAATTTTTATGAAATCTTCCTCGTTTCCTGCGTCTAAACTAGGCATAACGACATCAGAATTCATTAAGTCATTACTTACTTCCTTATTATTTAAAAGACTACCGTTAGTTATGACACAGATGCGTTTATCTGTTAATTCTCTTGCGTTTTGAATGAGGATACCAATATCCTTGTATAGTGTAGGTTCTCCACTTCCTACAAAGGTTACATAATCAAACTTATTTCGATTATTATTAGTCGTAGTTTGCATATCGGTAATGATATCTTCTAAAGGATAAAAGTTAGCCCGCTTATTTGTAAAATGAGTCGTTATTCCCAATTGACAATAAATACATTGATAATTACATGTTTTGGGAGGAAGAGGATCAACACCGATCGATCTTCCTAATCTTCGGCTAGGAACGGGACCATATACATAAGTCATGGGATAAAATAGTTTACTTCCTTTTTGCTACTTTCTTTTTATATTTATTTAAAGCTTTTTTTAATGTTCTAACAGATAATTCAGCACAATGCTTATGATCTTCTGGTAACCCATTTAATTCTTTATCAATCGCTTCTGGAGTTAAATTTTCAGCATATTCTAGGTTTTTACCAGTAATCATCATAGTAGTTTGACTCGCTGTCGCGACTGAGGCTCCACAGCCATCTGTAATGAAAGTTGCTTTTCTAATTATATCATCCTCTATATTTAAGAAATATTGCATAGTATCTCCACACGGACCTTTATATGATTGGACAACACTTACTTCATTTTCAGGGAGTTTACCCCAATTTTGAGGATTATGAAATAAATTTACGATTGTTTCATTATAATCCAATAATTCCTTTTCCATTATTTCCTTTTGTAGTTCCTCGACGAATTTATCAAAATTATCTTTGGTCATTTCTATTCAATTTAATAAGAAGTGCGAATAATTTTTAAATTAGAACATCTCAATTTGCTTGAAAGTGAATTGATAATGAATAATAATTCACAAAATTTAAATTTTTAAGAATCTTACTATAAATATACATATAAGTAGAGGAATGAAGATTGAAGATAGCAATTAGTACAGATTCTGGGATGGTTTCTGCTCATTTTGGTCGTGCTCCTGAGTTTACCTTTATCACTATTGAAGATAGTAAGGTTGTTGATAAACAAGTAATTCCCAATCCGGGACATACAGTAGGGAGCATTCCCCAATTTGTCAATCAACACGGAGCAAAATATATGATTGCAGGAGGCATGGGGCGGAGAGCAGAAGCTTTTTTTAATCAGTATGGGATTGAAGTGATTGTAGGAGTTCAGGGCAGTATTGATGAAGTTGTTAAGAAAATAATCGATGGTACTTTAGAAGGAGGAGAAAGTCTTTGCGCTCCTGGTGGAGGTAAGGGCTATGGAGTTGATAAAATTCATACTGAAGCTGATGATAATCATGATCATCACCACTTCTAAGATACATGTATCTTAGCACTCAAACTGAGTAATAAAGCTTTTTATAAGAATATTAATAGGTTTACATAAAACAAGAAAATAATAAATAAAAAAGAAATAATATTTGATGTTTTTTAATCATTTGCTCGTGTGAAATACCATTTATATAGTAGACACATCCTTCGAGGAAATATCCCAACTCTGTCACCATCCTTTACTGATTTATCGAATCCTGAGTACACTCCATTTACGAATATATGACTCGTCTCTTCTTTTTCAATGGAAAAAATATTGAGGATATCTAAAATAGTATTAACTTTATCCGCCTCAATATAAATATTTAATGGGCTATTATCTTTGATTATTTGATTTTCAATCTTGTTTCGTAGTTCTCCGAAAATTTTCACTAGGATGGTCATGAGTTGTTACCTTAAGACCCCCAAACCTTATCAAGTTCTTCTTCCTGGACATCAAATACTGTATTATAGGGGGGTAATTTTTCTTTGCGCAAGAATTCGGGAAGCCTATCATGTTCAGGAGTGAATCCAGCCGCTTTATTGAACTCTCTTTCCACATCGATGATTGATTGTCCAAACTTAGGGACATCTGCCACAGTTAAATCTATTCCAAATACTCCATTTAGAGACTCTACGATGCCTTCCAGTCCTTCAGCAATATCTAAAATGGCGAACGCAGTAAAGAGACAATATCCTGTTGAATCTAATGCTGCTGTTGCAAGCTGTAGATTGCGCGATAAATCGGCTTTCTTAGTATCTTTTGGATCTGCACTCCCTCCTACACCCATTATTTCGGTTGCAATCGCATATCCAGCGGTGTGGTCTGCACCCATAGGAGTGGTAGCATAAGTGACACCAATTCCCTTTATAGCTCGTGGATCATATGCTGGTAATGCTTGACCCTTTACCACCGGTACTCTCGTAACCCCGAAAGCCTGTCCTGTAAATGCGGCACCATTCGCAAGAATTCTTCCAGTAGGAGTCTTTTTCTTAATTTCATCCATCATCTTTAATGCTGCTTTGCGATCTCCAAAATCAGATAATCCTCCTTCCATTGCTACTGCAAGAATATTCCCCGCTTCAATCGTGTCGAGACCTAGATCATTACACGCGCGATTCAATTCTCCAATAGTATCGAGGTCATAGATACCACAATTAGGTCCGAGGGACCATACACTTTCATATTCTAATACACCGACCGGATCTTTACCACCCGGTTTTGTCCATACTTCAGAACATTGGATAATACATCCTGGGCTGCAAAAATGTGGGCGTACACCACCTCGTTTTTTGATCTCATCTGCTTTTGCTTCACCTGATACTTTTTCTGAACGATCGTCCTGTCCTTTGGAGAAGTTTCGTTGGGGCAAGCCTCCTGCTTCATTAATAATGTTTACTAAAACGGCAGTACCGTAGGAATTTAACGCACCTCCTGGTTTGGTGACATCATGAGTAGTTAATGCATCCCGTAGTTTTTTAATTCCTTCTCTAAATAAGTCTTGATTCGCAATTTCTACTCCTGGAGCGTCCTTATCATCTACTATTATATATTTTAAACCTTTTGAAGCCATAACTGCTCCAACACCACCTCGACCTGCATAGCGACTAGGAAGCCCTTCGGGGTCATTGAAACAGACTCCGGACGCGGCTCCTAACATTTCAGCAGCTATTCCTACTCCACTAATAGCAACTTTATCTCCGAATTCTTTATAAAGTTCTTTGTAAGCGTCATACAAGCCCTTATTCGACCATTTCTTAGCGTCCATGAATTTTACTTCATCATTTGTAATCTTGAGTAATTTATAGTCTCCTTTGTGCTGCCCTTCGATAATAATAGCAGCTATCCTTAATCGACCAAGCTTTTGTGCGAAATTTGTTCCGGCATTTGCTTCTTTAATTCCGCCAGTTAAAGGTGACTTCGTACCAACTGAAATTCTACCTGAAGTTGGAGCTGCTGATCCCGTGACCATTCCCGGACTTAAAACAAGTTTATTATTAGGTCCTAATGGATGACAATCGGGGGGAACCTCTTTTGCAACAACATTGGAGGTCATGGCTCGACCACCCAAAATTTTCCAATCCTCGGGTACATCTTCAAATTTTGTTTCGAGTGTATTCATATTCACTCGCAATATTTTTCTAGAAATTTTTTACACCTCATATTTTACTGTTATAGCGAGTAATAATAGGGGAAAGGAAAATTTAAGTTCTCGTTATGTATAGGCAGAAACAACGATTCTGAGAAATATCTACTAGGATAATCTTTCTATTTTAGATAAAAAAGCAGGCCCGAGGGGAAATGTTCTCTTAATAATTATTTATTAAGATTTGAACCCCTGATCTTCGGCTTAGGAGGCCGCTGCCTTATCCAAACTGGGCCACGGGCCTTTTTTAAGTATCTGATACAATTATTTATAACTCTCCATACCATAAAAATTTAGATATAATTAAGAATTAATCCTCTCTTGTTACAAATCCAATTATGATTCTATTAAGTTGCGGTAATAATGTACTCCGCAAATCTTACAAAAGTATTTACCCTCAATTTCTATAGCCTCTTTGCGGGCTATTTCTTTTTGGCAATTTTTAATACAACATTTTACAATTAGTTCTGAGTCGGAATCATCCATACATAAAAATGAAATTTGTGTTCTTTATAAACTTTAAATTATATAGAATCAAAAGGTTTTAATTCTCACATTTAATTTTAATATTAATATTCAATATTTTTTGAAGACTTTTTATTAAGAAAAGGAAAGATATAATATGTCGCAAAGTAGACCAAATCGACCTATCGATTACTTAAAAAACTCGATAAATAAAGTAATATTAATTAAAGTGAAGCGAAACCGACTTTTCAGAGGAAATTTAGGTGGTTTTGATGATCACTTAAATCTCTATCTTGAGGGAACAAGTCAAATTTTTGAATATCAAGATGAAGAGGGTAATATTCGAGAGGAGCATGAAGACCTCGGAAACATTGTAGTACGCGGAGATAACGTAATATTCGTTAATTTAGCTAATTTAGACAACGAATAGTAGAAATTATAGCTATTTTTAATTCGTTTCGAGGAAAAAAGTTAGTCTTAATTAATCCCTAGACTTATTTATTATGTATTTATTGGCAAAATCAAATGATTAATAAATAAAAAATACTAGTGGACTAATCTTATGAATGATATTTCTCGACCAATACATCCCCATGCAATCATTTTAAATCCAAATTTAGGGCACCCCCTTATCTTAAGTATCGATAGTAAATTAAAAAAGAAAGATTTTGAAATAAAAGTCTTATGTACGAGTAACGTAAGCGATATTCAAGAAGTCCAAAATATAATGAAGAATAATGTTGAATTTATACCTCTTTTTGAATCTAAATGGAAATTAAGGCAATTAATTGAAGAACAGAAGCAAAAACTGGAAGATGAAATAAAAAAATCAAAAAAACAAGAGAGCATTTGGCGTCGAATCTTATTCAAAATATCAAAGAAACGGAGAGAATCTTTTGAAGAAGATGTTGGTGCTGATCACCGAAGTATAATCGAACAATATGAAGATGATTTAAAGGGAAGGAGAGAGAACGCAATACGGGGCGAACCGATTAAAATTTCAGTAATAAGTGTTAAACCTGCCTTAATTTCCGGTATTGATAAACCAGATTTCAATAGTTATCATACTCCCGTTGAGTATTATAATAAGCAAGAGATTTTAGATTCACTGACCAATTTTTTTACTATTCATTTCAAATTTGATATTAGCAAAGTGATCGAGGATTATTTAAAAGTCTATAACTTTATCATGTTTGACATTCGCCATACACTAGACTTGGGAGAAGTTAGGGTTAATAACCATTCAATTGTTATTTCAAAGTCAGAATGGGATACATTTTCTTTCATTCATGCAACAGATTTGCATATTGCAGAGCGTAATGATAGTATATATGAAATTGTAAAAAATTGGTTAAGCGTATTCAAAAGAGACTCGTTTGAGGAACAAAAAAAGGAGGGATTCTTTTCTAAAATAAGTAAAATCTTTCAGAGCGATCCTAAGAAATTGGAAGAAACACAAAAAAATCTAAAACCGTTAAAGAAGAGGTTTGTGAATCCAAATAATAATTTTCGGGTGTTTATTAAGCTTATAAACAAGCAAGTGTTAAATAACAGTATTGAATTTGTTGTTCTAACCGGAGACTTGATTGATTTTGCCATTCTTTCGACAATTTCTAAAGATTCTAGAAAATCATCGGAATTTAACTATGAAACAACCAATTGGAAAATTTTTAAAAATATTGTCTTAAACCAAGATGTTCCCAATAAACGAGGAGTTATAAAAGGAGAGGAATTACTCTGCCCTATTTTTACAGTCCCAGGAAATCACGATTATCGACCATATCATTACGATCTTAGATGGGGTGGACTTTATAAAAAAATTGGATTAAATGCTAATGAAGCTCTAGCGTTAAACGATAAATATACTGCCAATCCCATCACAGCAATTACTAAAAGCTTTCGAGCGCTGAAAGGCTACATTTTTGAAATAAATCCTTCTTTAGATTATTATCTTAAACTTGGAAATATAAATTTAATTTTCCTGAACTCTGGTTCAGATTCCTTTAAAAATCTTCCAGATTTGATTTTAGGGAAACCTTCCGTCACTGGTTTATCGGCAAAACAGATCAACTTTTTATTGAGATTAAGGGATACTCAGTTAAATCCGAGAGAAGCTACATTTCTGTTTTTGCATGGCCCCCCGATAAATCCTAAAAAAAGTATTAGTTTATTAAGACGTGTAGGTAAATTGATTAGCAAGGATCAGCTACTTACCGAAATATCTCAGTTTAAAGAATCAGTTTTTCAGAAACTAGGTTTAGCAAAAATTAAGGCAAGGATTGATGAGGAATTTAATATTCAATTTGGAACCATTTCTTCCCATTGGGAGGATTTAATCAATTTTTGCAAGAGAAATGTTATTTTAACGTTGTCAGGTCATACTCATGAGTTAAAAGAATTTCGCTTGGGCTCCAAGAATGTACCCGAAGAAGATGCTGAGACGATAAAACAAGAGACGCAATCTATCCCAATTTATTATGATTTATACTCAGAAATACATACAAACTCGAAAGAAATAGAAAAGAATGGCCCGTTTATCGTACAGACACCTGCATTAGGTTTAGGAGGTTATCATAATCCCAAACTGGTTGGAGGTTTTCGTGAAATTAAGATAAAGAATGGAAAATTAGAATCATTTAAAGTAAAATTTATTAATCGTTGAGTTGATTTCCTTTCACTTTAATTAGGTTATTAAATTATAACCCAAATTAAAAGCATCCAAATTGTGTGAGTCTTCTCCAAAGAAATCTATTAAGAGCGTAAGCATGAGTTTTTTATTAAACACTTCTTGAAATTCTTTGGCACCCACTCCTAATAGAATAACATTTGAATAGATCGCATTATCAAATTTAGCTTTGGCTAACTCATTAAAGTCTAATGAAATCGTCCGTCGTGCTAGTTGATCAAGAATATCAATGATATATCCCAAACTGGGATATTTCATCGTCTTTCCTGCTTTTAGAATAACATTTCTTGGATAGTTACGATGTGTATTCATAATAACAACAGTTCTTTCTGAGATGTATCGTAAATTTCGAATAGTTTCTAAAGGTTCAAGGCCCATAACCAGATGTGCATCGTTAATTGGAATCAAAGGTGAAATTAAATCTTCCACTTCAAAATTTTGGTCAAGGGAATAAATCTTACTATCGATTAGATATCGAGCGGTAGCTAGTACAGATCCTTCTCTCTGAGAGACACCTCTCGTTTCGGTACCTACTACATTTTGTATTAACGGAAAGCGCATTCCGTACTCTCTCAAAATATTACCTAAAAGAACGATTCCTTGACCACCAACGCCCGTTAAAAGTATATTGTAAATATCTCCCATTACTCTTCACCTGATTTTGAGGAGGATTTTTGATTTTTTACATCGATGATGGTCTTTTTTATCATACCATCCTTACATACTACTTTGCAGAGTCCAGGACATATATTTGGTACACAAGTACTTTGATTAATGAAGTATTTGTAAGATTCGGGTTTCAAGATATCATCCGATTGGTTAATCTCTCCTTTTAAGACCTCAATATTTATAGCGGGGCAACCTAAATATTCAATACATTCATTACATTTCACACATGAGTCCAAAATTTTATAATATATTTGTTCCTTACTTGATTCTTTGTTCGACTTCTCAAGTAATTTAAACCTTCGACTCTTCTCAAGCGCACATTCTTCATTGATAACAATAACTTTCGTTCCGCTTTTTGGAAGCGTTTTTAGAAATATTTTCTGCAAGTGTTCCATATTATATGCTCCTGTAATAATGAGATTCTTTTCCTTTATTCCTATATTTTCTAATAATTTTATCATATCTATTTGAGTCTTTTTTATTTCAGTTTCAGTCACTTGATCTTGCGTGAGGTTCAAGGGCGTTCCGGCATGTTCTTGCTGACCAGTCATAGAAGTCCAGTAATTATTAAAGATAATAATTGTCATCTCTGTATTGTTTTTAATCGCATTGATGAGTGGTTGAAGACCAGTGTGAAATAAGGTACTATCTCCGATGAATGCTATCAATTTTTGACTCGTCGCTACTACTTGAGCCATCCCATTTGCAATTCCAATTCCCGCACCCATACATACTACCCAATCAAGCATTTGATAAGGATAGGATTCGCTTAAGGTATAGCATCCTATATCTCCCGCGTATATGAATTCAAATCCATTCTCTTTGCTTAATTTTTCCACAGCTTTTTTTAAACTATAGAATACTGAACGATATTGGCAACCTGGGCAGAAGGTAGGTTCTCTGATTGGAAGATTTGGTAAAATTTCCTTTAGAATTTGTTCTTTTTGTTCAATATCTTCGATCAAGTCTTCTCTTTTGATTTCATATTGATTAAGTAAGAAGCGGATAACAAGATCAGTGGTGAGTTCCCCCGTCTTAGGTATGAAGTCTTTTCCATGGATTTCTAAATCTCTTTTCGCATCACAGTAATTACAAAATGTACGTTTTGAAACTGTTTCGATAAAGGGTTCAAGTTCTTCCACTACCAAAAGTTTCTTAAGATTATAAGTATTTGCGAATGCACAAATTTCATTTCTATTTATTGGAAAGAGAAGCCCAAGTTTAAGAATCGGAGGATGAATATTAAGACGACGACAAGCTTGGATAACATAACTATAACATATACCACTTGTGATAATACCTATATCAGAAAATTCATTCTCTTCTAAATTTTTAGTCCAATCTTTCACTTTATTAAATAGATAAAACATTTTTTTATTTTTCGCTAACTCTCCTACAATTTGGAAATACTTTGATTGGTTTGATAAGGCTCTAGTTAGTGTATTAACGTAGCGATCGGGATTTTTTTGAAATATCCCTGTCTTTTCGATCTTACTTCTCTTTCCCAATGTAACTATTCCATGACTATGACATAATCTACTAGTGACATGAACATAAATTGGAACTTTATATAACTCTGAGAGCCGCAATCCTTCTTTTATAAAGTCTTTGCACTCTTGAACTGTTGAGGGCTCAATTATTGGAATTTTTGTATGTAAGGCATAAAGCCGATTATCTTGAGCATTAGTAGACGATAAAATACCAGGATCTCCTCCACATAAGATAAGCATCCCTCCATTAATCCCTGAATAAGGAAACGTATGTAATGGATCAGCAGCCACATTAAGCCCTAGATGCTTGAACATAACAACAGATCGTAATCCTGCCCAACTTACCCCAATACATGATTCCAAAGCAACTTTTTCATTTACTGCATAGTCAAAAGTAAAATTATCATTATTTTTAGAAAGAAGGTGGAGATAATCCCCTACCTCACTTACAGGGGTCCCAGGATAATTTGCAGCGAATCTTACACCTGCTTCAAAAATCCCACGAGCAAATGCTTCATTACCAGAGATTAAAACTTTCTTTCCGGGGCTATCTTGGAATAAATCTGTAGTATTCACGATACTATCTTAACAAATATTAATTTTAATAGTAAATCTATGTATTACAAATTAGTATTAAGATAAAAAAATATTCATTATTAATCTAAATATTCTGTATTAAAACACTAATTAAGCTAAATAAAGAGTGCATTATAATTTGGATAAGTGCTATGGAACTAGTTCATAAAAGAAATTATCCAAATGATTAGGATGATAATCTTAAAATGTGGGAGAGAACCACAATAAAAGCATAATAATTGATAATAAAATTATGATACAACACATACTTATTTGTTGATTCTCATGGATCTTAATCAATCTTCTTTCTATCCGCTCGAGTTCATCATCCTGGTTTTCATTCTCCTCATCGTCATCATTCATCATGATTTATGACTAGTTATCAACAGATATTATATAAATTTATCAATAATTTAGATCAATTCTGAAAGATATAGACTATATCAATAATAAAAATAAAAAAGAAATTAGTGAAATGTGGGTCTTCCCTTCTTATGAATAGCCATTCCAAACACATCTTCCGCGGCTTCTAATACCATTTCTGAGATCGTTGGATGGCTATGGATAGTTTCTCCCACATCATGGATTGTGAGTCCGTGTTGCATTGCTAATGCGATTTCAGCTATTAATTCAGGAGCTTCAGCACCAATGCAAGATGCACCAATGATTTTGTGTGTATCTTTATCGGCTAAAATTAGCAGAAATCCCTCTTCATGACCTGCACACTTCGCTTTCCCTAAAGAAGCGTATGCAAATCTGCCCATAGCCACATCGATTCCTAAATCTTTTGCTTGTTTTCTTCGAATCCCGACTGAACCAATATTTGGATTAGTAAAGATGGTGGCGGGTACCACTTTATAATCTGTAGTTTTTTCTTCTACGGGAAAGTCTCCTAAATTAGCAAGTGCATTTGCAACGGCTACATCCCCCATATAACTGGCAACGTGGGCAAGCATAGGTGCCCCAGATGCGGCAACATCACCAATCGCAAAGATACCTTTTACAGAAGTTTCTGTTGTTTTAGTATCAATATTGATTGCTCCTCTATTAGTTTCGATTCCTAACTCTTCTAAACCGATATCTTTAGATTCACGGGCTCTTCCAATAGATACCAAACAATAATCAGCTTCAAAATAAGATTTCTCAGCTGATGCCACTTGATCTCGGGGTACACTTGCATCACAAGTAGTTGCTTTTACTCCTGAACCCGTATTTTCCACCGATAAAACATTTTGAGATACGTTAAGTTCAATATCTAAGCTCTCTAATTTTTTTTGCAACTCCCTTACAACCATAGGCTCTTCAGTGGCAATCGGACTTGAAAGGTATTCTAACATTATTACTTTGCTTCCAAACGTTGCAAATATGTTTGCAAACTCACATCCGATAACTCCCGCTCCAATTATCAACAATCTTTTGGGAACTATATTAAATTTAGGATCTAAAATATCATCACTCGTTAGAATCCTATCATGGTCGATATTGAATGCCGGGATCATGGCAGGTGAAGATCCAGTTGCGATGATAACTCGTTTCGCTTTAATGGTGGTAGTATTATCCCCTTCTATTGAAATATCAAAGCCTTCATTAGCATTCCCCCCTAAAATTTTCCCATAACCAAGGTATACATCATTTTTCCATGCTTTTTGCAATCCATCGATTCCCTCTACTAATTCTTTGACTACTTTGTTCTTCCTCTCTACAGCTTTTGCGAAATCGACACTCAAATCACAACTTACCCCAAAATCCTTTCCATGCTCTCGTATCGTTTGAATTAGATCAGCAGAAGCGTATAACGCTTTTGTTGGAATACAACCCCAATTCAAACAAGTTCCTCCTAGATTTGCCTTCTCGATCAATGCAACTTTTGCTCCGTATTGGGCAGCTCTAACCGCAGCATGGTAACCTCCGGGTCCAGCGCCAATGATTGCAATATCATATTCGACATTTTCACTCATATGGTTCAACTTCTCTCAATTAATTGTTAGTATTTGTTATATGATTATGATATTAAATTAAATTATTCAACCAATATTAAGTTTAATCAAATATTATCACTACTAAAAAATAAGATTTCTTCTAAGTAAATGAGTCCATCTATAATTAAAAATTATTCACAATTACTTCCCTCACATCTATCAAAACCTCAATTATTACTTAGAAAGACAATTTTGCATTCTCTAGAATTAGCAATAACTTCCGTTATGCCGAATAATTTAATGGAGAAATCAATAAAAATTGAAAATGAGAAACTCATCGTTCAAAAAGATGAATATAATCTAAAAAATTTTGAAGAAATTTACATTATTGGAGGGGGGAAAGCTACTGCTCATATGGCTGCATTTCTTGGGAAATTACTATCTAAGATACCCAATATTATGTATAAAGGGATAATTAATATCCCCGATGGATTAGAAATAGATCACTTAGATTTAGATGATTATATACAGATTAATTATGCTTCTCATCCGATACCTAATAAAATTGGAATGTATGGCGTTCAAAAAATGTTAGAATTAATTAAAGCTAGTTCTAAAAAGAGTCTAATAATTTTTTTAGTTTCGGGAGGAGGATCCGCCTTATTACCCTTACCCAGAGATTCTATTCAATTAGAAGACCTCCAAGTTATTAACAACCTTCTTTTAGAATCTGGGGCATCAATTCATGAAATTAATATAATTCGGAAACATCTTTCAGGAATAAAGGGAGGAAATTTAGCACGGCTGCTTTTTAATACGAGTCAAGGAACACTTGTGGCATTGATTATATCAGATGTTGTAGGAAATGATTTAGATTCAATAGCTTCAGGCCCATCGGTCCCAGATCCCTCCACTTTTAAAGATGTTCGAAATATTTTAAAAAAATATAATTTGCTTCAGAAAATTCCACATTCAATCTCCTCACTTATTGAAGAGGCTAAGATAAATCATTCGCTAGAGACACCAAAACCCGGAGATAACTGTTTTGACAACGTTCATAATTATCTTATAGGTAGTGTTGAAAGTGCTGTTAGTGCTATTGAAAATTACTTAAAAACAGAAGGATTCACTCTAAAAACTATTCCAAATAATATGATAGGAGAGGCTCGAATATTTGGAAAAAAAATTTTTAAAGAATTTTTCTTGAAATCAAATGAATCTTATAAAAGGCATGAACAATTAGCATTAATAGGAACGGGAGAACTCACGGTTACTCTTAAAGGAAACGGAATTGGGGGAAGAAATCAAGAAATGCTTTTAAGTTTTCTTAATCAAGCGAAAAAAGAGAAAATCCATTGTGATTTTTGCTTAATTGCAGCAAATCTTGATGGCATTGAAGGTAATAGCAAGGCAATGGGAGCATTAGTTGATAATGAAGTCCTTAATCAAGTACTTAAATTAAATCTTGACATACCAAAGTATCTTGATCATAATGATTCCAATTCTATGTTTAAAACTTTAGGTACAGAATTAATTACTGGACCGACAGGTTGTAATGTTAATGATATTATGATTTTACTTAAATCAAATCATTCTGTGCTGTGAAAATTAGTATGAAAGATAAAAATTTGGACAAGATCAAAATTAGAAAAATTACCGAGGATCTAATATTAAATTGCCCGAAGTGCGGTTATTCTTTTCGCCCGAGTAGAGATCCAAAACATCCACGAGATAAAAAGTATCAATGTCCGATGTGTGGATATAAATGGACTCGGCCCAATTTAATCGATACTTCTCGAGATCCTTTACCCAAAAAATCACCTTAAAAAAAATCTGAAGAATCTTTTTTAACTTTAATACCTAGTTTTACTTTACATATTATTATGTAACAAAATAAGTCAAAAAATAATAATTTATTATAAATTAAATGAAAGTGTGAATCTAATATGGCACGAAAAAAAGATAAGAAAAAGAAAGAATCAAGATTTGGCTGGGGAAGCGATGAAGAAGCAGAGGAAAAGGTAGCAGAAGGATTAAGACGGACAGAAATGGATGAGGGAAAGGTAAAGTTAGTAGATAAAGATATCTCAACCCCTGTCATAGAGACTTATGACGCAGATACTGGAGAATTAGAGGGCTCTATCCTTCTTAAAGATGGAAATCGTGAAGGTTTACTTGGTTTAGTAAAGATTGATGAGGGTGTAGATGTAGAGTTAGATCACGGGGCAAATATAGAATCAATAAATTTTACTGGAAAATTAAATGTTGAAAATCCAAGTAAGAAAGATAGATTATGGGATATAGATATTGCACTAAAAAATATTGATGGTACAGATTTAGAATCAAATGAAATCAAGATTCGGGAATTAGGTACCGATCCAGATGATAATGTCTATAGTGAAGATTTTTCTATTATTGGAGCGGCAAAAAATCTACTCTTAATTAAGGAATATGTTAATACTCTTCCAGATGCGGACGATATCTTGAATTTAAGGGATATAGAAACGGATCTCTTACGTTCCAAAGATAAAACAAGTAGTGTGGGAAAAAGCGTTAAAGAGAGAAAATTTGAAGAAACTAATGAGTATGATGATTTAGAGGAAGAGGATGAGGAGGAGGAAGAAGACGAGGAGGATGAAGACGAGGAAGAGGAAGATGATGAGGATTTAATGGCAGATGGGGGAGTGGATGCTGAAGATTATTCTCTCCAATCATTTGGCATTTCAATTGATAAGGAAAACATTGTGACCTTTGCAGTCGCCATGTATAACTTATATGATAAACCTATCAGTAATGTAAAAGTGGTAAAAACAATTCCTGAAGATTTTTCCGATCCTGTAATAAGAGAAACTACTGAAGGGCGTGGAGAGGTTGAAGATAATAAAATTGTATGGACAATTGATAAATTGATCCCTGAAGAAACAGTCCTAATGAAATTTACTTGTTCGATTATGGT
>Ga0180433_10006096_pt1 | contig 15965 bp, 14 predicted proteins | sample SS_ome_8_FD_132980 | JGI IMG/M metagenome (GOLD analysis project Ga0180433, IMG submission 132980) | Hypersaline lake sediment archaeal communities from the Salton Sea, California, USA - SS_1_D_1 metaG | ecosystem: Environmental > Aquatic > Non-marine Saline and Alkaline > Hypersaline >... | reverse complement strand
GCCCGTAGGCATGGGGGACCGAGTGTGCGTTGACACCTGCAACAACATGGTGCCCGGCGAGGGAATGCTGGTCGGCAACGCGAGCACCGGATTCTTCCTTATACAAGCCGAATGTATCGAGAACCCTTATGTCGAGACCAGACCGTTCCGGGTTAATGCAGGGCCCGTACATGCCTACCTTCTCGTGGCTAACGGGAAGACGAAGTACCTCTCTGAACTCAAGGTCGGAGAAGATGTGATGATCGTCAACCACGAGGGCAAGGCGCGGCCTGCATACGTCGGCCGGAGCAAGGTCGAGCGGCGACCTTTGATGCTCATCAAGGCAGTGGTCGAAGGTAAAGAAATCAGCACCATGGTGCAGAACGCGGAGACGATCCGGCTCGTTCAGCCTGGCGGCGAGTCCGTATCCGTCGCGTCGATCAAACCGGGGACCAAACTGCTTGTCCATCTCGCCGAAGCCGGCAGACATTTCGGGATCAAGATCGAAGAGACCATCGAGGAGAAGTAACGTCACCGTCTCGGCGGCCGGCGTGAAGGCGTTCCCGCCTTCGCCATCGCGGGCTCTCCTCGGCGAGTCTTCGACGAGACGCCCGCGATACAGCCGGCAAGATGCCAGCGCTACTGCTGCTAACCGACCATTCGGGAGACCACGTCCCGCCGCTTGATCCGACGATCTCAGCAAGGGTATAATCTGCTGGTGAGAGTACAACAACGGTCCTTAGATGGGCGGAAGCAAAGTGTACGAGATCTCGGTCGTAACCGATTTTTCAGCCGCGCATTCCTTGCGAGAGTATGACGGGAAATGTGCGAATGTTCACGGGCACAACTGGCGCGTACGCGTGACCGTGCGTGCCGAGAAGACCGGTGCCGACGGCATCGCTATCGATTTCAGGGACCTCAAGCGGCTGACGAATGAGGTGCTGGACCGCCTCGATCACACCTATATCAACGACGTGGCTCCTTTCGACAAGTCAAACCCGACGTCGGAGAACATCGCACGTTGGTTATACGAGCAGCTTGAGCCTAAGCTGACGCCGTCGCACGTGAAGCTCGTCCGCGTGGACGTCCAGGAGAATGATACCTCCCGTGTTACCTTCTTTCCGGACTGAACCGTGCAAGTAAGCGAGATTTTCTACAGTATTCAGGGAGAGACTTCGTACGCGGGAAGGCCCTGCATGTTCGTCAGGCTCGCCGGCTGCAACCTTGACTGTTCTTACTGCGATACGCGATACGCCCGCCACGGCGGCACAGCGATGAGCATCGACGACATAGTGCAGAAAGTCGCGGAGCATCGCGTCCGGCTCGTCATGGTTACGGGAGGTGAACCTCTCTTGCAGGACGAAACCCCCGAACTCATACGAAGGCTGAACTCATCAGGGCACCTCGTGCTCGTCGAAACGAATGGATCGCTCGACATAGGTGTATTACCTGATGAGGTGATCCGGATCGTGGACATGAAATGTCCTGACAGCGGAATGGCGGACAGAATGCTCATGGCGAATCTCGAGCGGGTTGGCGAACGTGACGAGGTGAAATTCGTTATATCGACCAGGAAAGATTATCTGTGGGCGAAAGAGCTGATGCTCAGGCACTCTCTTCCACAGCGCACCACAGTGCTGTTCTCGCCGGCGCACGGTGTGCTCGAACCGCGCGATCTCGCGGAGTGGATCCTCGAGGACCATCTCCAGTGCGTGCTGCAACTTCAGCTCCACAAGATAATCTGGCCGGAGAAACAACGAGGTGTCTGAACAAAAGAAAGAGCTTGCGGTTGTCCTCGTAAGTGGCGGAATGGATAGCTGTGTCGTAACTGCCGTGGCGGCAGAGACTTACAGGCTCGCCTGTCTTCATGTTAACTACGGCCAGCGAACCGAACGGCGCGAGCTTGCGTGTTTCCACGAAATTGTAAAACACTATGACGCGGAAAAAGCGCTGGTTGTGGACTTGCCGCACCTCGCCCAGATCGGCGGCTCCAGCCTGACCGACCGAAGGATCCCCATCACGCCGAGCGACTCACCGGGAGAGATACCGCCGACATACGTGCCCTTCAGGAACGCCAACCTCTTGTGTGTGGCCGTGTCATGGGCTGAGATAATCGGAGCGACGAAGATATTCATAGGCGCCGTCGAACAGGACGCTCCGGGATATCCTGACTGTCGAACCGTTTTTTATAGGGCGTTCAACGAGCTTGTTCGCGTCGGGACGAGACCCGAGGCTGATATCGAAGTCGTTGCGCCACTTATCGGTATGACCAAAGACGAGATTGTACGCAGAGGCGTCGCGCTGCGCGCACCGTTTCATCTCACCTGGTCATGTTACGCGCAGCAGGACGTTCCCTGCGGCGCTTGCGATAGCTGTCTCCTTCGCTCACGGGCGTTCGAGAAAGCGGGCGTTACCGATCCGCTCGGCACCGGGAGGTCGCGCAGATGATCATTCCCATCGGGGACGATAACCCGGTCGAACGATTCCCGTATGTGAACGTGGGAATCATAGCCGCGAACGTAGTGGTGTTTTTGGCTCTGGCGTTCCGGAGCAACTATCCGGATTACGTTGACGCCTACGGGCTCATCCCGGAGCTCCTTCGCCCGCATAGTTTCGTCACCCACATGTTTCTCCACGGCGGTCTCTGGCATCTCGTCGGGAACATGCTGTTCCTGGGCATTGTGGGTAAGAACGTCGAAGACAGGCTGGGGCACGTGCCGTACGCGATCGTTTTTCTGCTGGCCGGATTCGTGGCAAGCGGGCTGCATATCGTCATTACCAGGTTTACCGGCGGCACCGACATACCAATGATCGGGGCATCCGGCGCAGTGGCAGGAATAATGGCCGCGTACGCGGCCTTTTTCCCGCGGAACCAGATCAAGTTCTTCTACTGGATCTGGCTTTTCTGGTACGGAACATTTTTCATCGCGTCCGCGTGGGCGATCGGCTTCTGGTTTTTCCTGCAGCTTGCCATGGCGCTGTTGAGCTACCATGCGGTCGCCGTCATGGGCGTTACCGAATGGGTGCCCGTAGCCTACTGGGCGCATGTCGGCGGTTTCGGAGCAGGATTTGTCGTGGCGGTGGTTTACAACCGCATAGTCCCGCGCGACGAGCTCGAACGGAGCATAGCTCTCTTCCTTGCTCAAGAAAAACCCGACCGGGCTTTCGATCGGTATCAACGATTCCGGAAGAAATTCCCGTGGCGAGCACTCTCGCCTCTCATACAGCACGCCGTCGCCGAAGCGTACGAAGAAAGCGATGACCTCCCGCGCGCAATCGAAGCATATGACCTGTTTCTGAAGGCCCACCCCGAGAATGCCCTGGCCGCGGCGGCACGAGAGAAGGTGGCCTCTCTACGCGGCGCGCCGCTACCCGCACCGACGTATGCTGCACAACATGATGAGGCGGTCGAACAATCGGGGGATGAAGTCGCGCCTCCGGATTTCGCGGCCGTCGAGCCCGAAATTCTCGATCCTGCCGAGCGCGCGATGAGTTTGGGACGACAGTGTTTCCGACAAGAGGATTGGGAGGGCGCGGCCGAACACTTTAAGGGAGCGATCGAGAGCAAGCCGGATTCCTGCGAGGCTCACGCCTATCTCGGGGTAGCCTACTACCAGAAAGGTCTCTATGACGAAGCGATACGAGAGCTGGAAAACGCGATTGAACTTGGTGCCCGCACACCCGTAGCGTACAACAACCTTGCCCTCGCCTACTTAGCAAACGGCCAAAAGCACGAAGCGGCCGACGCGTGGCGGCACGCACTCAGCATCGACCCACACAACCGCACCGCACGTGACCGGTTGAAACAACTGCGCATTTGAATCAGAGTGTTGCGGAATGCTCAGAGTACGGGGCGAAGGCGCCCCGGCGAACGGCTGTCAAAACAGCGTCACCTCAACATCTTCTCCGGCTTCGATTCCCTCGCTGTTCATATCGACGAGAATCCATCCGTCAGCCTTCGACAGTGTGGAAACGGCGCCCGAACTGCGTCCGAGCGGCACTGCTACCAATCCGTTCGCTGCTCGTTCGAGTTTCACCCGGACATATTCATCTCGCCCGGTCAGCGCCGGAACACGTTCACTCAGGGTCGCCCTCACCACCGACCCACTGCGATCACCAATTCCCCCTATCCGGCATCCCGCTAGCTGGTCCAACACCGGTTTCACGACAACTTCGTACGAAATCACCGATGACACCGGGTGTCCCGGAAGACCTATCACAGGTTTCCCGCCAATTCGGGCGACAATCGTCGGCTTGCCCGGCCGTATCGCGACACCACGGACAAGAATCCGGCTGTTCCCGAAAGACTCGAGCGCGGCCAGCGTAAAATCTCGGGCACCGACCGAGCTCCCTCCGGATATCAGCACCATGTCGCTCGAGTTGACACCGCGCTCCACCGCTCCTTTGAGCTCGTCGAGGTCGTCCCTGACGATGCCTGCGGTAACAGCGACGCCGCCGTCGCGCTCCAGAAGAGCCGCGAGCACTGCGATGTTCGATTCTCGTACCTGGCCGACAGCCGGCTCCGCGTCGTACGGTACGAGTTCGTCACCGGTCGATATGAGCGTTGCCACCGGTTTCTTGAAAACCCCAATGTGCGTCACTGCCGCGTTTATCAATGCAGCGATATCTTTCGCTGCAACCCGTTTCCCGGCGCGGAAGAGCATTTCCCCTTTGCTGAAATCTGCCCCCACACCCATGACATTCTCGTACCGTGTAACAGGCCGACTCACTGTGATCGCGGTGTCGGACAACCGCTCAGTGTATTCGAGCATGACAACGGCGTCGGCAGCATCGGGAAGCGCCGCACCAGTGCCAACCTCAATAGCCGTACCCCGCTCCAGCACACAATCCGCAGGGCGACCCATCTCGACACGGCCCGCGAGAACGAGCGTGACAGGGGTTTCCATAGAAGCTCGCGACACATCCTCAGCCCGTACAGCGTACCCGTCCATCATGGCCCGGTCGAAATGAGGCACATCGCAGGTCGACCTCACGTCAACGCTCAGCACTCGTCCCGACGCTTCTGTGGAGCGAACCGTTTCCGCCTCCACATGCGCGAATCCCACCGCAATATCCAGAACTTCCTGCCGTGTCCGTGTATCGAAGAAACCTTTCATGTGCATCCCTCTGTGGAGGTCAATTCCATGCCTCAGAACGAGGACTTTACGATGACTGTTAAGTTCCGTCCAGTCACAGAAACAGGGCCGAACTCGGACGGAAGGTCGTCCCGGCATGCCACGCGCGCGGCGTAAGATCGTCTTTCCCTGTCCACCGTCTACTGTCTACTGTGCCCGATTTCCGGGTGTGATCCTTTCGACACCGTCAAGATACGGTCGCAGTTGCCGCGGCACCGTGACCGTGCCGTCAGCTTCCTGGTAGTTCTCGAGTATGGCGATCACGGTGCGTCCGATAGCCAAACCGGAACCGTTGAGCGTGTGGACATACTCGGGTTTACTCTTCCTATCGCGTTTGAACCGTATATTGGCACGCCGTGCCTGGAAATCGGTACAGTTGCTGCACGAGGATATCTCCCTGTACCGCGCTTGGCTCGGTATCCATACCTCGATATCGTACGTCTTCGCAACCGCAAACCCCATGTCGCCGGTACATAGCGTGATCACCCGGTATGGCAACTCAAGCCGTTTCAAAACCTCCTCCGCATCCGAAACCAGCCTCTCGAGCTCATCATACGAGGTTTCCGGCGTGCAGATGCGGACTAATTCCACCTTGTTGAACTGGTGCTGGCGCATCAGGCCGCGGGTGTCTTTTCCGTAAGACCCCGCCTCGCTCCGAAAACAGGGCGTGTGCGCTGTATAGAGAAGCGGCAACAATTCTCCGTCGAGAATCTCGCCCTTATGGATGTTCGTGACAGGAACTTCAGCGGTCGGCACCAGATAAAGGTCCTCGTTCTCGCACTTGAACAGTTCATCGGCAAACTTGGGCAGATTGCCGGTGCCGGTCATCGTATCGGCATTAACCAGGAAAGGTGGCAGCACCTCCACGTACCCATGCTCCCGTGTGTGCAGGTCGAGCATGAAGTTCATCAGGGCACGCTCGAGTTTCGCCCCCAGGTCCACTGACAGCGCGAATCTCGCTCTGCTTAAGCGGGCCGCCCGTTCAAAATCGAGAATGCCCAGCTTCTCGCCGATGTCCGCATGATCCTTTGGCTCAAAGCTGAATTCTCTTGGTTCGGCCCATCGGCGCTCCTCACGGTTGTCTTGCTCGTCCGCGCCTTCCGGAACACTCTCGTGCGGTACATTCGGTATGAGAAGAAGTCGCGATCGTACCGCTGACTCTTTTTCCCGAACCAGCTCGTCGAGCCTTTTAATCTCCTCGGCAACCTCCCGCATCCTGCTTATAGCCGCCGACGCATCCTTGTTCTCCTTCTTGAGACGCGCGATCTCCTCGGAACTCTCGTTGCGTTGACGTTTTAGTTGCTCGACCTTATAGAGCAGATCACGCCGCTCCTGCTCCAGCCGTAAGAGTTTCTCCAGGTCGAATTCGGTGTGCCGTTTCCTCAACGAGTCGCGAACGATGTCCGGATTCTCGCGGATAAACTTGATGTCTAACATGGAGGTATGCTATCGAAGTCGTCCGGTTTCCCTATACGCCCGCTCCCTCAAACACCTCGAGGATGCGGTCAAGGTCTTCTTCGCTGTAAAACTCTATCTCTATCTTGCCTTTCTCACCTCTCTGGATCACACGGACGCGCGTGCCCAGCAAGCGTTGCAGTTCCTCTTCCACCTCTTCGAGATGGATATCGCGCGGTGTAACGCTCGGCGACGGCGGTCGCGCCCGTTTTCGCGGCGGGCTTTCCGCTAGGCCCTCCGCCTCTCGAACCGAAAGACCCTCGCTGATGATACGTTTGCATGCTGCCTTCTGCGCTTCCGCAGACCGCAACGCCAGCAGCGCCTTTGCGTGCCCCATCGTTATTTGTCCGTCGGCGATATACCTCTGCACCTCCTTGGGCAATTTCAGCAGCCGCATTGTGTTGGAAATGGTAGCGCGGTCGAGCCCAACGCGCGATGCCAGGTCCTCGTGGGTGAGGCTAAACTCTTCAATCAAGATCCTGTACGCCTCGGCCCGTTCGATCGGGTCAAGATCTTCGCGCTGAATGTTTTCCACGAGCGCCAGCGGCAGCATCGCATCATCGTCCACCTCCCTGATGATCGCGGGAATCGTCTCAAGACCCGCCAAGACTGACGCCTTCAACCGACGTTCGCCTACCACCAGCTCGTAACCGTTTGCCGCTCGACGTACGGTAATCGGCTGGATTATACCGTTTGCCTTGATCGATTCGGCAAGTTCCGTCAGCGTCCCCTCTTCTATAGGCCGCCGCGGCTGATATCTGTTCGGAACGATCTCGCGCGGCGACAGGTGTATAATCCGCGGCGCTTCTTTCCTCGCCAGATCGTCGCGGATAAGCGCGTCGATCCCTTTACCCAGCGCTCGTCTCCTTGAGGCTGCTTCCTTTGCCATCGGCCATTACCTCCTCTGCAAGAGCCAAGTACGATTCCGCACCCTTCGACTTGATGTTGTGAAATATGATCGGCAACCCAAAGCTCGGCGCTTCGCTCAGGCTGACGTTACGCGGGATCACGGTACGATACGTCTTGCCGCCAAAATAGGCCCGAACATCGTCTATAACCTGACGCGAGAGGTTTGTGCGCCGATCGTGCATCGTCAGCAGTACCCCCTCAATCGCCAATCGGGGGTTCAACCGTTCCCGGACAAGCCCGATCGTATCCAGAAGCTGCGAGATTCCCTCCAGGGCATAGTACTCGCATTGAAGCGGGATAATGACCGAGTCCGCAGCGACCAGGCCGTTTACCGTGAGCAGGCTCAGCGACGGCGGACAGTCGATAACCACGTACTCGTACCGTGCTTTCACGGTATGCAGCGCGTCCTTGAGTAGAAACTCGCGCCGTGGAGTATCCACAAGCTCGACCTCGGCGCCGATTAAGCCCATATTTGACGGAACCAGCTCGAGCCGTTCGACCAGCGTCGGCACAACGACGTCCGCAATTCCGCATTCACCGAGGATAACGTTGTAGATGGTTTTCTCAAGACTGCGCTTGTCGATGCCGAACCCGCTTGTGGTATTTCCCTGCGGATCGATGTCTACAAGAAGGACGTGCCGCTCCGAGGCAGCGAGACATGCCGAGAGGTTGACTGCGGTCGTTGTCTTCCCCACACCACCCTTCTGATTTGCGATAACAATGACCTTGGTGCTGTTCCCGTTCATCGCTAGACTCGCAGGATGCACTCATCGTGGCTGGCTCGAACCGCCTCACCGGGTTCAACCACGAGGAAGCGCTCGCTGTCCCAGTTTCCCTCCAAGAGGTCGATCACCAACCGAGGGTCGCCGTCAACCTCGACATACTCCCAACGACGCTCCGCCGCAACACCTTTTGTGTGCTCACGGTACCTCGCATTGTCACAAAATCCGAGATCAACGTATGCCGCCCTATCATAGTGTTCTATCCAAGCCTGCAGCACTTCAAAAAGGTACCGTGCGTTATCCTCTCCGTATTTCGCCACATATTCCCGATAGACCGCATCGTACCGAGGTTTGTCAGCCGCGCCGTTCGTCTCAATCCAGCCGGGTGTATACCAGTATGTCCCTGGATGCTCCCTAAAACATGCGGCGTACCGCTCCTTGGAGCCAAGAAAAAACGTGATGCAGTCGTGTGCCCGAGGTACGACGAGCTTGTGCTTGCTCGATCGAAGACCTTCTACACCATTGCTGCATAATCCGTAGCCGAGAAGAATCGCGTCGTATCCCCCACCCTCGTCCGCAGCATCGATCTCGGCTTGCGCACGCTCGCGCAGCTTTGCCGGCTCATTGTGGAGCCCCTGCTCGAGAAAGCTAAGTTCAACCAGATTCCGGGATATCGCCGCATAATAGCAAAACTCCCGATACAGGACTTTACATGCTATGAGGAGCAGTCTCAACGGCTCGAAACCCCCAACCCGCGTTCACCTGCCTGGTATTCTACCGGTCGATCTCCCGAAAGTCAACACATTTCTCTCCTGAATGAACGGTGATCCAAAACAGCACAGCCGGCACAGCAGCGTTGGCTCTCTGTGGGGACTGCTCTCACTTAAACAGAGAATCTGGCACCATGGAGTTCACCAAGAAGAGCTCGACATCCGGTTTGGTGCCACCCATTTTTGAGCAATCTCCCGGAATACGGCGTGGTCTGTATCCAGAACATCAGATTTCCGATCAGAATATCCGAGATAACGCGGGACCCTGATCCGGCGGGACGTGCTAACCGTCTTTCCAGCAGATGACAAACACCCAAGGGAATACCGGTCGTACCTGTATCCTCTCAAAACAGGACGATACGAGTGCCGTGATACCTCTTCTTGTCCAGTGGTTAACGTGTTCCGGTGTGTTCCCCAACGAGCGTAAGTATTTTCCGCGCAAGATGTTGCCCAAACGCCAGAAGGGTTCGTGAGGCACGGTGATAAGGACGGTTCCAGCGCTCACGCGGACAAGTTCCGCAAGCGCTCCCCTATAGTCGCGCAGGTGTTCGAGCGTCTCGGAGCATATGACAAGTTCGAAGGACCGGTCTGGAAACGGCAGGCGGACTGCATCGCCAAGGAGGAACCTTGCCTTACCGCCTGGGGCACTGGCTGCCAACCGCACAGACGGCTCATGGATATCGCACCCAAAGTAGCCGACATCAGGGAACTGTCTCGTCAGAACGGTTGCAACAATGCCCTCGCCGCAGCCCACATCGAGGATAGTGGGCGGCGATACTTCTTCAACCACGTGTACGATGGCCCTCAAAAACCTGTCCGTGAGATATCCGATAACCGGATTCCGCGACTTGTATTTGAGCTGCACCGTAACCTGCTCACGGAGAGCACGCTCGTCCAACTGCACGGTTTTTCTCCTATGACATTCTCATCAAAAGATATCTATACCGTCCGAAGCGGCAGATTCTTCCGGTTGGACTCCAGTTTCGTCAGGGCCAGTTTCAGGTAAAACCTGTGCAGGAGATCCTGTCCGCCTGCTGATTTCAAGCCGCAGTGCGGCGACCTGCTCGGACACGAGCCCCATGAGAAACGTGAGCACACCTGTTGACATAAGAAACATCGAGCTGTTTGCAAGGTGCTTGTGGCGGATGACCGTGAATGTGCCGTAAATGAACCCCAAAAGGAAGAGCACAGCCGCTACAGGTATGAACAATCTGCTGGGAGCAAACATGACCGCCGATCGAAGTATGATGTAGAGGAACCGTAAACCGTCATGAACGAGCCGGATCTTGCTGCGACCTTTACGCTGTGCGGAGACTATCGGCACGAATCGCACTCTGTACCCATGCTTTATGAAGAGGATGGTCGAGGTCGCCGGGTATGAAAAGGAGTCGGGTAAGAACACTACGAAGGGCAAGATCTTCTCGCGCCTCGTGGCACGGAATCCTGAGGTCAGGTCCGGCACTCTCCTTCCCGTCAGGTACGTCGCGAGCTGATTGTAGACCCAGTTCGCAAAGCGTCTGTGAACCTGAGCGTCGGAGTCGGTTGTCCTGGCGCCTACCACGAGGTCTGCTTCGTGGAGTGCATCGAGCAACCGCGGCACATCTTTGGGGTCGTGCTGGCCGTCACCATCCATCATGACGAGCGTGTCATGGCGGGCCAGCCGTATCCCTGTCTTGATGGCAGCACCGTTGCCAAACCGCTCTTCATGAGCAACCACGCGCGCTCCTGCTCGGCCAGCCAGCATGCCGGAGCCGTCGGTCGAGCCGTCATCAACCACCAGTACTTCTGAGCGAGGACCGACCGCTCCTTTCAACTCTGAGACAATGCTCCGTATAGTTGCCGCCTCGTTGTGAACCGGTATGATAACCGTCACCTCTGTTCCATAGAATGTATTCATCTGCCTATTCTTGTCCCCCCCCCTTTGCGACGATTCCTCCCCACGCGATGGCTACTCAACAACATATGTACGGTTCACAGCGTTTCGTTCGCTGGGCGAGTCTGGTCACTGACGGGAGCCTCCTTCCCACTGGACTTGGCCGCAAGATACCTGTATGAATAGTACGCTGTTCGCGTCACGGTTACACTTGCGAACAGAAAAAGGAACGGCATGATCGGCAGTAGATAACGCGCTTTAGGCAAACCAACCGCGGACTGGAACAAAACCGTGTAAGCAATAAGAAGGTACTGGATAAGGAGCGCTCTCCACATTCTCACGCTCAGGACAATACCGGCGACCGACAGGACAATGATCCCGTCGAAGTATCGCTCGTAGAGCCAGAGATAGCGCTTCAGAGCCTGAGCTTGAGATTTCACTTGACGGTGCGCGCCGAGAAAGAGCCCTACCCCCTTGTCGATGATGGCATAGTAATCCGTAAGAGGTCTTGCGCAATCGGGATGGTAGTTCGCCATGTACGAATGCCACATCGGCCCTCTGATAAGCTTGCGTGGCCCTGATACCACCAGCTTCAGGTACGGCATGGGATCTCTTCTGATCTCGTTGAACGCATCCTGTCTTAGATGGTCCTGCATGTCAATCCAACTCGCAAACTTCTTTCCCCGCAGGAACGATCTTACTCTATCGTCGGAGAATCCCCGCCACATGAAGCCGCGCGACGCACTCCACAGCGCATGGTAGGTAGGAGCGCTGATTGGTACAAATCGACCGCAGGTGTGCGACAGGTATAAGCTCCAGGGAAGAACCACAAGGACGGTTGAGCAAGTTGCAATGAGAACCTGGACGAACCTCGATTTCAGGGAGCGTTGACTGCCTGCGAGAAGAAAAGATGCACACAAGAACGGCCAGAAGTACAGAAGGACAGCGCGACAAAGCAACGTTAAGCCAAAGGCTATCCCGCAGAAGGCTGCCGACAGCCTTCGACCGTCAAGCAACGCTTTCACCGCAAAAAGGATGAATCCCACCTCCAAGAAGATGTACATCGGCTCTGTCAACAGACTACCTTCCATCCATATCATCGAGGGATAGGTCCCTAATAGCACTGCAGCCAGCACACCTGTTGCTTCGCCAAAGAAGTACCGCCCCATCCCGTAGATCATGAGGACGACCCCGCAACCGAACAACGTCTGCACAAGGTAGCTAACATTGACTGATCCCTTGCCCACGCTATAGGTGGCCGCCAACGTTAATGGCCAAGCCGGGGGCGTTTGAGTCCACGGTTCAGGCCCTACGACGTACCCTCGCCCCTCGGCGATGTTCCTTGCCAGCGCGCAGTACGATTTGGCATCTTGCTCGATGGGCACATGCGGCACTGAAACGCTCCAATACACCTTGAGCGCCATCACTATAGCCAGAACGGCGAGGCTAATCAGGCTGAAGTGCATCCCACGGATTCTGAGCGACAACGCGAACAACGAGCGCCTTCCCTGCCCGTCAGGAGGAGCGGGTACTTGGATGACCTGCCCGATGCGTTTGCGCCATACCTCAGGACCACGCATCAGGCCTACACCCAGCACTCCGCTGAAGATCCCGAGTGCCGCCAAACTCATATCAAAGGCGACGATGCAGAATGAGGTGACTGGCTCCAGCACACCGTCACGGCTGAAGTGAGTAGCGAAAAAGCCAGGACGAAAGAGAAGCCCCGCACCCACCATAAACAGACTTGCGAGACACAAAATGCGACTCAGGAGTTTCGCTGAGCCGTTCGTCATCCGTGTTCTCACCTGCCACATCTCCTCTTGGTAGGCGTAATTCCACACACGGGACTAATTGCAGGCGGGCTGCATTGTAGCAACACCGCTTGCGCACGTCAAGCGCGCTGCGATTTCATGCGTTTCAACCCAAGCGCGTACACAAGCAGGGACAGACCGGAACAGCCGACGAGTATGAGTGTCGGCACCTCGACCCAGCTCCCGGGATCGATGGGGTCGTACCCGAACGTGAACTCGTCCCTGTTGGTCATCCCGTCGCCGTCCCAGTCGTTGAACCCGTCCGGTTTGCCATCAGATCCCACAGAGAAACTGTCACCGGTGCTGTCCCGTTCGTACGGATCGAACGGATTCTGTATCCCATCGGTATCGGGATCGAGATCGCGCGCTTCGTCCCAATTGAGAAGCCCATCGTTGTCGCCGTCAAGCCCCGGACCGCCGCCCGGATAATCGACGTAACAGGCGCCGAACCCGACGTTCGAGCACCCATACTCGATATACATGTACCCGTCCAATCCCCAGTTGGTTCCCCACGAATTGCGCAGTATCCACGCGCCTTCCGTTCCCAGACTATCGTCCCATCCAACGAGCACGATAGCGTGGTTCACCTCCTCGAGCGTACTGGCGTTAAACACTCCGTCCGCGTATGCACTAAACGGACCATCCGCATAGACCGCCGCTGAAACCGGGCCACACGTCATTATCGCCTGCTTGATACTGTCAGTGTCGGGCACTTTCTCCTCACCGGCGATATAGCCCCACGAATATATCCAGTAGTAATGGTCGTAGCCGCCCTCAGGACAATTGCACGGCACGTCCTGGTACGCGTACGGGAAATCAGTCTCAAGCACTGCGCCCGACTCACCGCACTCGTCCGGCTTCGACCGATGGTAATCGTGGGCGAACCATCCGCCGTCGCATCCCCATACACCGTTGCCGAGCAAATGAGGTGGCGTCGTCTCGTTGTTACAACTGATGAGCCACTGTTCGGAAAGGTCCACAGTAACACCGTCTTTAATACTGATCGCACACTCCAGGGTGCCGACGGTCGCGAATGCCCAACAACTGCCGCATCCATCCTGATCTTTCACGGGCGTGCACTGCGGTCGCCAGTCGAATGTGGTCGGCAGCTCAGGCTGCCCTTTGAATGACACAACAGGCGCACGGTTCCGCCAATCATCGGGCACGATCAGACCGCACAGATCTTTGAGCGCGTACCGGACTGCCTCGTTCTCTGCGACGGTGAACGTCCAGCCTTCTCTCTCCCCATGGGCTCGCATAGCAGCGATGTCGCTTGTCGAGAGCTGCGCTAGGGCCTGCCCGGTCCAGAGGAGCGTGAGGATCAGCACCCTGTTTACTGTCTTGAGTTTCATACTAGCCCTTTGGCACGATTGACATCCGTACGAGCACCTTTTCAGCCACTACATACTACAACGATCCTGGCTTGGTCAACATGATCGTGGGACGGAGTGACCCGATGGTACCGGCTTTCCGCGCACGGAGGCTTTGCTGTTGCAGACGTACTTGCCCAACCTTCCGATGACTACCCTACATAAGCGCGCAGCACTGGAGGGCAGCGCGCTTCCAGTAAGGGTCTGTTGTTGCAGGTCTGAACGCACGTTGACTGAATATGCGGAAGCGTGAGATGATGACCAGAGCGGCGCTCTGCGCGCCACAGGACGACGAAGGAACTATCAGTAATCCGTTGAGGAGCAGTTCAGTGTCGTGACGCGGCCTCATGGTTCGCGCCATAGATTCCACGTACTACTGACGGAAGGAGTAAACGATGAGCAGTTTGTTAAACCGACGACAGTTTCTTGGAGCGAGTGCTGCGGGGGGTATACTGGTGGCGCGACAACTCGGGGCGCGCGCTGCGACGTCTTCCCAAAACGCAGGATGGCCGAAGCTCCCGCCGGTGAAGATCTACAAGGTCTACATCGGGCGTACCGGCGGCATTTATCTTTCCAGGCCCAATGAGGAGATAGCGAAGTTCGACGCGCACCTCGCAAGGCTCGAACGGAAACTCGGTGACGTCAATTTCGTCGGCGGGGACCTGATACCCCCGACCGAAGCAGGGACGGTGATACCCAAGTTGCGCCAGGCCGACGGCGTTCTCCTGTTCCACCTCTCAGGTCACGGGGGAGGCGCGCCGGAACAGGCAATGAGCCAGATCATCGATGTCGGCTTGCAGACGGCGGTCTTCTCCCAACCGTTTAGCGGCCACGGCTGGATGTATTTCCCCGAATGGCAGAAACAGGGAAAGAAAGTCGTTCTCCTGCCAACTAGCGACTGGAACGAGCTTGACCGGATCGTCGCGCTCATGCGCGTGGCGCCGCGGCTACGGCAAACGAGGATTCTGGTCGTGCGCGGGCCCCAGGGAACGGCGGCGGCCTGTGATGCCAGGCAGGTCAAAAAGCGCCTGGGCACTGAGATGGTGCCGATCAGCGTCGAGCAAACCACGCGGGCACACAAGGCTATCGATCTCAAGGCCGCCGAAGCCGAAGCTGAAGAGTACTGGATCAGCAAGGCCAAGGATATCGTCGAACCCTCCCGCGAAGAGATCATCAACTCTGCACGCCTCTATCTGGCGGTAAAGGATCTCATGATAAGGGAACGGGCACGGGCCGTCACGAGCTCAAACTGCATGGGCGGACCGGCGAAAGGCTGCCTGACGTTCAGTAAGCTGAACGACCTGGGGCTGGTCGGTGCCTGCGAGGGCGACATGGACTCGACCCTGACCATGTTGATGTTCCAGTACGCGTTCGCTATACCAGGCTTCATCAGCGACCCGGTCTTCGATACCTCCCAGAACGCGCTGATCCACTTCCATTGCACCTCCGCGACCAAGATGGACGGGCTCAGCGGAAAACGTCTCCCCTTCACAATCCGCACACAAAGCGATAGCGAGAGGGGTGTCTCGCTCGATGTCGAGAACCGAATCGGACAGGTCGTCACGTGCGCCAAGTTTATAAATCTGGACACGATGCTGATCTCCACCGGGAAGATCTTCAAGGTTACTCACGACGAGCTGGGGTGTCGTACGCAATTCTGGACCGAGGTGGCCGATGCACGCTCTATGTTCCTCAACTGGGGGGCGGGCGTACTCAAAGGGGGGACGATGGCACTGCTTCATCGCGACGTGTTTTACGGTGACCACCTCCGGAGTATTAAGGATCTCGGCGTGCTGATGGGGTTCAACGTCATCGAGGAATGACGCTTGCGGCGCCGTGCTGGCACCCGTGCCGAGCCTCCGGTCAAGGTAGGAAGACTAGCGGGTTTCTGAGATTCGTTTTGTTCGGTTCGTAGTGTGCTGCGCTATCTGTCGAAGATGC
>Ga0180433_10006095_pt1 | contig 15965 bp, 19 predicted proteins | sample SS_ome_8_FD_132980 | JGI IMG/M metagenome (GOLD analysis project Ga0180433, IMG submission 132980) | Hypersaline lake sediment archaeal communities from the Salton Sea, California, USA - SS_1_D_1 metaG | ecosystem: Environmental > Aquatic > Non-marine Saline and Alkaline > Hypersaline >... | reverse complement strand
TAGTAATAAAAAATGTATGAAATATAAATTATATGAAAAAGGTTCAGTAAATGGTGATAGATTTAATGAATTTATGAAAGAATTGTGTAGTAAAATAAAGAATAAATTAATAATTTTAGATAATGCAAAAATACATAAAACAAGTGAAATAAAAGATATAATTAAGAAGAGTGGAAATAATGTAATATACACCGTCCCATATCATCCTAGGTTAAATGCAATTGAACAGTGGTTTAATCAACTAAAACATTATATAAAACTTGATAAACCGATGTCTTTCAAAAAATTAGAAAAAAGCCTAAAAAATTCTATATTAAAAATAAAGAAAGAAAATTATAAAAATTATTTTATTTATGCTTATAATAAAGATTATTATAAAAATAAGATAAGAAAAGCATCAACAAAACTAAGAAAATTAAAAAAATATAAAAATGGCATTTAAAATACGCACCGCTCTAAATAATAAAAAAATTTTAATAATAATTAAATAAAAAATATAAATAACTATTAAAATTATTTTATTATCTTTACTTAAGAATTAATTTTGTGGGCAAACTCTTTGAACGTATTGACCATTATTTAATCTTCTTTGAACAGTCTTTGCTGATTGAGGTTGCCATTGTGGACCAGGAACGGGAGCAACAACATTACAGTTATTGACACCAGTACCAGAACAGAGTACACCACAACCATTACCTAATAAGCAATCTTCAGAAGGAATATTAGTTGCTGGTTTAAGAGGTCTACTGAAATCAGCTCCCATTGGTGTATGAGAATAAATTTGATGACCATTTACAAGGTTATCTTGTGGTCTTACTGTATTATCCATGTTTTGTTCAGGATTTCTGTCTGGAACTGTAAAATTACTATTAACTTGTGGCATACTTGGGTCTTTTAATTCAAATCTTTCTTTAACTTGTTCTTTACCATTAATCATAGTCCAACCATCAATTTTTCCGTCATACTTTGAAACTTTGTCTAAATTAATATTTATAATTTCACTATCTCTCAAACTTTCTGGATGAGTTGATGTGTTTGGGTCATTAATCCATAATTTACATTTTTGTTTTAATAAGCTTCTATCAGTATTAGAAATTAATAATCTAGCAACAATAGAAATAATAATAATAGATAAAATAAATGTAGTAATTGGTAATATTAATTGATTGACATAAGAATTATTACTTAATGAATAATAATTTGTACATCCTAAAACAACAATAGTAATTAAAAGAGATAATGCACCTCTAGATTGATATAATTCACTTTTTCCTAAAAGATAATCTTCAATAATATTATTACAGTTTTTATCAAAATTCATTTATTTAATTATAATATTTATAAGATATTTTTATAATTAAATATTTTTTAATTAATTTGATAAAGAAATAATTTATCCTAATGAACCATTATATAAAAGAACCAGGAAAACAATTAATATTGCTAATAATGGAGGAAAAATCATGAAATAATTCATATTATCCATTCCACTATAAGATTTACTTACTACATAATTACCAACTTGTTGACCATATGAATTCAAAGATGGAATTAATGTATTAAATATTAATAATGAAATATAACCTGCAAATAAACCAACTAATAATGCTACCCATAATGGCAGATTTTGAGAAGCCTTACCTACTAAATAATATGCTCCAATTGCAACTACTAATGAAAGTATGTATTCTAATGAAAATGTAGTCTGTGCCATAATATATTAATTTAAATAGATTTTTTTCACAAACTAAAAAAAACAATAATTATCATTTTTATCATTTTTATTATTTAATTTATATTTTAATTCTTCATTATTCAATTTCATACAATGTAAATTATGTGTTAAATCATCAATTACTATATCTTTCTTTAAATCATTATCTAATATAGTTTCTACCTTATTTACTTTTGTATTAATCTCTTTCATAAAATCCATTATTTTTTTAATTGACTTTTCCATTTTTTCCATTTTTTTATCAAATTCTTCTATTTTCTCATTTAAATTAAAATATTGAAAATTATTAAAAAATCTATTACCTTCTAGATTTACACTTCTCTTACACATTCTTTTTACAATTTTTTCTTTATTAAAAGATGAAGTTTTTCTTTTCGAATACATTTTACCATATTATTTTAATAAAAAAATCTTTAAATTATATTTTTTTAATATAATTTTTATATTTTTTTTTTTTAATTACTAAATACTAAGTTTCCAATACCTCCCATAATTCTAAAAACATTATAATTAATACCATACATATGTAAATCAAATAAATCTGTATCTTTAGGAGCATTATCAGTATTAAAAATATTTATTAGGAATTGTTGTGTATTTATTCTGGACATATTACAAGTACCACTAGGTTGGTCTCTTTCAGGTTTTAAAGAGAAAGAATAAACATATAATCCCCTTGCTCCTCTTCCTGTATGATATTTATAAACTTGTTGATTTTCAAAATATGTGTTCATTCTTTCTTCGAATCTATCGTGTCCATTGAATATTAATTTGGCATTTTCCATAATACTATAATAATCCCATTTTGATGTGTTAATTGTACTTAGTGAATTAGTAGAAAAAATTAAATCAAATTTATTATTTAAAATTTCTGAAAAATTTGCACTTAAATTTTTTAATTGTTTCAAACCATTTCCAGAACAATCACAAGTATCACTATTTATATAATCTTGTAAACAAGTAGTTACTAAAAAATTTCTTATATCTTTTACATTATTTAATAAATCAGGACAATCATTATCAGTAAAATTAAACCAAGAATTAGTTCTATAAGCATCCTCTTTTCTTAAAAACCAAATTAATTCTTTCACTGGCCAACTCATTACTAAATCTAATTGTGATGGACCTCTACTTAATCCCAAATATACTCTTCTTTGTAATTGTGTAATTAAATATTCATGTGAAGTTTTAGCAAATTTCTTCCTTTCATCCTCCCCTAAATAAATATAATTAGCTAATATAGCACTATATTGGTCCCAGTTCTTAGCAAATCTAAATATAACATTTGTTTGATCCCAACCTTCTAACAATAAAGCATCTCTAAATGCTATATTTTCATCTGATAAATTAGTACCATTAAATAATTCCTCTGGTGAAACACCTGGATTACCTATTCTAAATAAATAATTCAACCTAGTAAATATAACATCTATTCTCATTTCAGTATATTGAAGTGCTATTAGTGGTAAAGATTGACCAGAATTCTTACAAAACCAAAATGGTAATGGTATGTATAATCTCTTAGATGGTATTGCCGGATATGTCAAATCATCAATTGGGAATGCTGTATTAATAATACTATTTGGTCCATTCACCATATTATCATATTTAATTTTTTTATTAACTGGTAAAGTTAAATCACTATAAATTTTCATAAATTCCCCGAACTGTCTATCTATATTCTGTCCATTAGCCTTTATTGAAGTCTCCTCAATAATTTTATTTCCTATTGAATCTACCCATGCAAATGGGATATCATTTGTATAAATTGCTGGTAAATCATATATAACATAACAATCATGGATTAAATCTCCATTCCTATCAACCTTACATTTAGCTTCTGTACTCTGTGTTGGTGTGAAAGATGGAATAGAATTATAAGGTAAATTAATTAATTCCATCGAAAATTGTGTATATCTCCTATAAACAAATTTAAAAAATGATATACTTGGATTACCTGTTAAATACAAATCTGCCGGACCTTGTGCTATCAATTGAAAATACCCTCCTGGCATATATAATAATATATTAATAGATAATTTATTATTATTTGAAACTGATGTTAAAAAAAATTGGATAGATATTTTATTTAGTTACCCAAAAAAAAGGTTCTGTTTTATTACCTTTAGCTAACCTAGCTTTCTTTAATATTTTATATAAATTTTCATAAAAATTATCCTTAGAAGCTTCCTTTTCTTTAATAATAAATTCATCACTTGAGTTACATAATGCTTGTCTATCTTCATCTGTTAAACCCCATACATATTCTACTTCTAAACTAATTTTCATATCATTATCAAGTTTATTTAATTTATCCATATTAAATCTAATTAAAATTAATTTTTTAAATAAATAAAATTAGTTTAATATAGTAAATAATAATATATTTAATTATATGAATATTTTTCTAAAAAATTATATTAATGTAATAATAATTATTGTTATTGTATTATTGGCTTGTTTAACTATGAATAGAGGTATTTATTTATATTTTAATAATAAATATAAAAATATTGATGAAAGATTGAAAGAATATGATAAAAAATATAAAAAAAATTCACTATACATACCAAATATAAATTCAAAAACTAATTTAGAACAAACTGGAAATGAAAATATAAATTCAAAAACTAATTTAGAACAAACTGGAAATGAAAATATAAATAAAGAAGAAAGATTAAATGAATATAATCAAATTAAAGAAGATGAAAAAAAATTAAATATACAACATTTCAGAATTCAATTATTAGGTTCAGTCATAGTTTTAATTCTATCTTTTTTTATCAAAAAAACACAATTAAAGATAGGTTTCTTACTTGCTGCTTTCATAAATATATTTATTAATACATTGAAAAGTTGGTACCAAATTAATGAAGCTGAGAAATTTTCAATAACAGCTTTTTCTTTAATCATTATTGTTATATTCGTTTTAAAATTCTATGATAATTGATAATTAATTTATTCGTATTATTAATATTAAATTATATTTATATTCCTATATAAATATAATTATTGAGATAATTTATAAACAACTTATTCTTCATACAATTTACTCACTCTTGTTAAAGAATTGACCAATAGATGCCATGATTTCGGTGTATCCCATAGTTTCACGGTCTGGGAAGAGAGTGTGGAGGTCTCCCTTAAGGTAGAAAGTTCGACGGTTGTTTGGAACTTGAAGGTCATGTTCACTAACATATTTACTGATTGCCTTAAGTGCGTCAACTCGTGATACAGGATCCCCCTCATGCAAACCCATAAAAGCTGCTAAATGTGCATGTGCTGGATGTGGCTTTTGAATTCCACTATTTGGATTAGATTTTCCCCTGTTCTTTCGTGTCCGCTTGTTAAGAAGCTTTTGAACTTCCTCTCCCCTCTTAAGAGATTGTGCGAGAATTTCATCAGCAACCTTTTGAAGGTTCTTGAGACTGTTCTTATATGACTTGTTTACAACACGAAGTTCACGTTGTGCAAATCCTGAACTATGGACAGTTTTGAGAAGTGTCTCAACCAATACATTAAGTTGTTCAAATGTCTCATTGACTGTTTGAACATTTTGGTTAAGTTGAGATAACGCATTAGTAGCACTACTTTCTGTGGTTGTTTCCTCAGTTTGGACTGGTGTACTAGAAACTGTAGTAGTTTCTACTGTATCTAATGCTGATACATTCTCTTGAGAAACTGGTTCTTCAACTACTGCTGGTGTAACTTTCTTTACTTTACGGACATGTTTCTTTGTAGTCTTTGCTGCTGCTTTCTTTGTAGTCTTTGCTGCTGCTTTCTTTGTAGTCTTAGCTGCTGAAGTCTTTTTTGTTTGTCGTTTTGTCGTTTTTACAACTTGGCTTTCGGTTTCACTCATTATACTAACTACTAATAACATTTCTTTAAATAGTTTTAGAAAAAAAAAAATAAAATAAAAAAATGAGCAGTAAAATAAGTTAACGTACAATATTTTGTAAGTATTTTATGGACTTAAAAAATAAACGAAAATTTTATTAAAAAAAAAAAATAATTATTGATAATTTATTAAACTCCTAATGATAAATATTCTGATAATGAATTATTTTCTTGACATGGACCTATTGTAATTATAGCACGATATCCATTATCATTTTTTTTATTAATAATTGTACAAATTTTATTATCCCCTTCTGTTGTTTCACATTTTTTTATATAATCATCACTATCATCATCTACTATACTATTAAATTTTAGTGCTTCTTTACATTTTTTTTTATAAAAAGTAATTGCATCGAATACATTATCAAAAAAATCAATATTTGTAGAAACATTTGTGTCATATAATTCATTAACATATATCCAACTATTAATATTTTGAACAAACCAACTCATATTTTCTATACATTATAAAATTCTATTTTTTGAAAAATCAATTTTTTCTTTTTTTTTTTAATAATTTATCAAAGTATTTATTTTTTTTTAAATTTGGAATTTTTTTTCTAAGTAAATTATTTATTTTTTTTCCAATCTCAAACACATTTATCTATATTATTTATATATATACCTTTGCTTATTTATCATATTTCAATTTATTTACATTTTTTTAAATACATAATCAATAGAAAACTTTTATTTCTATTACTATTACACCTATTTTATAATAAATGGGACAAAATTTTCCCAAAAAAAAACAAAAAAAATTTAAAAAATTTTTATTAAAATAAGTTACTAATAAATAACTTAAAACAATTTTTACATGAATATATGTATGAGTATTATATTATATGATTATAATAATTCTGTATTAAATGATTTAGGTGATGAAATACTAATAGATTTTTTTGGATATTCTAGTGGTGTTTTAGTTGGGGTTACATTGGTACCACAAGTTGTTAAAGTATTAAAAACTAAAAGGGCAGAACATTTATCACATAAATTTTTAATAATATCACTTTTTGCAGCTATTTTTAAGTTAATATATGGTGTGTTAATTAATGCACTTCCTATTGTTGTAACAGCACCAATTATTTTGATAGAAACTGTTATCATAATGATTGCTAAATGTATATTTGATGATAGAGTAAAAAATATAAAGAAAAATTCCCAAGAAATTGAATTAACTGATTTAAGTGGAGATATACCCTAATATTTAAAAAATAAATTATATAAAAATAAAATGAGATATTTTTTTTGTATTGATTGTGAAACTCAAATTCCAGAACAAGATGATGATTTTATTTATACACCTTATTTACAACATATATGTTTTGATTGTATTAAATCAAGTGATTACAATTTCAATAAATGTAAAAAATACTTGGAGTTAATGAACAACTTTCCAGAAGATATTAATGAGAAAAATAATAGTAAGATAAATATTATTAAATTAACATCTGAATTATCTAGTATAGAAGGTAATTATGATGAACTTGATATTAAATCAAAATATGAAATTGAAATTGAGAGATTACAAAAAAAATTAAAGGAAAAAGAAAAAGAAATAAATGAATTAAAAAAAAAAAATGAATAGTATTTATTTGTTGGGAATTACAAAAAATATTAATGAATCTTTACAAAAATATAAAAAAAAATAATTTAAAAAAAAAATATATAATAATATATAAATGCTTTCAAGAAAACCAAATTTCTATAAAAAAATATATAGAAAATGTTATACTAGATTACCACACGTACTAAAAATTGTAGAAAAAAAAAAATGTGGAGGAGTTGGTTTATATCCAATACATAATAGAAAATTATATTATTTTAATGATAAAAAATAAAAAAAAATGTTTAATTTAAGTTAATGTTTTTATTGGTTATAAAAATAAATATTGGATAAGTTGTCAAAATATGAGTTATATAAAATTTTAGATTTTTTGAATTTAGATGATATGATAAAACTAATGAAATTATCTATTATTGAATTTAATAATAGATAATGATAAATATTGGATGATTATTTGTAATCATTGTGGTATAAAATTAAATAAAAGAGCAAAAAAATATAAAACATGGAAATCTTTGGTTATAAAAAATTATTATAATGAAATTCTCTAAAAGTTAAATTAATTCTTTTTGATTTAATTTTTTTGTCCTGTAATAAACTATGTAAATAATTATCTTGACAAGGGTGTTTCATAACTAATAATGAACCATTTTCTAATTTCTTTACAACTCTTTCATCTTCATCACCTAATTTTCTGTTTTTATATAAAAAACTGAATTTTCTCTCAGCTCCCAAACTTATACTAGCAATTAAATATTTTGATCCTTTTTCTTCATTATCCGAATGCCAACCTATATAATTCTTACCTGTTTCATAGGAATTAACTAAACAAATATTAAAGTTAATTCCTAAAAATTCACTTGTTTTATTCAATACCTTTCTTAAAATTGGAGTAAATACTTCTATTTTAGCATTGTCACCCCATATTTTTGGAGGAACATTTGATAAAAGTTCTTTATTTCCAAATACTGCTGTATGTCTACCTAAAAGCCTATTATTATAAGTATGCCTATTTATTTCTAAATTATTTAATTCGTCAAATAATTCATTTGACTCTTCTTCTGTTAAAAAATTATTATAATAATACACTTCAGCATGTTTAACTAATGATATTTTATTATTCATTGGTATAAATAAATTTATCTATTTAAATTATTTTTTTTTAATTTAAAAATAATATAAATTACAAAAGTAATGTCAAACGAAGAATTAAAAAAAAAAAAAAAAATTTTTAATTTAGATATATGTAAAGATAATAAAAATAATGAATATTTTTTATAAGATAAATATAAGGAAAATTTGAAAAAAATATTTGAAAATATTGAAAGTAAAGATAATGAAAAAAAATTAATAGACTTTTACATAAAAAAAATTAATAGTTTTGAAGATTGTTGTAATGATTTAATATTTTTTGCAATGAAATATAAATATTATGAATTATTTAATAAATGTATTGAGTGTAATAATATAAAATTTTCTGATAGATATTTTATTTATGAAAATTATAATATAATAACAAATCCATATTATATAGAAAGATTTGAGAAGAAAGGTAAATATTTTACAAAGATAGAAATAGATTCTTTTTTTAATTATTTTATAAAATTTATTAATGGGAATGAAGATTTAATTGATGATAATATAAAATATTATATAAATAAAAAAGTAAATCTACATGCATACAGTTTTCAATTTATTAATATTAATATTATATTAAAACTTTTACAATATGGTTATACTAATATAAATTATAAAAAATTATTTTTATATAAAATAAAAGTTGATGATATTGAATTTATTAATAAGTTAATTGAAAAAATAGATAATGGTAATTTATTATCAATAATCATTAATAAATTAAATAAAAGTTACAAAAATAAATCTGTTAAATTTGAACAGGATAAATTATTTTATCTACAAACATTTAATAATGAAAATTATACATTTGATTATAAAAAAGATTATTTTAATAACATATATAATATAAATTTAGAGAGATGCGTATTATTAAAAAATACAATTAAAAAATGTAAAAAAATTTTGGAAGATAATAATTATAATAAAAATTAATCAGTTTGAATTAACTCATCAATGGACCAAAATTCATATTTATTATTAGCTAATCTTCTTTTGATAATATAAGGTGTTTTCTTTTGTCTTAACTCTTCCTCAGCGATTTCTACATAATTAGTTAAACCTTTTGTATCAATAAGAGGTAAAGCTCCATCTGTTAATTGTTGAATTCTCATGCCCAAAATTCTAGCTTTCTCAAACTTTGACAAAATGGGAATTGAAACTTTTTTATTTTCATTCATTTGTTTTAAAACATCTTTTTCTGTTAAAATGTTAGTTTCTGGCACAATGTTATTCATACTATAATATATGAATAATATATTTTTAAATAATAATAAATCAATTTTTTTTTTTTATGTATATTTCCAATCAGTGAAACATTCACAACAAACGTAAATTTTTTCCCTAGTTTTTTTTATTGTTTCTATCACAGCACATTGTTTACTTTTATCAGTTCTACTTTGACAATTTTTATTTTGACATAGTTTTTTCGTAGTTCGTGGTAAACGTTTATCATAAACAATATATCTATTATTAATTGTATCTTCTAGAGTAGTTGTATCATTATATATTTTTGAAAAAATTACTAAATCATTATTTTTATCCTTAAATCCACAATTTAAACAACACATATATAATTCTTTATCGATTTCCTTTGGATATAACATGTTTTCACAATTTACACAAAATTGAATCATTTTAATATATGTTATATTATAAATTATTTAAATCAATTTAATTCATTTTTTTATTTTTTTTGTAAAATATTTAAATTTTTTTAATAAATTCTAACATTTTCTTATAATTGTTTTTAATTTTCATTCCATAAGTTTGTGTATAAAATTCAGGAATAAATTCATATTTTTCAATATATTTTTTTAAATTTTTTATATAAAAATTTTTGTTTTCATTAATTTTTTTAATAACAATATCCTTAAATAAACTTAAAGATGAACAATCTAAACTTTTATACATCTTAATAATTCCTAAAGCATAATTTTGATGTAAAACAGCTCTATTATAAGCATCAAGAACATTTTTTGTATCATTTTCATGTCCAGGTTCATTTACTAAAGGATTTTCATTCATTACTAACGCTTGAATAGCTATTACCACTTTATCTATTGTATATGATGGTAACCATCCAGGCCCAGCCCAAGTATTAATCATTGATAAACATACCTTTCCACCAATATATAAATTTGGGTTCATTCTAGAATACCCATCATTTGGTAAAATAAAAGTTACTTTTGGCGGTTCAAATGGATAATTAATTGGTATTACTAATTTAAATGGATAAAAACCTTTTTCATATGGAGTATTTTCTGTACCAATAATCATAAAATAAAATTCACCTATATTACTATCATCATAATAAATGTATAAACCACAACTTTCCATTTCTTCTCGATTTTTTTCAATATTTTTAATTTCTGACATTAAACGTTTAATAGTTCTACTTGAATAATTTGACATTTACTAATTTAAATATAAACAAATATTTAAATTATTTTATTTTTATTTTTTTTTATTTTTTATATAATTCTTTCTCTACACATAATGCAACGTCCACAAGGTTTACCATTCCTTGGATACCAACAACTCCATGTTAATTTTAATATATCTCCGTATCCACCTTCTTTAGCAATTTCCAACATATCCTCTTTTGTGTATTTAATTGTTGAAAAAATAAATCTTCTAAAGATTTCTAATGATTTATCATTTTTAGCAAGATTATCTTTTAAATAACACACTTTACCATCACAATTAATTTGCCCTTTCATAGTTTTATTTAACATAGAACCAGGTTCATTTTCAACACAAATCTCTATATTTTTCTTCATATTTTTTGTTACTTGTGACATGGCACCATATTGACATACAGCACGTCTAACTCTTCCTTGTGATTTAAGTATTTTCATGTGATGTGCTATATTATTATCTATATTAATTTTTTTAATATCTATTAGAGGACGTAAAGAGTTTTTAGTATATGGATATTTAGAATGTAAAGTTTTTATAACTTTATTCATAGCATCATATTCATTCTTTTTATTCATTCTACGTGTATTATTTTGTGGTAGATTATCAATAATATCAGAAATATAAATTGGTTGAACTATTTTCTTTTCATCTATTAACGCTTGACATAATCTAAATGTTGAATCATATCCACCTGTCCAAAATAAATAAACGATATTTTCTTTTTCATTTTGAGTACCATTAAATCTGATATAAATTAAAATAATTAATATTAAAATAAGTAGCGTTATAATTATTTTTTTGGTATTGAATTTCATCATATATTATATTTAGATTAATTTTATAATAAATAAAAAAAAATTTGATTTTAAAAAATTAAGGATTTAAAAATTAATTTCTAATATATAACTAATGAATATTTCTAAGAGTTACAATTTATTTGATTTTTTAAAAGAAAATGTAATTAGAAAGCCTAAAAAGCCAACAAAGAAGAAAGAAAATGAAAATGATTATGATTATTTAATTAAGCAATATAATAATGAAATGAAAGATTATGAGAATAAGAAAAAAACTCATACTCACATTTGGAATGGAAATGACAATTTAAGTGGAATTTACAAGATAGATGATAATGAAATAAGTGATTTTATGAATTTATATGATGATGCTTTAAAAGAGGGTCATAATTTACATTTGTTGGAAAGGCATAATGATTTAGAATATTCTTGTTTAGTAATTGATATTGATGAGCGATATAATTTGGATGTAAATAAACGTTTACATACTCAAAAGCACATCAAAGATATTATTGAACTATTTAATAATGAAATTAAAAAAGTATTTGAGATTGATGAAACCAATAATTCTGTTTTACAAGCATTTGTGTTTGAAAAAGAAGGAATTATTAAGACAGAAACTGAAGTAAAAGATGGAATTCATATAATATATCCATATTTGATTTCTACTCAGTGGGAATTTAAATATATCAGAAAAAACATTTTAAAAACAATTCCAAATATTATTAAAGATTTACCATTAACTGTTAAACCATATCAATTAGTTGATGAAGCAGTTATTCAAGAAAATGCTTGGTTTATGTATGGAAGTAAGAAAAAGAATAATAAATTCTACAATCTTACTTATATATTTAATTTTGATATGAAATGTATGGTTATGAATGATACTAATACTGCTGATTTTGTGGAAGAACATGATATTTCTCTATCAGAATTATTCAGTATTAGAGATGCATCTAAAAGAACTAGAACTGTTGTAAAACAGGAAATGATTTCTAAAATTCCAAAATCTAAGAAAATTAGGAAAAAATATGTGAAAAGAAGTAGTAAGAAGAAACAGTATGATTTCGAAGAAATAAAACAGGTTATGCAAATTATTTCTCCTTCACGAGCTGAAAATCACAATCAAAGAATGGAAATTGGATGGATTTTACATAATATTGATCCAACTAACAATGATTTATTGGAACTATGGATTGAATTTGCTGAGAAAATAGATAAACCAAATAGAAGATTGAAATGTGAATCTGAATGGAAAAATATGAAAGATACTGGTTTAGGAATTGGTACTCTCTATTATTTCGCAAAATGTGATAATGAACAATTATATAATGAACTTATTAGAACAAGATTGAAAACTTATATTGATGATAGTATTGAAACTCAATCTGATTATGATTTATCAAAGGTTCTTCATGAAATGTATAAACATCAATTTGTTTGTGCGTCTGTTAAGAAGAAAGGTGAATGGTATATTTTCAGTGGACATAGATGGGAAATGATGGAAGAAGATACTGAACTTTACAATAAGATTTCTACTAAAATGTGTGAAGAATATTGTAGACGTTTATCAGTTTTGAATTTAGAATCAGTTAATGATGATACTACAGAAGAAGAACGAGAAAATGCTAAGAATAAAGGTGTAGCAATGACAAAATTAATTTTGAAGTTAAAGACTAATTCTAGTAAAGAAGCTATTATGAGAGAAGCTAAGAAACTCTTTTACAACAAAGAGTTTTTGAAGAAATTGAATGAGAATCCTTATTTAATTGGTTTTGAGAATGGTGTTTATGATTTAAGAACAAAGGAATTCAGAGATGGATGTCCAGAAGATTATATTTCTATGTCAACCGGTATAGATTATATTCCATTTGATGAAGAAGACGAACAATGGGAAGATTTAAAGTATTTCATTTATACTATTTTTCCAGATGATAAAATGCGAGATTATTTCTTGTCATTTCTTTCAAGTTGTCTCCTTGGAGTTAATAAGGAAGAAAAATTTAGAGTGTGGATTGGTACTGGTTCAAATGGTAAAAGTAAATTAGAAGAGTTATTTGTTAGCTCTTTTGGTGATTATTGTATGAAGTTTCCAATTACATTATTAACTGGAAGACGTAATCAAGCTGGAAGTACTAATTCAGAAGTAGTAAAATCTAAAGGAAAACGATTTTGTTATTTTGAAGAGCCAAGTGAAGGTGAAAAAATTAATGCTGGTAGATTGAAGGAATATACTGGTGGTGATAAGTTGGAAGGACGAGGATTATATGAGAAATTTCCAATTGAATTCAAGCCACAATTCAAGTTATCATTACTTTGTAATGATGTTCCTGATACTCCTCCAACTGATACTGGTATCAGACGTCGTATGGAAATCATAGAATTTGGTAGCAAATTCGTTGAAAATCCTACTGAGGAAAATGAATTTAAGATTGATAAAAGTATCTCAGAAAAAATTCCTAATTGGAGAGAATTATTTATGGGATATTTACTTGATGTATACTATGATAAATATAGTAAAGAAGGTATTACTGTACCTGAAGCTGTATTGAAACATACTGAAGAATATCATAGACAATGTGATAAATATTCTGACTTTATGATGAGTGCTATCGAGAAGACTAAAAATTCTAATGATAATGTTAATATTACTGAACTTCTCAATGAATATAAAGAATATCATACAGAGAATAATAATGATAGTAAAACTTTACCTACCAAACGTGACTTCAAGAGATATTTAGAGAAGAGATATGGTAAGAGTAGAGTTAAAGGTGATAACCTATATAATTATATCTTCAGGGCAACTTATCAAAAGAGATCTCATGGAACTTCATTATCATTAATTGGTTCATTCAATTAAATATTTACATCTTAAAATATTATAATTTTTTTTTATTTTTACCAAAATAATTTTTATAAAAAAAAATAATTTTATAAAAGTTATGAATTTAATTACATATTTTAATTATGGATTTTGAAAATATTTTTAAAAATAAAAATACATTGATTAATTAAAATAATTTATCAAAAATCATGATAATTTTTTCAATTACAATAATAATAACGATAATGATACTTATCTATATGCATCTTGGAAAAGGTCATTTAGAAATAATGAAATATCTAGAAAAAGAACATAATTGGGATTTTCATGTTAAGAATAATAGTAGTAAAAGATGTGTTATATTTTGCAAAATTAAAAAATCATCAAGACATTATTAAATATTTAAAGTTGAAAAATAGAAAAAGTAAATTTAAACAATTTATTGATAATAAAAATAAAAAATGTTTTATATGTTTAGAAGAATTTACAAAAGGAGATAAGTATTGTAAATGTCATAATGGACATATTTATCATGAATATTGCTTTTTTGAAATTCCTGAAGATAAATGTTGTGTATATATGGAAGAAAATATGATTAACGTTATAATTTCATATTGAAACTCTAAAAAAAAAAATGATTTTATAAAAGATTAGGATTTAACAACAATATATAAATTATGGATTTTAGAAATATTTTTAAAAATATAAAAAATATTGATGAATTAAAAGAATTTATCAAAAATCATGATAATTTTTTTTATTACAAGGATGAGGAAGGTAATGATGCTTATTTAATAGAGTGTGTTAAAGGTCATTTAGAAATAATGAAATATCTAGAAAAAGAACATAATTGGGATATTCATGTTAAGAATAAATATGGTAGTGACGCTTATTTATTAGCGTCTAAAGTAGGTCATTTAGAAATAATGAAATATCTAGAAAAAGAACATAATTGGGATATTCATGTTAAGACTAATTATGGTTATGATGCTTATCTATTAGCATCCTATGGAGGTCATTTAGAAATAATGAAATATCTAGAAAAAGAACATAATTTTAATATTCATGTTAAGAATAAGATCGGTAATGATGCTTATCTATTAGCATCCTATGGAGGTCATTTAGAAATAATGAAATATCTAGAAAAAGAACATAATTTGAATATTCATGTTAAGAATAAGAACGGTAATGATGCTTATCTATTAGCATCTAATTTTGGTAAATTAGAAATAATAAAATATCTAGAAAAAGAACATAATTGGGATATTCATGTTGAGGATAAGTATGGTAATGATGTTTATCTATATGCTTGTTTTAAAGGACATTTAGAAATAATGAAATATCTAGAAAAAGAACATAATTGGGATATTCATATTAAAAATAATAATGGTTGGGATGCTTATCTAATAGCATCCCATAGAGGTCAACTAGAAATAATGAAATATCTAGAAAAAGAACATAATTGGAATATTCGTGTTAAGAATAAAAATGGTAATGATGCTTTATATTATGCTAAATTAAAAAATCATCAAGACATTATTAAACATTTAAATTTAAAAATTAGAAAAAGTAAATTTAAAC
>Ga0180433_10006094_pt1 | contig 15966 bp, 22 predicted proteins | sample SS_ome_8_FD_132980 | JGI IMG/M metagenome (GOLD analysis project Ga0180433, IMG submission 132980) | Hypersaline lake sediment archaeal communities from the Salton Sea, California, USA - SS_1_D_1 metaG | ecosystem: Environmental > Aquatic > Non-marine Saline and Alkaline > Hypersaline >... | reverse complement strand
GACACAAAACTAGTTTTGCAGAAAGGCTTCTCGCCGCTCTACATTGACCAGGACAAAACTAGTATTGTGTCCCGGCTTTTCCCCGAGATTGCCGCGTCGTTCGCAGTAGCGAACTCCTCGCAATGACCACCATTGTACCGTTCGCGGTCATTGCGAGGTCGCGATAGCGGCCGAAGCAATCTGTCCCCGAAGAAGATGACCTTTCTCAACCGATCCCTATCCCTTACCCGAACCTTTTGCCGCAAATACCCCGAAATTCTTGCATCGACTCTACGACACTCGCGACATTGACTCCCCCTGCCACCAGCCATAGAATGGGCTTGTCAGGCCCCCCGCAAGATGTGCCCCCGTTTGTACCCGAGGACCGTACCTTTGTAGCTGTTGCACTGGTTTCTGAGAAGCCGGGCGTTCTTGTCTATTGTTGTAATGAGTTCTACTCAGCAAAATTCAGAAGGAATTTTCGCATGGTGAACGTGAAGTCAAAGAGCTTTGTATCAGTTGTCTTGGTGGCAGTGGTATTATTCGGCGTATGTTTCTACTTTCTGTCTCCCCGATTGACAAGGGAAGAAGACGGGTGGGTATACAAGGAAACTTTTGAATGGAACATGGGCCGTTATGCCATTGAGCCGGTGGCGGTCAATGGGAAACTCGTGGTATTGGAGCGTCATCGCTATCGAATGCCATTTGTAAGACATCTAAGACAATTTGTTCGAGATACATACAAGCTCAGAGCGTTTTCTCTCGCTACAGGAAAGCAAGTATTTGTTACGACTATTAGGAATGATCGTCGACTGGTGCAAGTGTACGCAATGTGCTCTTGGCAAGGCCATGTGTTGCTTGTTGGCTACCATCAGTACAAACCCGGACTTCTCAACAGACACGTATACATCTACGTGGTCAACGGTGACGGCAAAGTAATCGAGCAGTTCCCGATCACATTCTTCGCAACAATTTTCGCCGTGGACAATAGAAACAATCTGTTGCTATGCGTCCAGAGTTATGGGAAACGAGACCTCAGTGATGGAATGAGTTCTCACATGTTACGAGCCTTCAGACTCCCATCGGGAGAAGAGGTGTTTTCTCATTCCATTGATCCTGTGAGTGATGTGACAGCGGATAAGAGCGGAAATGTCTACCTACTCAACTTTTCGGAAGATCGCGTAGAATATAACCGTGGGGAGATTGATCACTGCAGCGCGTGGGTTCACAAGTACTCCCTATTGCCTTGGAAAAAGTCGTGGTCAGTCGAGATCACACCACCGATGGGTCATCCGGAGTTGCTTGCCTTTGAAGGCGGATTGCTTCACTATGCGCTTTATGACAAGTACGGTGGTCATGAGTCTGGTGCCAGAAGAAAGTGGATGACCGATCCGCTGGATCCGGAGACAGGTGCTTCCGTTGAGGGCGCTCCAAAGCACGAGTCCTATACGATTGTGGTGGAAGATGTTAGCCAGATCTATGTCATTCAGAAGATAGAAGGTGGCTTGCGGATCACGGAACGAAAGCCGTAGCTTTACGAAATCTGAAATGCCAAGCAAGTGCTCCTACCACGTTTGAGAAGCCGGGTCGGGACAGAGCACTCCATTGAGGAGAGGATCATATATGTCAAATCGATTCAAACCCGGGAAACAGGGTCGATCGCTGATGGAGTTGTGGGTGCCTATTCTCTGTTGGATTGCGCTAATATGTCCTGTCATTGCCCGTTCCCTAAGACTTGCGCCAGGACAAGGCAATATTCGTCTTGAGTTCTTTTGGTCGCAGATGTACAGACTTTTCAACGGCATCAGCGTGCAAAATGCGGAAATTGCCTTTCCCCTCGGCGGCTTTGCGTTGCTGTTCGTTGCCCTGTACTTCGCAGTAGTTGTTTGCATTATGCAACGGCGTGTCGTGTTCATGCATTGCGTTTGTTTGTTCGCACATTTGTTCTTCCGCGGACTCATCGACTTTCGCCTCTTCATGACGTTCTTTCCAATGTCGATCTGGTATCGGTGTGGTAGCTTTTGCTACTGGGTTTGGCCAGGTCCAGGATGGCGTGTCGCCGCCGTGTTCGGTTGGTTCGCATCCGTTGCTGCGATACTGTTACAGTCTGGACTGCTGGTGCAGATGGTCTTCCGGAAGAGACGCACGAGAAAACCTGTTGAGACACAGTGTGCGGACGAGAGCGCGGGGTCGGATGTTCGGACAAGATTGCCACAGCAGTTGAGTCCGCCGGAAGCGGACTCGGTGGCCATGGTGAAAACATCTGGATTCATGAAAGCCAGCCTTGTGCTCGGCTCTCTGTTCGTCGTGACGAGCATTGTCCTCTTTGCTTTGTTTCTGCCAGCCATGCACAGTACAAACGAGCAATTACACATGCTTGTTTGCAGGAACAACCTCAAGCAACTATCCACAGCTTGCCGAACGTACCTCGAGACTCATGGAGAAAACAAATACTACCCGAAGTTGCTGGATGAGCTTTATGAAAGCGGGGTCATATCTGGGCCGGAGTTGCTGACTTGCCCGTCTGACAAGAGCCCTGTTCGCACTCCCGGCGGACGTCTCACCAGCTATGAATGCATATTTGATCTTGCGTCGGACAGACTGACAGACAATGTGCCGGTGTCCCAGATCGCAATCTGGGAAAGAAAAAGCATCCACAGGAATCGCCGAAATGTTGTTTTCGTGGACACCCATACCGAGTCTGTCACCGAAGAGAAGTTCCAACAACTGATGGAGCAGCTCAAAGCTAGTGGTGTGCTCACCCCCGCTGATGTGAAGTAGCTGGCAGGCTCTGCAAGAGGGACTGAGCTTGAAAAGCAGGAGATCCCATGACGAGAGCCACATTTGAGAGTTGGTGCGAGCCAAGTTGCTCCGCCGCTGTCGCTTCTGAGTGGTCTGTCCGCGGTGCGCAACTGTGACAAGGAGACGCGATTATGACGTATGTCATGGTGTTTCTAGCCCTTGCAGCGGGCGCAATCGCATTGGCTCTGGCTGTCAAAGGTCTTGTCATGCTCGTGGGCCTGCCCTGCCCGTTTTGTCGTCATGGCAAGACGACTTGTTTCAACAAGCTTGCAGTGAACCAGAAGAGATCGATTCTTCAGTATTTCAAAGACCACGAACACCGCACCCCCAACGTCAAGTGTGTATTCGTTTGCCTGGGCTGCAAGACTGTCTTTGATGACTTCAGCGGCGAACTGAGATCGATGGAGTCGAACTGGTGTAAAGTGTGCAATGAACAAGTATTCGATTGCACACTGGACAACGATAGTATCAAATGCACTAGCTGCGGCACGAGATATGAATGGAAGACGCATGAAGGCTCCGGCTTTCGTTTTCTGATGCCGCCTGTCGATGCCAGGTTGTTGGATCGTTGTCGGTACGGCCATGGAGTCGGTTGAGCTGCGATGCGGGCATGCTCAAGGTAACGTCTGACCGCCAAGTCTCTTCTTTGCATTGACTCCCCCTGCCACCAGCCATACAATGAGACTGTTCAGTCTCCCCCCGTAAGATGTGCCCCCGTCAGTACCCAAGGTCTGTACCTCTGTAGCTGTTGCACTGGTTTCTGAGACGCGTCGGCGATTGAGCAAGAAAGGTCGCATCATGGCGGCAGAGCATCGTTTTCTGAAGTGGATACTTCCGGCCAGAGCTTTCGCAGCAGTTCGGGCCGGAACCAAGCAATGGCTTGCCGAGTGCTGTTCTTGCGGACACAAGCACGATGTTTGGGATTCAGGCGGCGTCCGATACTTAGCCTGCGGTGAACCGAGGCACCTTGCAAAATGTGATCATTGTGGCAAGGCCAGGTGGCACAGGATTCGCAAAAAGACTGAGCTTGAGAAGCAGGAGATTCCATGACGAGAGCCACATTTGAGGGGCAGTGACATTTGGCATTCACAGGACAAAGAATGATTATTGGAGAGAGAAATGTTTGAAGGCGAAAAGATTCGATTGCGTGCTTACACCAGGGACGACCTGCCGTTGGCAAGGTCATTCCTCAACGACGTCAGCGTGGCAGAAGGCATGTCAAGTGGCATCCCCTTCCCTCTGCGGCCGGAAGATGAAGAGAAGTGGTACAATTCCCTGGACCCCAGAAGTGACAAGGGCTACAGCTTTGCTATCGAAACCAAGGAAGACAACACCTACCTTGGCGGATGCGGGATTAACAGCATAGACGCGAAAAATCACTGTGCGACAGTAGGCATCTTTTTGGGAAGTGAACACTGTGAAAGGGGATACGGAACGGACGCGCTACGCGTTCTGGTAGACTTTTGCTTCAACGAAGTGAATCTCAACAAGGTCAGGCTGGTGGTGTTTTCCTTTAACAAACGAGCGATCCGGTGCTACGAGAAAGTCGGCTTCAAAACCGAAGGCGTACTTCGCCAGGAAATGTACCGCGGTGGAAGCTATCACGACACCATTCTCATGGGACTTCTCCGATCCGAGTGGGAACAGAGCAAGAAGAGCAGCTCGAAATGAAATATGAGCCGCCCGCCCTGTCTCTGAGAAGCCGGGGTTGTGGGTCGTGATGAGCTGCTCGCGAAGCCGTGTGGTCGAGCTGAAATGATAAACCTATGTTAGGAGAGCGGATCATGAAGTGGAAAACTATTCGCGTGGCGATTCTTGGATTTGAGCTGATCATTTTGTCTCTTGTTGTACAAGCTGCCGTGTTTCCGTTATCCGAGGGACGGTGGCCGGAGTCCTGGCCCGCGGAGCTAGAGCCACTTCGACCGTCCGCAAGGACCATCTCGGTCGGAACAGGCATTCAACAGAAGATCTATGAGATCACGTTCAACGAAAGGGACATGTTCGAGCGATTGTGGCCCGTCATCCTGAGCTTGAAGTCTCGTGGTGCGCCTCTCACTCTCTATCGGACTGGTTCCGCACCACCAAGAAGGTGGGATTCACTGCTGACCAACGAGGCGCCCTCCGTGCGTATCTACGCGCCATCAGGCGGTCTGACAAGCATTGGTCCTATCGTTGACGTTGACAGTTACATGGAGAAGCCTAGAATTGACCCGGACACAACAGAGAAACTCTTGGCCGAAGGGAAGATCCTTCGGGCTGACAGCCCGTGGCCAGATTCCATACGTGATGCTGAAGGTCACTTGCCGGAGTTCGTTAACGCTCAAGAAGTCGACGGACGCCTCAAGTGGGTACCGGCGACCTTGGGTGAGGAGAATGTGGGGTTCCTTTCCCGCGCGCGGATCGATGTTGAGCTGGTTGTTGACGGCACCATCGTCGATCTGAACCGCATTCTTTTGCCCATTGATACCCCCATTCTTGACAAGAGGGAAATCGATGCAAAGCGATGAGTCGTTCTCTCTGTCCTTGAGAAGCCGGGACGGTGAGGTTGAGCATCATGAAATGGAGTGTTATATGGCAGGAAATCGAATTCCGTGTGTTGTACGGGTCACTTCAACCATTGTAAACAGCAGTCAGCAGCAGGCTGCGCAAAGAGGAGGCGAATCATGAGACATTCTATCGGTTATGCAGTGGCTATGGTGTTCTTGTTCAGCAGTGTCGCGTTGGCTGAAGGGGACGTCCCGGTCCGGACGATCTCCGTCTCCGGTACTGTCGAGGCCAAAACGAATCCCGACCAGATCGTGTGGCTGATCAGGTTGGTAGATACTGATGCTAATCTGCTCAATGCAAAGAAGAGGAGCGATGAGAAGGTTACAGCCGTGCTCGCACTTCGCGAAGAACTGGAGGTGGCTGAGGGAGACCTTGAGACTGGCCACGTCAGCGTGAGCCGCCAGTATGAGCGGGATCAGTACGGGCGCCGAGGCAATTTCAAACACTTCGAGGTCAGCCGTAGCGTGACCATTCGCCAGCAAGATATCAGACAGTTTGACAAGTACCTGGACACTCTTCTCTCAAGCGCGGAAATGGAGGTGAGCTTCAACTTTGAGTCATCCCGTCTACACGAGGTGCGAGCCGAGACACGCCTGAAGGCATTGCAGGTGGCCAGAGACAAGGCGACCGCAATGGCCGCGGTACTGGGCGACAGGATAGGACAGGTTCTGACCATCAGCGAGCACCCGTCGGTCCAGGGGCGGCAAAGCGCCGTTTCGAATTACGCATTCGTCGAAAGCAGACCGGCCGTTGACCTCGCGTCTGAGAAATTCGTTCCCGGCGCGATCGATGTGCGAGTCACTGTTTACGCCACGTTCGAACTTGAGTAGTTCCCGAGGATTACCACCGGAAAGGAAGGAGAATAAGAGAATGATTGGTACCTCAGAATCGATGTTAGTGTTCGCCATTTGGATTATCGTCTGGATTCTGCCTGTCATCGTGTTCTGGAAGATCTGCTCCAAAGCAGGATTCTCTGGTGCATTGTCTTTACTAATGTTGGTGCCGTTGGCGAACATAGTGCTTCCACTCTTTGTCGCGTTCGCCGAATGGCCGGCCCTCAAGAACTCGAAAGACATGAACACGTAGGCACGGAAGGTGGCATGTGAATGGCCGAGTATGTGGACTACGCAGAGTATTATGACTCTGACCACGACACGAAAGACGATGTCGGCTTCTACGTTGAGTTCGCCCGCCAATCCTGGGAGCTGAGGTCTGAACATTCTAATGCCAGAAAGGATGGGAAATGTGTCAGAACAAACAACATTAGACCGCATTAGGAAGATCCGGACGAGAGTCCGGTTGTGGATGTTCATCATCTGGGGGCTCGCGTTGTTGATCGGGGTAATTGGCCTGTTATGTTGGATGACGAACGATGCAGGAATTAGAGGGTTGGGGGTAGGTCTTGTACTGTTCGCATGCGGCCTCGCCTTCGGTGGCAGCGTCATCACGCAGCTCTGGGCGATTGGGGCACGATTTGAGCTTTTCATCACCTTTCAGCCAGAGCCGACAAACAAGAACAGCGAACGCCTGAAATGAATTCGCGGGAAAGTCTTCAGTGACCACAAAGGACCTGGCGAAATGAGAAGGAACTCGCTGTGCCTCCGAAAAGCCGGGGCAGTGATGTCGCACATTACCCGTAGGAATTAGAAAGATGTTTCACAACATACCGCAGCCAATTCTGGATCGAATGAAGTATCTCGAAGAGATGGACGCAAGAGACAGAGCTGACGGTACGTCGCGTGAACAGCGGCTTCGCCAGATTCCGCGGCGAACCGGTCAATTCATCGCACTCCTGGCCGCTATGGCTCCGGCAGGACGTTACGTCGAGATAGGCACAAGCGCGGGTTACTCGACATTGTGGATCGCCCTGGCCTGCCGACTTGTCGGAGGGAGGGTTACCAGCTTTGAGACACTGGCCGAAAAGGCAAATCTTGCGGAAGAGACTTTCAGAGTAGCTTGTGTCAGCGATGTCGTGAATTTTGTGCACGGAAACGCGCTTGATCATCTTCCGAAGTGCGAGGACATTTCCTTTTGTTTTCTCGACGCGGAAAAGGAAATCTACGCCGACTGCTACGAAGCTGTCGTTCCCAATATGGTGCCGGGCGGCATTTTTGTAGCTGACAATGCGATCAACCACGAAGCCACGCTGCGACCGATGCTCGACAGAGCCTTGGCGGACGAGAGAGTTGATGCGTTGATCGTTCCAATTGGCAAAGGTGAACTCGTTTGCAGGAAGCTGTAGGCTGTACGGAAAAGCGAATGTATTTGAGGAGCAATCTATGAAATTGGCTAAGGCAACGGCGACGATCATATTGGCGTGTCTTGCGGTCAGCGCATGGGCCGAAGAACAGCTCCTGCCGGAGAATGCTTTCACGGGTAAATCGGTGCGCTATCACGAAAACGGTTCCTTGAAGAAGTGTAAACTGCGAATTCCGACAGTTGTGCAGGGCTATCCCTGTCAGTGTTGGTTACGATTCTACCCCAGTGGAAGACTCAAGGAGCTTAGGCTCTCGGAATCGAAGAGGATCCAGGGGATTGAGATTCCAAGGAAGTCGGTGGTGTTTTTTCGTAGTGATGGTCTTCTTGACCACTGCTGGCTGCGCAAAGACCTGACAATTCAAGGAATCCCCTGCAATGGCGGATTTATGAAAGCGGACACCGGGTTTCACAGGAACGGGAAGCTGGCATATTGTGGCTTGTCGAAGTCCACCGATATTCAGGGGATCCCCTGCAAGGCCAGTCCGTTCACCAATGTAGTCTTCCACCCGAGCGGCAAACTCAAGAAGTGCACATTGTCAAAGGATCACACCATAAACGGGACGGAATACGGGAAAGGCACTGCGCTGAGATTTGACAGTGCTGGCAATGTCCAGTCATCCGAATAGGAGCAAGGGAAATCGTGCCATGCCAACAAGGTCGCGAACAAAGATTGACAAGAACAGCGCTCCGTCGCGAGCGCTTCAGGTCATCCCAGGAATCGGGAAGAGCCTTGCTCAAGACCTCCTGGACCTGGGTTATCAGCGAGCAGAAGAACTGCGAGACGAGAATCCGGAGAAGATGTATCGCGACCTTCGCGCGCTGCGTGGCGGGCATATCGACCGCTGCGTGTTGTATGTTTTTCGCTGTGCCGTGTATTTCGCCAGCAACACAGTCCATGAGCCGGAACTGCTCAAGTGGTGGAATTGGAAGGACGAGAGCGTCTCAACAAGCGAACAATGATGGCGAGCTTATTGAGCGCTTGCATCACGGCCGAAAAAGCCGAAGAGAGCAAGGCGTTCTACGTGAAGCACCTCAATGCAAGAGTCACTCCCCGACCGAGTCGATACATGATTTGCGGCGGAATGTTTGTGACAAGGAATGGGGATCGGTTGAAAAAGACTTGTTTTCTCGGGGAGAGATTGCTTCGGCCGCTATCACGGCCTCGCAATGACGGGAACGGTACACTGGCGGTCATTGCGAGGAGTTCGCTACTGCGAACGACGCGGCAATCTCTCCTTCTCCAATAGCCTCACCATATGCGACTGTCGTTCAGTAATCTCATGCAAAGTACAGCGACAACGATTTGACCACGACGACACGACGAACTCGACGGGGGGGGGGGAAACTGAGGGAGAATTAGGAACGTTCACCTATTTCCCACATTCCCTTGTTGCATGTGGCGCAACTTGGGGATGTTTACCCAGTTCTCTACTGCATGCGAGCTATATCGAGGTTATACTTCTGGGCGAATGCTACAATCCCCTATTTGTCGGCGAGTCTCTTGCCAAAATTGACTCCCCCTGCCACGAGCCATACAATGAACCTGTGCCCCCCCGTGAGATATACCGCGCTGTCATCCGTGGCTGCCCGGCTATTCCGACCTTCGCCAATTCGTGTGTTTGAGGAGGATATGCAAATGGAACCAAGGAGCAATGGTGTCAAATCGTTGGGACACTGGCTCGGCGGGTTGGGGATTCTCTTCATCGGCGTGGTGGTATTGGCTTGCGCATGTCGTGCTTGGCCGTCTGCAGGCGGCGGAGGAAACGTCTCTACGACACAGATTCAACCAGTGAGCCAGACTCCTCCTGATGAGGACGGACGAAAGTCATTCGATATTGTCCTGAATGGTGAAAAGGAGTATTGGACAGAGTACCCGAGTATTTTATTGAAACCAGGCGACAAGGTAACATTCGACGCGACGGGAAAACTCTTCTGGGACCCGGCAGTCCCGGGCGAGGTCGGTCCGGAAGGTGCAGGCTGGACACCGTCTGGTGGGGCTGGCGGCCCCCATCAATTCTTGCTGCCGGATTTCCCGATTGTCGGCTTGATTGGAAAGATCGGCGACAACATATTCGGCATCGGCAAGCATGCGGAAATCACTGTCACGGACCGCGGCACGCTCCATCTTGGAATCAATGAACGTTGGGTGCCTGGCAGCTGGAACGACAACAAAGGCGCCTTCAAAGTCCGCGTATCAGTGGAACAGGGAAGGCTGAAGCCCGGCGTTATACGCTTGTGACTGGTGAAGCCGGAGCGGTGAGGTTGATAGCATACACCAGGTTGCAGCCCAAGGAAGCAGACGATGCCTGACAAACGCTACGAGATGTTTGGCTGGGACTATCAACAGATCAACCGCCTGTCACAAAAGGAAATCAACTGGTATGTGAGCTTTGCTCAGAAGACGGGAGGACCTGTCCTTGAGCTTGCTTGTGGCGCTGGTCGCTTGCTGATAGAGATTGCCAGGCAAGGATTTGACTGTGATGGCATCGATCTTTCGCCAAACATGCTGGCGATAGCAGAAAACAATGTTTCTGCCCTGCCTATGGACATATCATCGCGAGTCAGGTTGCACAACATGGACATGGCTGATTTTGACCTTGGCCGGAAATTTGGTCTTGCCATTGTCGCCGACAATTCATTTCGCGAACTCGTCACAATGCCGCAGCAAGAGTCATGTCTGAGATGCGTCTACCGCCATTTGCGGCGGGGAGGTAAGCTGTTGGTAACAGTGCGACGGTTTGATCCGTCGAGATATCAAGATGGGCGTAGGGAATGGGGCTGGTCGACTCCTTTGCGCAACCCCGTCAGTGGTGAGATCGTAACACGAAAAGTGGAGAGTGAGCTTACTGAAGACGGGAGAAGGATACGAGGGGCTTTCCTCTACAAGACAACCCACGCAGATGGCCGCGAAACGTTGGAGAAATGCGGCTTTGAAGCTCCTATCATGTTGAAAAGCGATTATATTTCTTTGTTCACAAAGACAGGTTTTCAACCTCACGTGTTCGCTGGCTACGAAAGCGAAAAGGATGATGAGCAAAGCCCGATCATGAGTTTTGTCTGCGACAAAAAGTGATTTCGCGACGGTGTGAACCAATAATTCCCGGCCGACATCCTGAAGGCCGTGGCTGATGGCAGACATTTTGCGAACGGGAACGCATGAAATTACCTTCTGAATCCCAGTGCGATTTCTATGCGATTATCTGGCACCCAGATAGAAATCGTATCCTCGTCACTGAGGATCATCGTGGCACATACGATCTGCCGCATTGGGTTGACGAGCGTATCCGATGGCAGGCAGCGAATCGTGTCGTTCCCATGGTTGAAAGCCTTTTGGGAATCCCCACTATTGTTCTCCGCTGTGTGTCGGTTGGGAATAGTCCTCAGAATGGACGCGGGAGCTTCGTGTATGAACTCGAAGCCCTCTCTGCCGCTGAATCCCTAAAGCCGGATACTCGCTGGGTTGATCAAGATGAATTGCAAAACATTATCCTGCATACCGTGCAAGGCACATGCCCGCCGCACGACATGCTCCAAGGAGTCACAGAGAACAGGATTCCGGAGAATCGGGTACCGTGGGCGAGGTCAGGCTGGTTCAGCGATGCAGTCTGCTGGATCCAGGCGCAATTGCGTCAAACGGGTGCTGAACAGTCGGGTCCAGTGGAGCAGATTCACACTAGGCAACGGGGCTGCGTTTTGCGCGTTAGCACCTCGAAGGGGTGCGTCTATTTCAAGGCGTCCCCGCCGTTCTTCCCGCATGAGGTTGGGCTTACGGCCTGGCTTGCTCGGCGTTGCACAAGGAATTGTCCTTGTGTTCTTGCTTACGACGTAGAAAGACGTTGGATTCTGACGAGAGAAATCGTTGGCGATCTTCTGGACACGGTACAGGACGTTGCAGCTTGGGAAACAGCGCTCCGGACGTATGCCAAGCTTCAGATCAAATGCTCACAGCACGTTGACAAACTGGTCGCACTCGGATGCCCTGATCGTAGGCTACACATATTGAAGGATCATGTTGATGTCTTGCTTGACGATCCCTCAAGTCTCCAAGTCGGTCGCTTGGCTTTCTCTGATGCCGAAATCGAGAAACTTCGGGACGAGATTCCTCTCTTGAAGCGGGCCTGTGACAAATTGGCCGAGTACAAGATTCCTGCATCTATTGAGCATAGGGATTTTGCCGCATTCAACATCATAGTGTCAGAAGAGGAGCCGGTTTTCTTTGATTGGTCCGAAGCATCGGTAACACATCCTTTCCTCGGTTCTGTGGCTTTTTCTCAGCGAATCGAAGGCTACGGTGTTGACCTTGGCGATTTCCGGAAGGTGCAAGGGCCAAAGTTGGATGAATCTTATCTGGGACCATGGCAAGAATGTGAATCTGAGGCACGACTTGTTGAAGCTCTTGAGTTGTCGCGTCCCCTTTCAGCGTTGCACTATGCTTTGTCATCGAAGTTGTTTGTCTTGCCTTCGATCGAGACTAGGTGGGAAGAGGAGAATATGTTTGTGTACTATGCGAGAATGATCTTGGACTATGGAGACCAACTCGTTACAGCGGTCAGTTGATATCCCCCCTCCCCCGACCTTTGACAAGCCGGGGCTGTGAGGTGGTAGCGCACAGTTCTCCGGAAAGTAATAGAGCTGAGAAGTGGAAATAGCTATTACACCTGATACTGTGGTTGTGTCGGAGAAGGTGAAGGATGAGTGAAGACACACACAACTGGGATCCGCTATCCGTAGATGAAACCGCAGAGCTTCTGTCAGAGCTGAAGGTTCCTTGGTGCATCGCGGGCGGTTGGGCAATCGACCTGTTCGTCGGACACGAAACAAGGCCACATGATGATACTGACGTTCTGATCCGAAGGGATGATCAACTCGAAGTCCAACGGTACCTCTGGAACTGGGACCTTCACAAGACGCAGCAGCCGGGACTCAAACCTTGGCCCATGGGAGAGTTTCTGAATCGACCTGTCGATGATATCTGGTGCCGACGCACGCCGGAATCGCCGTGGTCGTTTGAACTCATGCTTCTTGATACCGAAGCTGATGACTGGGTGTTCAAACGTGACCCGAGCATACGCGGTCCGCTCCATCGACTCATTCGACGTACTCCATCCGGGGTGGCCTATCTCGCCCCAGAGATCCAGCTCCTCTACAAAGCCAGACCCGAAATCTTGCACAAGGATCAAGCCGACTTCGATGCGGCACTTCCGTTAATGACGCAAGCAGCGTGCAAATGGCTCTTGCAGTGCCTTGAGAAACGGTTCACAGAAGGACATGACTGGGCTGATAGCCTAAGGAGGCGGTTGGCGTCAAAGGCGGCGCACACTTCTCTGGAAAGAGATAGAGCTGAAAATGAGTGACCTGACGGACATAGAATTTCCTGAGCATTTTGATTGGCAGGCCTGGGTTGCCCGATGGGACAGGATGCAATCGCGATATCTGGTCAAGCGTTCCGAACGATTCGAGGCCATTGTTAGTCTGATCAAAGCAACGCAAGACTCTCCGGCGAGAATCCTCGACCTTGGCTGCGGGACGGGAAGTCTAATGCTCTCAGTGCTTGAAGCCTTTCCCGCCGCACAGGTTGTCGGAGTCGACTTTGACCCGACTATGCTCTGGCTTGCACGGGCAAGACTGGAATCCTATGCGGATCGCTCGCGTGTGATGCTATTGGACTTGCGAGAGCTTTCCTGGGCGAAAGAGATCACGACACCTGTTGATGCAGTGGTTTCAGCTACAGCTCTTCATTGGCTCAAGCCTGCGCATCTCTCGGAACTCTACCGACAACTCGCGGCGATCATTCGTCCGGGGGGTATTTTTCTGAACGCGGACCATGTTGGCAGCGCTTGTCCCGAGATACAAGGGTCGTGGGAATCTCATCGGGACGAAATGCGTTTGCAGGAAGCCAATTCTGAAAGCGACGATTGGAATGGTTTCTGGAGTGCGTATTCCGAAGCCCTCGGGATTGATATCCGAGAGTTCAGTCGGCGCATAAAGGGCGGCTGGGAAGAAGAAGTCGAAGATGGACTTCCGCTTGCCTGGCATCTTGACAGGCTCCGCAGTAATGGCTTTGAACACGTGGACTGCTTTTGGCGATGCGACTGTGACGCAATTTACGGTGGAATCCGCAGTGTCGGATGTGGGCAAGGCTCTCTCTCATAGCTGAAAGGAGAAGTCATGAAGATATTTAGGAATATTGGTTCGCTGGCGTTTGTGCTCGGACTGTTCACTGTAATATTCGCCGGGATACCGTGGTACGTGATGGTTGCCGATGATCCTGTGCTGCCCTGGTGGTTCAGGATAGCAGTCTTCTGTCTTCTTGGCGGCATCCTTGTGGTATTGCTGACGGTGGCTCTCGAACAGAGGAAAAACAAGCCGCCAACACAGGGCCAACTGCCCACTGAGTCTGATCGCACGGTTATGCTGTTGAATTCTGCAACACTGCCTAACCGTGAGATCACAGAGGTTGTTGGCCTAGTCCAGGGCCACACGGTATTTGCCATCTGGCTGGGCAAAGATCTGTCCGCCCTGGTCCGGTTGATCCTCGGCGGTGAATTGACCGAATACACAGATATGATGGGGAAAGCTCGTGTAGAGGCTACCAATAGGATGATTGCCGAGGCAGCAGAGATGGGGGCGGACGCGATAATCAACGTTCGCTATATGACCACGAGCGTTGTGGGAAGCGCGGCTGAGCTTCTGGTCTACGGCACGGCAGTCAAGCTGAGCGAATAGATCAGCTTGGCGGTGAGTTTGATCACGCTGAAAGTCGAGCGAGTTGGATGACGTATTTGCGGAGAGGAGATGATGTACTGTGGTAGAGCTTCAGATTTGTAGAGAAGATGAATTGCCTGATGGCCTCAGGTGTCAGATCCTCTCCATCATGCGGTGCATTTGGCCTGAGGACTTTGTGGGCGAGAAAAGACTGCGTAATTGGATTACTGAGAAAGAGTACGAACCCTTGCACCTCAGTCTCGTTGAGCAAGGGATATTGATCAGCCATGCCGAGGTTGTCAGACATATTGTCGAGCACCTGGGCAAGACATACAAGATCTGCGGTCTGACCGAGGTGTTCACATGTCCGACTTTTCGCGGAGAGGGGCACGGCAAGCGGATCGTCGACACCGCAACCAAATACGTGCGGGATTCCGACGCGGATATCGGGATGTTTCATTGTGACGAACAGGTAGTCGGGTTCTATGAGAACGCGGGATGGACGGCGATGAGAAATGTCATGACCCTTGTGGGCGACAGGAAGAATCCGAAAGTCAGCAAAGAAGTGATGATGGCGATGTTCCTGTCAGACAAGGGCAAAAATGCGCGGCCCGATCTCGAATCCGAACCAGTCTACTTCGGAAAACGCACGTGGTGAAAAGACGCGGGAATGTGTTGAACACACTATAGAGCAATGTCTTGAAGTCTGGAAAAGGGTGAAATGACCTGTTTTAGGCACGTAAGTTCTCCGGAGAATAGAGATGAAAATAATCATCAATATCATGATAATCGCTGTGTTGCTCGTATTGATCTTGATTGGTCTTAGGGTGCCCATGTTCGTGTTCAACAAGCAGCCGCTCGGCCTTAAATGCAGGAATAACCTGAAGCAGCTTGCAACCGCAACACAGTATTATTTTGATGAGAAAGGCGAGTGTCCTCAGAGTATTTCGCAGCTTTGTCCTGATGTTATTACGGATGAAGAAGCTATGGAGAAACTCTCTGTATGCCCTTTCAGTGAAACAAGCTACAGGTCGATATTTGAGTTTCTTGACCATCCATTGAAAGTTGAGTTTCCTGCAGATGTGATGATTGCATGGGATATGAAACCGCATAAGGATGGTTCTTTCAATGTTGTTTTTGCTGATACTTATTCGGAATCTGTGGATGAAGCACGGTTTTGGAAGTTGTTGACTCAATCCATAAGGAAGATTCAGAAACTGGAAGACAAATGACGATAACCTTTTAGGCATTGCAGCCCAAGTGAATTTACTCCCCCTGTCACCAGCCAAGTAAAAACCGGGACACAGACAATTCTGTTAGACACGGAGATTTTGGGAGGCACCGAAAGCTAAAAACTCGAAAAACTGAATTAGCCCAAGATAGATTGCCGCGTCGTTCGCTTCGCGAACTCCTCGCAATGACTATCACCCGTGTGAGTCATTGCGAGACCACGACAGTGACCGAAGGAATCTCATCACGGTGAATGACATTTTTTCAACCACCGAGTAATCATACCGTGTATTGGGCACCAACATTTGATCTGTGGTTGCAGTTACAAGAGCGAAAGAATTCGCTATTAGTTTGTCATCTTTGGACATAGCGCCGATATGACCCGCATGATGTAGTAGGGAGACTCGGCTCCAATCGAGATCGTCGTGTCGTTGTGGTCACAAT